>ERZ795046.951-NODE-951-length-31930-cov-4.496565_pt1 | contig 31930 bp, 20 predicted proteins | sample MGYA00375130_ERZ795046 | MGnify/ENA primary metagenome ERZ795046 (study PRJEB30175, sample SAMN05720202) | activated sludge metagenome | isolation source: anaerobic digester from wastewater treatment plant | place: Japan | collected 2015-05-15 ...
CTCGATCTCCAACTGCTCCCACACCCGGGGATGATAGGCCGCCGTATTCACCCCAAACCTGTCAAGGTAACGCGCTTTCATGGTGGCCCGCCGAAGAACGTGCAGAAGGGGAACCGGATGGGAGATTTCGCCCAATTCCAACTCGGCGAAACGGCGGCGGATTTCCTCGGTGGGGATGACCATGTGCTTGCTCAACTCCGCCTTCAATTGTTGGATGTCGCGTTTCCAGCCTTCGATCTCTTCATGCCATTCGCGGGGGATCAGCCCCAGCCGGTAGCCAATGGAGGAAAGCCGGAAATCGGCGTTGTCCTGCCGCAACAACAGGCGATACTCGGCCGACGAGGTGAACAACCGGTAGGGTTCTTGAGTGCCCTTGGTAACCAAATCATCGATCATCACTCCGATGTAGGCTTCCTCGCGCCCGAGGACCAGGGGCTCATCGCCCCGGAGCTTCAGCGCGGCGTTGATACCCGCCAGCAGCCCCTGGGCCGCCGCTTCCTCATAGCCGGATGTCCCATTGATCTGCCCGGCCAGGAACAATCCGGGCAATCGCTTGCTTTCCAGCCAGGGATACAGGTCTTGCGGATTGGAAAAGAAATACTCGACCGCGTAGCCCGGTTTCAGGATTTCCGCCCGCTCCAGCCCGGGGATGGTGCGGATATAGGCCAGCTGCACATCTTCGGGGAGGCTGGTGGAGATCCCGTTGGGATAGACGACATCGCTCTCCACGCCTTCCGGCTCGAGGAACACCTGATGCGAGGTTTTGCCGGGGAATTTATGGATCTTGTCTTCGATGGACGGGCAATACCGTGGGCCAACGCCGGTGATCTTGCCCGAATAGAGCGGCGAGCGGTCCAGGTTGCGCCGGATCACTTCGTGCGTCTTTTCGGTGGTGCGGGTAAGATGGCAACAGATTTTGTTCTCGACTTGGACTTGCGGATGAAACGAGAACGGCAGGGGCGGTTCATCGCCGTATTGGGCTTCCAGCGAGGAATAGTCGATACTCTTGCGGCTCAGACGCGCGGGCGTGCCGGTTTTCAACCGCCCCAGATCGAATCCCAATTCTTTTAGATTTTCCGCCAAGGCGATGGAGGGGCTGTCTCCGATTCGTCCTCCGGCCACTTCGTTCATGCCGAAATGCAGCAGTCCGCCCAGGAACGTGCCGGGGGTGAGAATCACGGACCGGCCCGCGAGTTGGTTTCCCGCGCGGTCACACACACCGGCCACTTTCCCATCCTTTACCAGCAAGCGCGATCCTTCCCCCTCCAGCAAATCCAGGTTCGGGATGGCCCGCAGGGTATCGAGCATGACCTGCGGATACAAGTCCCGGTCCGCTTGCGCCCGGGGCGATTGCACCGCCGGGCCTTTCGAGGCGTTCAGGGTACGGAAATGAATCCCGGCCTGGTCCGATACCTGGGCCATAATGCCCCCCAATGCGTCGATTTCACGGATCAGTTGGCCCTTGGCCACACCGCCCACTGCGGGATTGCAGGACATTTTCGCCAACGCGGTGACATCGAACGTCAACAGCGCCGTGCGGCAGCCCATGCGCGCCGCCGCGGCCGCCGCCTCGCACCCGGCATGCCCCCCGCCGACCACGATTACGTCATACATCGCGTCAGGACTCCCAGGAATAAATTCGGTTCATCAAGCAAGATGATCCGGGCGGACACCAAGGTCCGCCCCTACAAAAATGCCCTCACCCTCCCCTCTCCCCGAGGAAGAAGGAATGGATTTCTCAATGTCAGTTGCTTTCACCATGTCTATGAAATAAAGGCGGCTCACCTGATGGTTTGCCCTCCTCTGTTTGCCATAATTGTACTCTTGATCCCCCGAATCCGGAACGATGGAACCATGGGGCCACGCTCCGTGCCCAATCCACCAGCACCGGAGAGGCCAATAGCACCAGCAGGGGGAGATATTGCGCCCGGAACCGCTCATTGGCCGCCGGAGTGGCGGAAACTAACACTAATGCCGCCACGAGCAGGCCGGCGATCCCCACCGCGAGGTTCCGGGTAAAACGTTCCGGCCGCTTTTTCCACCACCGCCATAGCGAAACCAGCCCGGTTAGATACAACACCAGCGTCAGCGCCAGTTCCAACGCCCGTATCGTTCCCAGTCCCAAGGCCAAAACGAATTGGGAGAAGGATTCCGGATCTCGAATGGCTTTCCGCTGTTGACCGGCTTCCAGCGGCCAATCCGGACGGTACCGCTCGATCAGCTTCATGGCCGATGAATCCACCACCTGGCGGATCATCCCCCGCGCCCACACCGGACCTAAAGCGGTGTAATGTTCTTCCAACATCCGGCGCGCCCTCTGGGTAAATTCGTGGTTCATAGCGAGCGGATCCAGCCGCCCGCGCGCCTCGTCCCACTCGTTCCAGGCTTGTTGCTGCAGCGCTTCCTCGGATTCGCCCGTATTCCAAGCCTGGGCTGACTGCGCCCAATACACGTACAATGCCGCCGCCGGGATCTCGGTCAGGTAGAACGAGCCATACCGCTCGTGATTCCGCCACATCCATCCCCCCTGGAACAGTATCCCGCCCGCCAGGCATAGAATCCCCACCGCCAAGCGCTCCCGGAATCCTTTCGCTCCCAGAACGAATACAACGGCCATCGGCACGAAGAGCCAAGCCGCCACCGGGCGGATTAGACACGCCACCCCAGCGAGGCATCCGCATGAAAACGCCGTGATCGTCCGCTGGTTTCCGCCGGCCGCCACGCTCCACACGATCACGGTCAACACGAAGGCAAACAGGGATTCCGTCAACAAGGACGTGACGGAAAACAATTCAGTGGGATGCGCTGACAGCAACAACACGGCTGTCCAGGCCGCCGGGCCGCCGAACAGGCGCTCCGCCGCCGTGAAAGTCAACATTACGCCCAGCGCGGATAAAACCGCCTGGGACAGCGCGATGCCCCGCGGTGGTTCCATCCCCAAGAATCGCGCGAGAAACAGAAAGCACGGATATCCCGGCGTCCGGTATGTTTCCGGCCGGCCATCCCTCGCGAAGGCTCCCTCCGTCCGCAATGATTCGGCCAACGCCAAATAGTCTTCGGAATCGGACGAAATCCGGATCTCGGGAATTGTGCCCACCATAACGGCGCGGAAGCCGAAAGCGATCAGAAACACCAGCGCCAGGCGCGCCGGTTCGTTCCTCTTCATGCTGAATTACGGTGTCCGTGCCGGCCGTGTTTGAAACACCAATTTCCGCAAGGTCTTGTCCATCTGCTGCAAGAAAACCTTGTCGCCCTTTTCGAAAATGTAAACGGGATGACTGGTGTACACGACACAATGATTCCGGGGGATGATGAATTCAAAGGCGTGGCTGGTTTCGTACGTGAATTGATACCGTCCTTGGCTGTCGAAGGTCAGCAAGGATTCGGGCATGTGGACCTTCACGGCGATTTGCAGCCGTTTTTTGCCGCCTGGGGGGATGGGTGTCGAGTAGGTGATCTTGATTTGGGGCGCTCCGGTTTCCTTGTCTTGTGTCATCTCGTAGGGCTGTTCTTGCTTGAGGCTCAAATCGAAGACCGATTCCACTTCGATGTCTCCCATGCTGGCGTCATGAATGAATCCGCCGGTGGGGAAATAAAAGACCTGGTTGCCTGCTTTGTTGTCTTCGATCTCGTAGGTCAGGCGCACCGCCCGCTTCTGGAGATCGATCACTTCATACCGCATGTCCGCCCACGCCCCCGCGCCCAGCGCGCTAATGCCCAACAGCACTAGAACGATCCGCCGCATTGGAATGTCCTTTCTGATTTTGGCATCGATCCCGACGCGTCATTGGCCATCGGTTTATTCTATAACCTTTCCCTTCGCCGCGCACCGTTCTTGCCGGATACGCAGGCGCCGCTTGATATTCCCCGGGTTTTTCATTACCTTGATTTTATCTGAACCTGCGGCAATTCACTGATTGAAATCGATTCAAGGAGAATCATGACCATGGCGCACCTGGCTCTCCGGGGCGGCTCCCCGGTCCGGACCGAACCGTTTCATCCCTGGCCCGTGTTTGATGACCGCGATAAGCAAGCCCTGATTCAAGAGCTCGAGGCGGGCCGGTGGGGGATTGGATCCCCTTCGATCGAGGCCTTTGAAAAACGTTTCGCCGGATTTTGCCAGGCCCGTCACGCGGTGGCTTGCACCAACGGCACGGACGCGATCTACATCGCTCTCCAGGCCTTGGGCATCGGCGCGGGCGATGAAGTGATCATCCCGCCCTATACCTTCATGGCCACTGCGGTGGCCGTGTTCATGGCCAATGCCATTCCCGTGTTCGCGGACATCGATCCCGTCACGTACAACATCGATCCGGAATCCGCCGCGGCCCAAGTTACCCCACGCACCAAGGCCATCATCCCTGTGCACATCGCGGGCAATCCCGCCGACATGGATGGCATACTGGCTCTCGCCCAAAAACACAACCTGAAGGTGATCGAAGACGCCGCCCAGGCGCACGGGGCCGCGTGGAAAGGCCGGCGGGTGGGCGCGTTGGGCGATTGCGGCACGTTTTCCTTCCAGTCCTCCAAAAATCTGGCCAGTGGCGAAGGCGGCGCCATCGTCACCAACGAGGACGGCCTCGCCGAGCGGCTCCGCAGCTTCACCAACTGCGGCCGCGTGCGCAACGGCCTTTGGTACGAGCATCACGAGGTGGCCGGTAATCACCGGCTGGGCGGATTCCAGGCCGCGTTGTTGCTGGCCGGTCTCGAGCGCGTCGAGGAGCAGATGAAACGCCGCGAGGAAAACGTCTGTTATCTCACCGGTCTCCTGAATTCCGTGGGAGGCGTCACCCTGGCGGGCACCCACGCGGGAACCACCCGGCACGCGTATCATCTCGGGATTCTGCAGTACCACCAAGAAGAATTTAAAGGATTGCCCAAGAAGCGCTTCATCGAAGCGATGCAAAAAGAGGGAATCGACTGCTCCTCCGGCTATATTCCTCTCTATGAATTTCACTTTTTCCGCCACCTGGCCGAGAAACTTTCCACCTACAAAGCGCTTTATGAAGGCCGGGTGAATTACCGGTCCGGCATCTGCCCGGTGTGCGAGCGGGTTTGCGCGGAGGAAGCCGTTTGGTTAACCCAGAACGTATTCCTCGGATCCAAGAAGGACATGGAAGACATCGCCGAGGCGGTCCGCAAAATCAAAACTTATGTGGACGAGGCACTGTGATGGGATTTATTCAGGAAGCAGGTTCATATTTCAAGGTGGATTGGCCGGAGTTTCATTCGAGTTGAATTGGCAAACAACCTCGGCATTCTCTCTGCCTCTGAGAGAGGGGAAGGGGGAGGGAAGAACTACATTTTTTTGCATTTAACTCCGGTTCTTTCCCAGATTACTTGAAAGACAGCCATCAATTTCCGGATAATCCATTGATTTCGACCACCCGGTGGAGGGCAAAAACATTATGATCGACACCGCCATCCTTCTCGCGGCGGGGCGGGGAACCAAGATGTGGCCGTATGGCGATACCTGGCCTAAGGCGGCCCTGCCGATCGCCAACCGGCCGGTGATCGATTGGCAGATCCATGCGTTGCACGCCTGCGGGATCAAGCACATCGTGGTGGTTACTGGGCATCTGGGCGGTCAGGTCCGGGCGGCCGTATCAGGCCGGATGGGCGTGGAATGCGTCGAACACAAGCAGCCGCGTGGCACCGCCGATTCGCTCCTGTGCGGGTTGGCATGCGCGAAGGCCGAACGTTTCGTGGTGGCGTATGGTGATATCCTCTACACCCGCGAGGATCTCCAACGCCTGCTCGGCCGGGCCCAAGAAACCAGCGGCCACGCCGCGCTGGTCCAGCCGTTGGGAAACCTCTCCCCAACTGAATGGTTGTGCGCCACCCTGCGCGGGAATCAGATCAACCGGATTCTCGGCCATCCCCGCGAAGCGACGCACCGCTTGTGCGGTCTCTATGTTCTTTCCCGGGATATGATTCCCCATCTGGGGAACCATCCCGGCCTGATGACCTCGGTCGAGGTGGGCACGATGCCGCCGCTCGAAGCGGAATTGGCCGAATCACTCAGCCGCTCGCTTCAGAACGGCGATCCCCTCCACGCGGTGGAAGCCCAGCACTTTTACGCCGATCTCGACAAGCCTTGGCATTACCTGGACGCCAACACAGAATTCCTGGCGCTTTTGGGTGGTAATCTTACGGGCAATGAAATCGCGGAAACCGCCCGCATCGATCCCGGCGCGGAAATCGAGGGATACCTGATCGCGGGAGCGGGCGCGGTGATCGGGAAAGGCGTAAAAATCCGCGGCAACCTGTGGGCAGGCCAAAACAGCCGTATCATCGAGGGCGCGATCCTGGGCGGCAACTGCGCGATCGGCGATGATTCGGTCCTGCGTGAATACTGCCTGGTGGGGAATTGTTCATCAATCGGCCGCCGTTGCGTCATCGGCCACGCGGCCGAGTTCAGCGGCATCCTGATGGACGGGGCGTATTCGTACCACTACGGCGAATATTGGGGGATCATCGGCCGTTCGTCCGATCTGGGAGCGGCTACCGTATGCGGCAACCTGCGCTTCGATGATCAAAATACCATCCACCGGATCAAAGGCCGCCGCGAGATCCCCCTCTCTCATTCCGCCAATGCCGCCTATCTGGGCGATTACACCCGCACCGGCGTCAATGCCATCCTCATGCCCGGCGTCAAGGTAGGAGCCTGGAGCATCGTGGGGCCGGGCGTCATTCTCCAGGAGGATCTCCCCAACAACTCCCTGGTCTACGTGAAACAAGAGCAGGTCCGCGCCGCCTGGGGCCCCGAGAAATACGGCTGGTGAGATGCGTCTTCCGCCTAGGGGCGGGCCATGGCTGGTTGGCGCATACCATCCTGAAACAGATTGACTTAACGTCATTACGCGGCCATCCGAATCTTTATATTAGGTTTTTAAAAGTAAATATAGGAGGCGGAGATAAAAAAATCTTTCGCAAATCTATTTTATGGATTGACCTTTCAATCGAACCTGTGAGAGAATAATCCCGGTTTCGGTAGGCAGGCGTTCTTTCCTTGACAAACGAATGAACCATTTGCCTGGGAGGGGACGCTGCGCGGCCGGCTCAACCCAGAGCATTAATCACCTTAATTAAAGGGGAGGTACAACCTATGCAACAGTCATTCAGAGTGATTGGCATTCTGGCCTGCTTGATGTGGCTGGCCGGAAGCGGAGCGATGGCGCAGGTCGGCATTTTCCCGAACGCGGTGACCTTGGATGCGGCGGCCTATGGCCATGTGGCCGTGGCGGGGAGCGCCACGGAAAGCAACGGGGTCTATACGCTGAAGGGAAATGGACGCGATATCTGGGACAATGGCGACGAAGCGTTCTTCATTTACAAAGAACTTTCGGGTCCCAATACCATTTCCGCCAAGGTGAAATGGGTTGATGCCAGAGGGTCGAACGATGGCGGGAATGATTGGGCCAAAATCGGCGTCATGATCCGGGAAAAAGGGAATGTTCCCGAATCCAAGCATTACTGGATCGAGTTGCGCTGTGGCGCGGGCAATCCGGCCTTGGGCGACCGGGTGGATACGCAGTGGCGCGCTTCGGAAGGCGGGACCTCATCGAACATTCAGGTTCTGAAGGATGGGAAAGATATCGGCTCTCCGGCGGGCATTTGGGTCCGGGCCACGCGGTTGCCGGATAATGTGTTTGTTTCCCAATATTCTTTCGATGGGAAAACCTGGTATTTTGCGCATTCGATCAAAACCATCACCATGCAGGATACGGTAGCGTATGGGTTGATCATTACCTCCCATACCGAAGATACGCAACTGGTGACCGCCGAGGTGAGCGATGTGTATCTTGGCCGGCCAATCGGGATTGCGTCCTCCACCGAGAATTGGGAATTGTTTAAGTAGTCTGTAATTCATTCATGCAGTAATGTTCGAGGGCCTGGCGCGTCAACCGGGCCTTTTTTCTTTTCACCGGCCGCGCTATATCCCAAATCCCCGAGATCCAGTCGCCATACTCTTTCCGATGCGGTACAATCTCACCGTTCTCGGGCCAGGGCCTGGGAAATGATCCTTCAGGCCTGGATGTCCCGATTCTGGAAACGAGGTGAGGAGAATGTGGAACCAATCAATACGAGCCCTGTCCATATGCTATCCGATTTGGATGGTTTTGTTCATTTATCCCTTGCCGGGATTCAGCCAAACCCGGATTCATCTCTCGGTTCAACCTCCCACCCTCCGGATTGGCATCACGGGGGATTGGCAGGGGAAAGACCGGGCGGAAATCGCCTGCGCCCAAAACGAAACCGAGTCGTTTCAAGCCGTGGTGACGGCGCGGGGCGGATTTCTGCGCGGCGTCGATGCGGAGGTGACTTCCTTGCGGGGCGGGCGGGGTGAAATCCCCGCGGAGCGGATCGTTCTCTACCGGGAGGAATATGTGCGGGTGAAATATTCATCCCCCCGGGCCACCGAAGCGCCGGGGTTGTTTCCCGATCCCTTGATTCCTTTCCGCGATCCCTATTCCGGCGAAGCGGTCCCGGTCCCCCAATGGGACGAGGAAAACGCTCCAAGAAACCGATTCGGCGCGGCGGGATTCGATCTTTGGGAGGATCACCACCAACCGCTCTGGATTGATGTCCATGTCCCGCCCAACACCCCGGCCGGTACCTATGCCGGAGAAATCCGCGTCTGGGCACGCAACGCGGAGGCTGTGGACCTGCCTATCCAACTCACGGTGTGGGATTTCACGCTGCCGGCAGGCCCTACACACGAGAATCATTTCGGCGGCTTTGGTTATTTGGCCCGCTATCACGGCATCGAGCGCGATTCACCGGAATTCCACCGCCTGGAGGACCGCTATGCCGCGATGATGGCCGCCCACCGCCTCAATCCCCCCTTGCCCGCGCGTTGGTTACCGGAACCCGCCGAGGATGGATCGATCCAGATGACGGAGGAATTGGACAAACAAATCACCGAATACGTGAACCGCCTGCATGTCACGAATCTCGAGATCCCCCGCGCGCCGTTTCGGGACGCGCTCGGCGCGGACCGTCCCAAGGCCATCCGGTTCTACCGTTCGTGGTATGCGTATCTCCAATCGAAAGGCTGGGAATCCGGGGCGTATCATTACATGCTGGATGAACCGAACGACGCCGGACAATACGAAGAAGTGCGGCAACTCGGCGCCTTGCTCCACGAGGCCGAACCGCGCATCCGCCGCCTGGTGGTTGAACAGCCGTATGGGCAAGATCCCGCCTGGGGTGTCCTGGACGGCGCGATCGACATCTGGTGCCCCCTCTTCGGGTTCATCGACGAAGACAGCGTGAAGCGGGTGCAAGCGCAAGGCGATGCGATGTGGAGCTACACCGCCTTGGTGCAAGCGGCCCCTTCCTATCATCCCCGGTTTGAGGAGGTAAAAAACGGGAATCCCCCTTACTGGCAAATCGACTTTCCGCTGACGGCGTACCGGATCGCGCCCTGGCTTAACCGCCGGTATGGGATCACCGGCCTGCTCTATTGGTCCACGGTCTTTTGGCAGGCGCCCCGGCGCAATCCCTGGGATGATCCGGGATTCCGGTTGCGGTTCAACGGAGATGGCGCGCTGTTTTATCCCGGCAACGACGCGGGGATCGACGGCCCTGTTGCCAGCCTGCGGCTGAAAGCCTTGCGCGACGGCATGGAAGATTACGAATATTTTGCGTTGCTGGAAAAACTCGGAGGGAAGGCCGTGGTGGAAGAAATCGTCCGGCAAGCCGTTCCCACCTGGGCCGCTTGGGAACCGGATGGGAACCGGTTGATGGATCTGCGCCGCCGCCTGGCCGAAGAGATCCTCAAGCGGAGAAAGGCGAACTGATTCCAGGAGACCGGTTACAGCGGTTTGCGGGCCACGCCCTTGAAGAAGGTGTAGCAGAACACGCCCTCCGGCGGGGTGGCGGTTTGCCATAAGGCCTGGATGCCCCGCTCCCACCGCGCGGAATCCGTCAGCCCCATCGCCAGCGCCCGTTCGCGCACGCCTTCCACCATGGCGATGATGGTTTTGACCGTGAAGTATTCCACCCATTGCGGGCGGCCGGCGTCGGCATAAACGAACCGGGGAGAAACTTGCGGGCCGGCGAACCCTGCCTCGGCCATCAAGGGATACAGCCGCCGGCCGATGAGCGAATCGCCTCCCAGCCGCGCCTGCGCCTCGATCAGGCAATTCCAAACATGCCAGGCTTCCTCGCTGCGGGGGTGGAAGAAACAGGAACCATGATCGCCCTCGATCACCGTAATCGTCCCGCCGGGTTTCAGGACGGATTTCAAGTTCTGCAGTGCGCCCACGGGATCCGGCAGATGCTCGAGCACGAAACACACAAACACGTGGTCGAACGTCTCCACGTGGAAAGGCAGATGGAAAAGATCGGCCTGAAGCAAACCGGGCAAAGGCCCTCCCGTGTTGTGCAGGGCGGCCTGGGCATGGCGCAGGGAATCCAGCGAGAGATCCAACGATGTCAGAGAGATTCCTGGGCTGCCTGCCAGGAGATGGACGGTTTGCGCGCCCACACCGCACCCCGCTTCCAGCACGCGCTCCCCGGGACGGTACCGGGTGTCGTGATGCAACAACTCGCTGAGAATAAGCGACTGGTCGCGCAGCCGCTGGGTTTCCGGTCCGGAATAACCGTGGACATAGGTGCTCATGGACGGGGTATCCTACTTTTTCTTCGGTTTCGATGGCGCTTTGGCCGGGGGCTGGGCCGGTGTCTTCTCGTTTTTTTTCTCTGGAGGGGATTTCGCCGCGGCTTCCGGGTTCCGGCCTCCCGGGGCGGGGACTGGCGAGTATTGGAGCAACCGGGGGCGGAAATCCTCACCGGTTACGGTCTGGATCGCGTCCAGAAGGACATTGAGATCCCGGATCACGATTTTGCCTGAAATTTTCCCGTCCGGCTGCGCCGCCGCCTTGAGTTCTTCCCCGGAAGGCGCGTGTTTCCGGATTTCGGTGAACAGCCGGGGAACTATGTCCGCGTTATGCCGCTGGACCAATTCCATGATTTCACGAATAGCAAAAGCGGACCGGATCCGCTCAAGCGCGTCCACCGGCGCGCCGCTGGGCGATGGCCCGGGGGTGTCATTCGGTTCATCCCCGATCCATTCCACCAGACGGACCAGGTTTTTCTTGGATTCGAAAGGTTGGGTATGGTGCGTCCGCAAGTAAATTTGCGCGGCGTCTTGGGATACGAATGCTTGTAAGGCGCTCCACGTGAGGTAGCCGCTCATCCCGGTCCGGAACCAACGGATCAGGCTTAAGGTTGGATAGGTGTTTTCCTGGACAAGGATTTCGATCTGGGTTTGCAGGCAGGCCGCCGTCAAGAGAGGCGCGAATCGCCGGATGCTGTCCAAAGCCTCGGTCAGAACGGCCTTGGCCGTGTCCAGGTCCACTTTGCGGTTTTCATTCTTCAAAACCACCGGGAGCAACGGAACCGTTTCTCCGGCGTCCTTCTGGGTTACGCCTTTATCCGTGAAAGCAATTCTTTTTTCGATGATCAGCTGGTTCTCCCCCTCCTTGCCGGGGATGTAGCGGTATCCCGGAATGCTTCCTCCCCCATCCAGGTAGGCTTTCAAATCATCGCGCCGCCAGATCTGGATGTGCCGGGGATTGGGGGCGGGATTTCCCACCTCCAGGTATTTGGCGATGAAAGCCGGCATATGGTTCTTCATGAAGTCCGAGGGCTCGTTTAACCCCATTTGTTTCGTTAGAAAACCGATGATCTTGTCTTGATTTTGGATCAACTGCTGGATGTCGGAGTTCAAGTCCGCGGGAAACGTCTTCAGCTGGTTGACGTACCAGGGATGGAGTTGTTTCGCCACCGGCAACAGGTCCGGCAAGCATTCGATTTTCACGCCGTCCTGGTCCACGACACGGAGCGCGGGGAGTTCTTTGGCCTGAAGCGGAAGGGATAGCATGCTCAAAAGCCACCACCCTCCCCAGGCGATGAGTACGAACCGGCCCGCCGGTTTGAAATCTGGCATGATGAATACTCCTCTGATTCGGTCTGGCGCAAAATCCAATCTCAGGGAGAACTTGGGACAACCTTATATCTCCACTATGCTACAACGATAGTTCTAGAGGGCCTCAGCTGGCAACAAAACCAGTTTATCGTGGGAGAGCCGCGCCGTGAAACCCTATGAAGCCTTTGCCAAGAAACCGTTCCCGCGCCGGCGGTCCGTTCTCGAACGGTTGGCCGATAGCACCGGCCTGACCCGTCTTTTTTTGCGGGAGGGCCGGCGGCCGCATATCCGCGCCGGGGAGGATATCATCGTTTCGCCCGCCGAATGCCGGTTGCGGGAAATCCAGCCGTTGCGCGCGGGAGGCGAGATGGTGGGCAAACAAGGCCTCCTGCGGGCCGAGCACTACACCTTCGAGGAAATCGTGCATGGGACAGAGATGCGCGAGGCCTTTGAGCAAGGGTTGTGTTTCAATTTGTATCTTTCGCCTCTCAATTTGCATTACCTGCTTTATCCGGTGAATCTGCGCGTGTTGAGGCTGCGCCACCATCCCGCCTTTTGCCGGCCGATCTGCTTCATGAAATCGGGTGAAATCCGTAATGAACGGTTGGTGATCTATGCCGAGACTCCCCAGGGCATTCCCCTGGTGATCGTGCTGGTGGGTTCGTTTTTGGTCAGCGGGATCGAATGCCTGGCCGAGGAAGGCGGCGAATACCTGGCGGGTGGATTGATGGGCGGATTCAAACTGGGGTCCACCGTGTTATTGCTCTTCCCCCGGGACTGCGTGAAACCCCTGGCCCAGCCCCGGGACCGCCTGTTTCTGGGCGAACCGCTGGCGCGGCTGACGTAAAGCTTACTGGTACAATCCCTTGGTTTCGATATACCAGCGCACCGGATCCGGCACGCGGTATTGGATGGATTTCCCCGTTTTGACCCGTTCCCGGATCATGGAGGAGGAAATATCGATCAGCGGCATATCCACGTAAAGGATACGTTTGCCTTGCGGATCGTATTGCAAGTGGGTTTCGTGCTGGAATCCCGGCCGGGAGAAGAAGGCGATGGTGAATTCGCGCATCAGGAGATCGCCGTCTTTCCAGGTGGGGATTTTGTCTTTCCAGTCTCCACCGACCAGGAAGAAGATTTCCGTGCCCGGCGGGAATTGTTGCTGGAACCAGCGGAGCGTGTCGATCGTATAGCAGAACTGGGATTGGTTGATTTCGTAATCGCAGGCTTCGAAGCGGGGATTGGAGGCCACCGCCAGGCGCGCCATTTCCAGGCGGTCGGGGCCGGAGGCGACGTTGCGGTCTTCTTCTTTGTAATGCGCGTGGCCGCCCGAGGGGAGAAAAATAATCCGGGAGAGGTTCAGGTCCTCGAGGGCGGTTTGGGCCAGCAGCAAATGCCCGATATGGATGGGATCGAACCGTCCCCCGAAGATGCCTATGCGATCCGTGATTGGTTGGTTCACCGGTTTTGAAAATCCCGCCTCCCGGAAGGAAGGCTATTCGCGGATGTGCCCATCGCCCAGGACGATGAATTTCTGGCAGGTGAGTTCCACCAGGCCCATCGGTCCCCGGGCGTGCAGTTTGTCCGTGGAGATGCCCATTTCGGCTCCCAGGCCGTACTCGCCGCCGTCGGAGAAGCGGGTTGAGGCGTTGACCATCACCGAGGACGAATCCACCTCGCGCAGGAACCGCTGGCTGGCGGCGTAGTCATTGGTCACGATGGCGTCGGTATGGCGGGACGAATGGCGGCCGAGGTGTTCCAGCGCCTCGTCGAAGCTCTCCACAATTTTCACGGCGACGATCAGATCGAGATATTCGGTATCCCAATCGGCCTCCGTGGCGGGGTGGACGGCGGGATAGAGGGCGCGGGTTTTCTCGCAACCGCGCACTTCCACGCCGTGTTTGTGCAACTCCTCTAGCAGATTTTTAAGGAACGCGCCGCTGTGGGCTTTGTGGATTAAAAATGTCTCGGCGGCGTTGCACACCCCGGGACGCTGGATTTTCGCGTTCAGGCAGATCTTGTGAGCCATGGCGGGATCGGCGTGTTCGTCCACGTACACGTGGCAGTTCCCGTCGTAGTGCTTCAGGACCGGGATGGTGGCCAGTTCCACGACCGTTTCGATCAACGATTTCCCGCCCCGGGGAATAATGACATCCACGAGGCCCCGCAAGCGGCACAGGACCCGCACTGCTTCGCGGTCGGTGGTTTCGATGAACGACACCGCCGCCGGGGGAAGGCCGCAATCCACCAGCGTACCCTGCAGCAGCCGCGCCAGGGCCAGGTTGGAGTGGATCGCCTCCGAACCACCGCGCAACAGGCAGGCGTTTCCCGACTTGAGGCACAAAGCCGCCGCGTCGGCCGTGACGTTGGGGCGGGATTCGTAAATCAAGCCAATCACGCCAAGCGGGACACGCATTCGTCCCACGCGCATGCCGTTGGGCCGGACGGTCATGCCGGTGATCTCGCCCACCGGATCGGGCAGCGTGGCCACCTCTTCCAGCATGGCGGCGATGGCTTCCAAGCGTTTTCCGGTCAAAGCCAGACGGTCGAGCATCGCCGCGCTCAATCCTTTTTCCTTGCCGGCGTCCAGGTCCAGCTGGTTTTGCGCCTGGAGTTCGGCCTGGCGTTCACGGATGCGGCGGGCGGCTTCCACCAAGGCTTGATTCTTCAGCCGCGTGGAAGTCCGGGCCAGGATCACCGAAGCGGCTTTGGCCTCACGCGCGGCCGCTTGGACATAGGCTTCCACGTCGGGGATGGGAGGGGTTTGCGATACCGCCATGATTCTCCTCGTTATGCTTTTCGATTGCCGGGACAGGCAATCAGAATAAGGGATTCCTCCATTTCGGGCAACCCGGATTGCCAAGGACTTCGATAAACCAAGGTTATTCTGTTGTTATTTTATGGTGAATCCGGGAAGTGGAAACATTGGATAATAAAACGTTGCACAATAAAACGTTGTTTCACATACTGTATGCCAGGGGAGGATCAAAGATACGTCCCTTCACGTATTCCCTCACCCTTTTCCTCTCTTCGCGGGAGAGGGAATTGTGGAGGCGGTTTTCACCGGTCTGTTCAATCAACTGCCGGACAGATTCGGGAATCAATCCGGAGGGGGATTTCCTTTCAAGCCACACTGGATTTCGGCTCAATACCGTTCCCGAGAGGGAAGTATACACGAAAGCCGCATGTCACCTCCATCCGCGAAATGCAGAATGGCCTCCACCATTGTTCCCCGTGGAACATATTGTTCCTGGAAACGGTTGCCCGCAAAAATCCGGAAAAACCTGGGGCCGTCCACGGGAATGGAAAACTCGCCTTCCACTTTCTCCCACGAATAGGCAGAGGGATCATAACCCATCAACACGGCCTTCCAGTCCTCTCCGGGCCGCGAAGTCCAGAGGATTTCCCGCTCCGTGCCTCCCATTCGACGGGAACGCAAGGTGACGGCTTCCAATACGCGGCCCTGGCACTCCCGCCCGAGGATCAGGCCGAATTCCAGATCTTGCCGGCGGTCGGCGCCCCAACCGGTGGTTCCCACCGCGTCCAAATTCACCCCCGCAAACCAGAAGCGGGTATGGGCTTCCGGCCGCGCGATTCCCGCTGCCAGCAGGCCCACCAGAATGAGTCCGAAAAGGCCTGACGGCCCGCACCATGTGGGAATCCCATGGGAAAACTGGAATCGGTTGGATGCCGTGATTGTGGGAAACTGGATCCCGGGAAACCGGGGACACACCAATCTGAAAATTAATATCATCCCCGCCGCCAGCGAGACCAGCCGGCCGGCCCAATCCACCGGCTCTGAGACGTAGTGTAATTCCAGCCGGCCGTTGCCCGCTTCGACGGTGATGAATTTCCCCGCGTAAGTGGATTCAAAAGGACGGATGGATTCGAGGATCGGGATCTCCTTTCCATTCTCGTACGCGCGCCATTTGCGATAACGCGAGACGGGAAACCGGACATGGACCGGATGGGCGAATCCCTCCAAACTTACCGCCAGGTAGCCTGGCGCCATTTGTTCCAGCCGGGCCTGGCCCGGGGAAGATTCCAAGATAAAGAAGGGATCGTTGCGGTAGTTCAGGTTTTCGAATACGGCATAGTCGCCAAAGGGGAGGATTTCTTTCATGCCCGGCACGGCCATCACCCGGGCGCGGTTGCCCCGTCCGATGAAATATTTCATGTGTGACAAGGCGGGGCTGGTCCAATCGGTCCAGGCGGCGCGGGTCGACAACACTTGCGTGGGCATATAGGGAGGGGGAACGATGCCATAACCGTAAATCAGAGGAATCAGGCTTTCCCTGTGGTTCGCCCGAACGCCGACGCGAGGGGCGCTGACCGGCAGAAAGAAGGTCGAATTCCCGGGCGGCAACGGCCCCCGCGCCGCGATAAGCGCCATCGCCTGCTCGAAAGCCCACCGCAATTCCGGTTCTGAATGACCCAGGGGGAATTGTTCATCGTATCCGGGAATATGCTTCATCACCCGCGGCACGGATTCCGCCACGGGGAGAAAACCCATCAACGCGGCCGTCAAACCAAGCGTTGCCACTAGAGAAACGATCCCGGAAGCTGATCCTTGGCCATTTTCCTGCCGGGCGGTCCCGCCATGGATCAATTGGATTAATCCCTGGAGTTTCGCGTGGGTTTGGGCGAGCAGCGGCTGGAGCATGCCTCCCGCTAAAATGGCCCCCTCCAACTTGGCATAGCCGGCAAAGCGGATCGAACGGATGGTATTGACATATTCTGTCAATGCCTCAGAAGGAAACCAGGCGTAAAACACATCCTGGAGCATCGTCCAATTCACGAAGGCCGCAACTGCCAATCCCACCGCCGCGGAACGGCCGGATACCAATCCCCAGAGGCCCCCCCCGAGCATCAAGAAAGTGAACAAGGGGAAGGTGTTGACCCAGAGCGTCCCGTTCCACATCCCTTCGGCGATCCGCTCCGGTGAGGTCAGAAGCGAACCGTAGGGCTGAATCCATTCCAGGCTCGCCAGAAAGGGGATCAGCCACCAGCCGCTCAGGAGCGCCCCCAATCCCACGTAGCAGGCGTTTCGTAATGCCGTAAGGAGAAACAACTTCCGGTCCGGAGCATGAAAATAAAGCACGGTGGCCACGATGAAGAGATTGGTCAGCAGCGCGAGAAGAGAAAACACATGGGCCAGGATCGAAGCCGCCGCCAGCAGGGCCAGTATCCCCATCCAAGCGGGATGAGCGGGCCGGCCCAGGGTTTCGATGAACAGCAGGAGAGCGAAGATCACCAATCCCCCGCTTAAGGCCATTGGCCAAACACCGATCGAAAAACTGGCCCCCCAGCCGAAGAGATCCATGGCCCCCACGTCCAGGAGAATCAAAAACGCGGCCGCCGCGCCTCCCGCCACGCCGAACCAATACCGCCCCGCTGAGTAAACCGCTCCGATCAATAACAGCCATGAGAAAAACACAGTGACTTTGTACGCCGCCGGCGGCGCCAAAAATCCCAGGGAAAGCAGGCGCGCCGCGCAATAGACCAGGACGCCGCCGGGAGGGTACAAGTCGTTGAGCGGCGATCCGGAACCGATGGCCGAAGTCCAGGGCAGCAAGGTTCCCTCCCGTCGTACGGCCAGTTCGGTGAGCCAAGCGCGCAACAGATGCGTGGTGTGATCGAAGGTGGCGGGAACATCCACCCGCCACACCGCGCGGAATAAATAAACTGACAGCCCGGTGAGGAGGAGGGGAACAGCACCCTCGCGGATCATGGAGCGTATCCCCCCGGGAGCGCGGTCCCAAACGATGCCGATCCCGCGGAGCCACCATGAAATCAAAAGGACCAAAAGCAGGGATAAAGCCAGATCATGAAAAAAGGCGGGAGAGCAGAACCCAAGGGAGAATCCCGCTTGACTGATTCCCCACGACAATCCGGTGAGGAGGGCGAGCCGGCCGGCATGGATCAACGCGGGATGTCCCATTTTCCCTTGACGCCAAGCCATCGAGACCCTCCTTTTTGGGCTTGATGATCATTTTGGTCTGCCGTGGGAGGTTTCTCAATCCCTTTGGCGATCTCACAGATTTTCCAATCTGTTTTACCGGTTGGTGAAATATTCCGAGAAAAAAGCAGGATAAAAAATCATGCCCTTTCAGGGCTATCCCCATGCCGGTCATTTCCCCGGAGGGGGAGAGGGAGTTGTGTCCAGGATTAATTTTCCTGGGCAGAGGGAGACGGCCTTTTGAATGGGAGGCTCAGAATTGGGGAGAGAATTCGAGAGGTAAAAGACTGATGCTAGGCTTTCCCATTTCCCGTAGGCCATTTAGGAGAAGGGTCTTGCTAGCTGTTTTATTTTATTTTAATATGGCAAAGGCTGTGGAGATCGTGTAAAAGATCCCCGGGGTGGATTGAATCGCGTCCCGAGGGTTGCTGCGTTGTAAGCAAGGCCAACAGAATCAGTTCTGTTCGCTTGAAACTAATTCACTTGAAGAGAAGGGGGACACCATGAGCGAGAATAAGGTATCTCGTCGGTTTTTCATCATGAGCAGCGCGGCCGCCGCGATGGCGGGTTGCGCCAATCTGCAGAGGACCGGAACAGTCAGCAGCGTTCGCCGCACCCCGAGTTTGAAGCGCCTGGGGTACAAATCGCCCAATGAAAAGCTCAACGTGGCGGCGATTGGCGCGGGAGGCAAGGGCGGCAGTGACATCGAGCATTGCGATGGCGAGAACGTGATCGCGCTTTGCGACGCCGATTGGGACAAGGCGGCAGGCTCGTTCCGAAAATTCCCCAATGCCCGGAAATATAAGGATTTCCGCGTGATGCTGGATAAGGAACCCAGCATTGACGCGTGTACGATTTCCACGCCGGACCACACTCATGCCGTGGCCGCCATGGCCTGCATCAAGCGCGGGATTCACGTTTATGTCCAAAAACCCCTGACCCGGACTGTCTATGAAGCCCGGATGCTCACCGAGGCGGCGCGGGAATACAATGTCGCCACGCAGATGGGGAATCAGGGCCATTCGGGGGATGGCGTGCGGGAAATGTGCGAAATGATCTGGAGCGGGGCGATCGGCGATGTCACTGAGGTCCACGCGTGGACGAACCGCCCCATCTGGCCGCAGGGAATTCTGGAAGCCTGGAAAGACGGCGTGCCCAAGCCTTTGCCGGAAGAGCCCATACCCGACACCATGGATTGGGATGCCTGGCTTGGACCCGCCCCCTACCGTCCTTACAATTCAGCCTACGCGCCGTTCAATTGGCGAGGGTGGTGGGATTGGGGCTGCGGCGCGCTGGGCGACATGGCCTGCCACATCCTGGATCCGGCCAACTGGGCCTTGCGGCTGACCGCGCCCATCAGCATCGAGTGTATCAAACAGGAGCAGAACAACGATCAGACGTTCCCCACCAAGTCGATTATCAAGTATGAGTTCCCGCGCCGGGGCGCCATGGGGCCGGTCACGGTGTATTGGTATGACGGGGGGCTGATGCCCGAGCGGCCCGAGGGTGTCGATCCGAACGTGCGGTTGGGGGACGGCGATAATGGCTCGATATTCATTGGTACCAAGGGGATTCTCACCACCGGGACATATGGCGGCGGCTCGCGCATGATCGCGGGCGAACACATGAAAGATTACAAGAAGCCGGAACCGATTATTCCGCGGCTGCCCGGTGGAGATGACGACCGGCGGCAGAAAATCGATTGGATCAACGCCTGCAAGGGCGGCCCGAAATCGGGAGCGAATTTCGACTATTCCGGCCCCTTCACCGAGTGGGTGGTGCTCGGCAATCTGGCTCTCAAATTCCCCGGCAAGTTGGAGTGGGACGCGGAAAAGATGAAGGTGACCAACGTCCGGGAAGCCAATGATTGGGTGAAACCGAAGTTCCGGAAAGGCTGGACGTTGTAAAGCTGTTCTCGGATTGAGTGAACCTTCTCTCCAGGTGAAATGAACCGCGTGAGGGAACGCGAAGGAGCGTTCCCTCATTTTTTATTTTGTCTTTATTTCTTGCGTGAGGCGGTGATGTTCTGCTGCCGCGGCGAGGAGGCGGGATCCACACGGATTTGGCCGGCCGAGGCCGGATCGTGAGGATGCCTCAGCAAGCCGGGAGCCGGGAAGGGTTCGGTGAGCGCCGGATTGGGAAGATTCAAGGGGAAAAGAGACTGGTTATCCTGCCGTGACCGGCCAAATTGCGGTGGTTTAGAGGAAGCGGCCGGTTGGGAGGAAGCGGCCGGTTGGGGTTGGTCCGCCATGGCTAAATCGTTTTTCAGCGACATGTATTGACGGATGGCCGACAGGTAAACACGGAACAGGGACACGGCCTTGGGATCGAGCCAGTCTTCTTGTTTTTGCAATTGCTGACTGAGTTTCCCGATAAGATGGGCGAGATCCTGGGCAATTTGGTTTTCGAAAACGAGGGCGGATGGAGCCATGGGGGAAACCTCTTGAACCGAAGGGAGCATGCCGGAGGCCGTGTGTTTTTATGCGCATTATGCTTCTATCTATAGAGAATGAGGCGCAAAAAACGGAGAGTAATTTTATCGTTTCGTCCGAGGTTCCAAGGGGCGGAGATATTGACGCCGCGTAATGTGCTGCAGAGAAGCAGGTCTAAAAAAGTGGGAATTGTGCAGGGAGAAGATAAATTCGGGCAACCCGTTCCGAATTCTCAATAGCGGTCCCAATATGGCACACCGGAGGTAGTCTCGGCCCGGATATCCTGGACGTGCTGTCCATCCAGGATCGCTTCCAGTTGGATCAGCACGGCCGCCAATTCGGCGGGAATCACCGCTTCTTGATGGATTTCCACGGTATGCCCGTTGTGCGTCAGATGATATACATAACCGTCAGCCACGGGCAATTCTGTTTTGTAAGCCGGCTCGAGACGTTCGAAATCCACGGCGGCCAATAAAGCCGCTAAGTCTTGCCGGGTGGTTTCTTCCAGGAATCCCGTGGCATTCGGATCGCCGGTTTCCGGCGTTTGGCGGTACTCCACGGTGCCGGACTCGGTGATGGATACCGCTTTCCACCAACCCGCGAAACCGCCTTCGCGTTCAAATGAAATCCAATAGGTTTTTACGTGTTGACCTTCGATGATTTCTTCCAACAAGGTCTTCAAGGCTGCCAGATCGTTGGGGAGTGCTGCTTCCTGGCCGATCACGATTTCAAATCCCGCGTATGCCAATCTGTACATGTATCCATCCGCGATGGTGTGATCGGGCATATAAAGCGGATCCAAATGTGTAAAATCCATCGACGCCAGGAGATCGCGCAACCGGCTCAAGGTTTTCTCTTCCAATTGGGCGACAGGCGTGCGGTCACCTATGTCCAGCGTGGTTTGGTATGTGATCCGGCCGCCACGTTCCACCTGGATGGTCTGCGTCCGGTAAAAGAATCCGCCGCTGCGTTCGAACAAGAGCCAGGGTAGCGCTTTCGGCGTATATTCTTCACCATGATCCCCGATCACCAGAACCGTCTCCTGGAACAGGATCTCGTTAATATATCCCCGGACGGGATGTTTGCCTTCTCCCAAGGCCACGGATCCCACCTTTTCCCGGAACGGAACCATGACGGTTAAAGCCGGGCTGGCGGGCGCTTCGACGGTCAGATGGACCGAAAGTTGTTCGGGATACGATTCCAGGATGTGCAGCTGTTTATCGATGATGTGCCAATCACTGGAGGGAAACATACCGGTTACGTACACAGCCACGTCCTCATAGGCCTTGGGACGGGCCGGTTCGAATTCGATCCGCGCATAGAAGGACGGCTGAGAATCGGGAGGGATGGGAGGATCGCCGGCATCCGCCTCGACGACAAATTTGGTCCCCGCCCATGGGTCACCGTTGATGGCCAGAACCACTTCATACGGTCCTTCCGAAAACGGACCCAAGACGATGCCGTGCGTGACGTCCACCAGGACTTCCAATCCCACGTCCGCGGTCCGTTCGACCTGGGCCATGATGTGGATTCGAGTTATTTGGCCGTCGAAGCTCACGGCCACCGCGCCGTTCTCCGGAAACTCAATGCCATAGGCGGTGCCGGGCAGAAAACCTTGGATCACTACCCGGATCTCTTGCCCTGGCCGGGGTTGTTCGGGAAACACGCTGACTTTCGCGTCATAAAAGGGAAACGGGTAATTATTGACCACCGGTTCAGCCGCCAGGGCCGGCCGGACGAATGAACCCAAACCGATGAGTACCGCCATCCCCGCCACTATCCATTTGTACTTTGAAACCATGAAAACAACCTCCTTGGTCTTCATCCAATCCATGCCAGAAAGGATTCAGGATTCAACATCTGTTCCCGGTATATCCGGAACGGGTCGAGCCTATTTCAAAAAATCTGAAAAATCTGAATCCTTGTGGATATGGTGAGCTGGATTTCAAGGGCTTAGAAGGGAGATCCGGAAGAAAATAGAGCAGGCCATCTCAATGGATGGCCTGCTCTACCAAATCCTTTTTGTTCGAGAAATTCGCCGGTTCTCAAACTGATCCTCTTTGGATCTAATGGTAGTATACAAGAATTTCAACCCAATTCCAATACTTTTTTCAAAAAAAATCACTGAAACGGTTTATTCGATGGCAGAGAAAATAGTTTAGCGTTTCCATGCATACACATACCGCGGATCAAGTACTGGGAAAGTTCTGCAGTTAAATTAATAATTCCGTTATCTGGAAGCACTCTTTAATGCATTCCAGGGAAGCAGTAGAGTGGAACGGTGCCATAATCAAACTCGATTGTTTTTTTGCTCCTCAATCATTGCACGATCAACATCCTGCCCTCTTTGATTCAAGGGAGAATTCCAATGAACCATGTTTTGCGAGTTCAGTCTGTAGGGCTGTTACTTTTCGCTATGATCTACGGAGAGGTTTCCGCTCAAGCCACCGTGTATTACCACGAGGATTTCAATGGGTATGCGGATACAGCGGCGCTATATGCGGCTTGGCCATCCGGGGATCTTTCTCAACTTCCGGCGGGAGATCCCAACGCCCATCCCGGCGAACCCCATTTGGACGCGGCTTATTGGATGCTGTGGGCCCAGGACGGCGAAGTCCATGGAGATCCAGGAGCCGCTCCCATCGGGGATGAGAATCCCGGCAACTGGGCGGACAACCCATCCCAGCGATTCCGCCGGGGAGCCCCTGACCGCAACGGTCTGACGCATTATCTCCGCAAGCTGGCAGGAGTTCCCGGCGCAGGCGACGACCGGTATATCAACAGCGATTCGGATTGGGTCACGGGTCATGATCCTACCCGTTCCCCTGACAAGCAAAGAGGATCGGGCCGATACGAAGAGGGATACTATATCAGTTCTCCCGACGGGGCCATCGATTTGTCCCGGGTGGCGCCCGGCAGTCCGCTCTGGCTTCATTTTCAAGGTCAGATCGTGCTCAACGACGATAACGGGACTCCGATTTTCGAACTCTGGGTGAATCCTGACAACACCAATCCCGCCACGTGGGTGTTGGCCATGCAACGGATTTGCACCGCCCGGCTGGCTTCGCGCAACCGCTTGGAACCGTACGCCACGCCGGCCAACTGCACAGGGCTTTTCGGCGTGGTGGATTTGGATATTTCGCGATTCGGCTTGCAGGGAAAGAGCAATGTGGGCCTGCGGTTCATGCACCGCGGTTGTATCTTCGATTATAACGTCATCATCGACGAAATTGTGATCGATGACGTGGAGTATGGAAAAGGAGACGTGGAACTGTTTCCCAGGGAAACGTTCGATACCGCGGCTGGGGATACTTTGCCGGCTGGCTGGTCCGCTATCGATAACAATGGAGTTCATCCCTGGGCCGCCGATCCGTTTTTTCACCGGACCTATTCCCGGGGAACGGATGAGGTCGATCCGCTGTGTGTAAACCGCCTGGATGAGCATTTCGTGGTGAATGGTACGTTACCCGATGAGAACATTAAATATTACGATGAACAAGAAGATTACCTTATCACCCCCGTGATCGACTGCACCCGCGCGAAACAAATGGTGTATTTGCATTTCGATTCGGAAGCGCGGATTGACAGCATCGCCCGCCGGCCGCTGGATAAAAAAGTCGTGGAAATGACCTCCGATGGAGGCCAAACCTGGTCGGAAGTCTGGACATATCAAGGGATTGGCCGCCGAAGTGACAATATGCCTTGTTATACGCAACATATCGTTCCCGTCCCCGCCGCCGCAGGCCAACCGGAAGTGCAGTTTCGTTTTGTCATCCGGATTAACGATACTCTTTCCTTCTGGGCGATTGATAACGTGAAGGTTACGGGAGATAGTGGACCTGTCCCGGTGCAAGAATGGTTTGATTATTAAAACCTTTCCCCGGGGGAGAATTTCTTCCCCACGGCCTTTTGTTTCTCCCCACCGGTCCTTTTTCCGCGCGCCGGGGGGATGAGTGTTTGCCGTGTTATTAAGTCTTGCATAGCCTGTTTACCCCCATTCCCCTCAGCACTCCGATCCCGAGTCCAACGCATCTGGCCAGGATTCCAATCTTCGTATCTTCAACGTATAAACTTGTGGAATGGTGAGAATCATTCTAAATTTATGGGGAATTCCCATCGATCCGATCGAGAGAATGGGATGTTCCAGCATTCTAACATCGCCGGTTGATTGATAATCCGTTGCCAAGGGCGCGCAGCCAATACGGGATCCTAGAGGATATCGATGCTGAAGCGAATGATATATTGGATAGGGATCGTGTTTTTCTGTTGCTCCACGCTGACCGGGATCGCGGGGGATTGGCCGATGTGGCGTTATGACGCAAGCCGCACCGCCGCGTCGCCGGAGGATCTTCCCGAAACGTTGCATCTCCTATGGACGCGGGAGTATCCCCGTTTGGAACCGGTATGGGATGATCCGCTCAACCAGGACCTGATGCCATTCGATACCGTGTACGAGCCGGTGGTGTCGGGCAAGATCCTGTTCCTCGGATCGAACGCGTATGACCGGATGGCCGCCCTCGACACCGAGACGGGGGGGGAAAAATGGATATTCCACGCAGACGGGCCGGTGCGGTTACCGCCCGTGGCGGCAGGGGGGAAGGTCTATTTCACCAGCGACGACGGCAGGCTTTATTGTCTGGACGCGGAGACGGGAACCCTGGTCTGGCAATACAGCGGAGTGCCCTCGAACGAGAAGATCCTGGGCAATGAACGGCTGATCTCGACTTGGCCGGCGCGCGGCGGCCCGGTGGTAAAGGACGGTGTGGTTTACTTCGCCTCCGGGATCTGGCCGTTCATGGGTGTGTTCATCTGCGCCCTCGACGCCCATACCGGGGAAGAGATCTGGGTGAATGACAGCAGCGGATCTGTCTTCATCAAACAGCCGCACAATTCACCGGCCTTCGCGGGCATCGCGCCCCAGGGCAGTCTGGTGATCGCAGGGGACAAGTTGCTGGTCCCTGGCGGCCGCTCGGCTCCCGCATGTTTTGATTTGAAAACCGGCGAGTTTCTCTATTACCGGCTGGCGGAAAATCAAAAGACCGGCGGATCGTTCGTGGCCGCTGTCGGTCCGCATTTTGTCAACTATCACCGGGATCAGGTTGTGAATCTGTTCGACCTGGTTACCGGGGACCGCCTGATTGACCGCTTCGGCCAAATGCCTGTACTGACTCCCGAGGTGATCTATGGCCGTGGGGAAACAGTCCAAGCCTTCGATATCGCCCATCTGCGGAAGGTGGAGTACGAGAAGATCGAAAAAGATTCGAAAACCGGCAAGGTCAAGGTCAGCACTGCCGTCAAGTGGGAAATGGATACCCTTTGGGATCTGAAAGTGGACGCCACGGGCGATTTGATCAAGGCAGGCCGCCGCCTGTACGCCGGGGGCAAGAACCGCGTCACCGCCATCGATCTCACGGCCTCTTCGGGGGCTGAAATCGCCTGGCAACTCCCGATCGAGGGAACCGTGTCCCGGCTCCTCGCGGCGGATGGCAAACTATTTGTGGTAACGCTCGAAGGCCAAATTCATGCTTTTGGGAAGGAACCGGAGGCTCCTGTGGTTCATCGCCTTGAAGTTACGGACGATCCCTTGCCCGAAGCGGCCGTGCGCAAGGCGAAAGCGATTTTGGAAGCCACTCAAATCCGCGATGGGTATGCCCTGGTCTTCGGCGTGACCAACGGAGATCTGGTGGAAGCGCTGGCGCGTCATTCGGACCTGCGGATCATCGCCGCCGATTCCGATCCCGCCCGGGTGGACGGCCTGCGCCGCCGGTTCGGGGCGGCTGGATTGTATGGCAAGCGGCTCAGTGTGCTGCCGGGGGATCCTCTCTCATTACAATTGCCGCCTTACCTGGCCAGTGTGATGGTGTTAGAGAACCGGGAAGGGCAGGGAAGCCTGGGGAAAGATTGGATCGCGGCCATGTACCACAGCCTGCGGCCGTATGGCGGGACGCTGTGTTTGGAAAATGGGGGGGAGGCCAATATTCCCCTAATCAAAATCATTCAAGAAATGGATCTTCCCGGGGCCGAATTGGTTGAATCCGGGGGATTTTTGCTGCTGCGCCGGGAAGGGCCGTTGCCGGGCGCGGCGGAATGGACGCACCAGTATGGGGATATAGCCAACACGGTGAAATCGGATGACCGCCTGGTCAAGTTGCCTCTTGGCCTGTTGTGGTTCGGCGGCAGTTCGAATCTGGATGTCCTGCCCCGTCACGGCCATGGTCCGCCGGAACAGGTGGTGGGCGGCCGGTTGTTCATCGAGGGGATGGACAACCTCAGCGCGCGCGATGTGTACACCGGCCGGGTGTTGTGGAAAAAGCCCCTGCCCAATCTGGGGAATTATGGCGTTTATTTCGACGATACCTACCGCGACGCGCCGTTGGATCCCGCTTATAACCAAATCCATATTCCTGGAGCGAACATCCGGGGAACCAACTTTGTGGCTACTCAGGACAAAATCTACATCATCCATGGAAAGGAATGTCTGGTGCTCGATCCAGCCACCGGGGATACCCTTTTGGAGATCCCGTTGCCCTGGGCGGCCGGAGCCAGTGAGCCGCCGGATTGGGGCTACATCGGTGTGTACGAGGACTATCTCATTGCCGGGGCGGATTTTGTCCGGTACAGCGATTTTGTTAAAATCAACGACAGCATCGAAGCAAAAAAACGGCCGTTTTACAATTTTGATATCTCTTCCAGCCGCCGCCTGGTGGTCATGAACCGGCACACGGGCGAAGTGCGGTGGACTTTCCATTCGGATCTCGGATTCTGGCATAACGGCATCGTGGCCGGGAACGGCCGGCTCTACTGCCTGGACCGCATGCCCGAGGAAGTGGCCGGGATGCTTAAGCGCCGCGGGATGCGGTATCACGGCACGCCCCGGCTGCTGGTTTTTGACATTTCAACCGGCCGTCTTTTGTGGAGCACCTCGGAAGACGTCTTCGGGACCTGGCTGGGGTATTCCGGGGAATACGACATCCTGTTGCATGCCGGGCGTCCTTCGCGCGATATGATCGCGGGAGAAATCAATGAGGGGATGGTTGCATTCCGGGGAAGCACGGGGGACGTGTTGTGGAAAAACAGCGCGGAATACAATGGCCCGTGCATCCTGCATGGGGAGATGATCATCGCCGATCCTCATGCCTACAGCCTGCTGACCGGCGAACAAGTGACGCGCCGCCATCCCCTTACCGGGGAGGAGACGCCCTGGGAATACAGCCGCAATTACGGATGCAATTATTCGATCGCCAGCGAATATCTGTTGTCGTTCCGTTCGGCCGCGGCGGGATTTTTCGATTTGAGCCACGACGGCGGCACGGGCAATTTCGGGGGCTTCAAAAGCGGTTGCACGTCGAACCTGGTGGCCGCCGACGGGGTATTGAACGCCCCCGACTACACCCGCACCTGTTCATGCAGTTATCAGAATCAAACCTCGCTGGCGTTGATCCACAATCCGAATGTGGAACTGTGGACGTTCAATTCACTGCCTTTGGGCGATGGCCCTATCCAGCGCATGGGGATCAATCTGGGCGCGCCGGGTGACCGCCGGGCGGAGAACGGCACCCTGTGGCTGGAGTATCCCATCACCGGCGGACCTTCGCCGGAGATTCCTCTCGGGATCGTGCCCGCGTCGTACAAAACGTTTCAGTTTCATTCCTCCCGGGTCCATGGTATGGAACCGCGTTGGGTGATGGCCTCGGGAGTTGTGGGGGTGCGGGAGATCAATCTCACGCTGGCGAAAATTCCCCGGACCAGCCGGTTGTTCACCGTGCGGTTGATGTTTTTAGAGCCGGAGAAGAAGCATCCGGGCGAGCGCGTGTTCGATGTTGCGATTCAAGGCAAGAAGATGCTGGTGAACTTCGATATTGCGAAAGAAACCGGGGGCACCCGCCGCGGGATCATCAAGGAATTCCACAATGTTCCGGTATTGCACGAGTTGAAGATCACGTTCGACGCCGACGGCCCCGGGCATGCCGGGGAACCGGTCCTGTGCGGTATCGAGGCCGTGGCGGAACAGGCAGCCCGTCCGGTCAGCTTGTCGGAATAGACGGAATCCGGCGCCGTTCTTTTAAGTATACCCATAAGTGTACCCATGCGCCGGCCTTCCCCCAGTAGGAGAGGGGATTGATTTGCGTTCGCATCCCTACTCCTACCCCGGATAAAGCTGTGAGCATGTTTTTTCCCGCCGTGTGAATCGTTGCCCATTGTAGAATCCTCCCCGAGAAACGGTTTGAGACATTTACAGGTCCCCGAGGGTTATGGCAGTATTAGCGATGAACCGGTGGGAATCGGAAACGAGTTCAACCAGCGCGGGAAGAGGCGGCATGGAGTGTCCGATTCCTTGCGGGAATTGGGTTGGCGGTTCCCGGCCGGCCCGTATTCGCGGTATTATCTGGAACGAATGGGAGAAAACCATGGCGGACAAAAAACAGACATTTTCCCGGAGAAAATTCCTGGCGGGATCGGCTTCCGCGGCCGCGGGGAGTCTGCTGGGCATCATGGTGGTGCCGAACACGGTCTTCGCGGCGCCTAACCGTCCGGCGCCGAGCGATCAGTTGTTGTTCGGCAACATTGGAGTGGGCGGCCGGGGGATGGGTTTCGTGCGGCCCGGCACTTCCATCGCCTTGTGCGATGTGGACGAGAGACGGCTGGCGGAAGCGGTCAAACGGGTGGGCGGTAATCCACGGCTTTATAAGGATTACCGGGAGTTGCTTGAGCAAAAGGATATTGACGCGGTCTTCGTCACTTCGCCGGATCACTGGCACGCGTTGATGACCATCCACGCGTGTGAGGCGGGGAAGGATGTGTATGTGGAAAAACCGGCCTGCAACACGATCGAGGAAGGCCAGGCGATGGTGCGCGCGGCCCGGCGGTACGCGCGGGTGGTGCAGGTCGGATCGCAAGGCCGCTCGCAGGAAGGGGCTTATTATGGCTGCCGGTATATCCGGAACGGGCAGCTGGGCCGGGTTCACACGGTAGCGTGCTGGCATTATGAGAATCCCAAGGGTGATTGGACGCCAAACCGCCGGCCGCCCGAGTATTTGGATTACGACCGCTGGGTCGGCCCCAACCGGATGATTCCGTACAATCCCACGCGGACACACGGCGCGTTCCGCTGGATGCTGGATTACGGCGGAGGACAGATCCGCGACCGCGGCGCGCATGTGATGAGCGTGGCCCTGTGGTGCATGGACGCCGATAACACCGGGCCCGTGACGATCGAGGCTACCAGCGGCAATCCCCAGTTTGAGGGCCTCTATGATGTGCCGCAGAATTTGACCATCGTTTATGAATTCAAGAATCCCGACTGGACGCTCGTCTGGGCGCAGCCGGGGGAAGGATACAAGGATCCCAAGTTCAAGTGGCCGCGCGAATCGTACGGCGCGCGCTACATCGGCGATAAAGATAATCTGATTATCACCTACGGCGATACCGCCGAAACCGATACGGAGGAAAAAGCCAAAAAGTACGAGCCGCCCGCGGATGGAGTTCAGGTCTTCCACAGCCCCGGCCACCGCGAGAATTTCGAGGATTGTATCCGCAGCCGGGAAAAACCCATCATGGACATTCAAGCCGGCTACAAAGTGGCGATCCTTTGCATCCTGGGAAACTTGTCGTACATTCTGGGGCGGAAATTGGAGTGGGATCCGGTCCACGAGGTAGTCAAGAACGACGACGAAGCCAACCGCTTGTTAAGCCGGCCCGGCCGGGGCGAGTTTCATATCTAAACCGATATCGCACAAAAATGGGAAGAAGGGAGTACGAGAGCATGTCCAAATCGATCGCAACCCAAACGGGCCGGGGGATCATCGCCGCGGCGGTGCTGGCCTCGGCTAGTGAAAGCCGGGCCTCGGAAAGCCAGGATGAGTTTTTGGCCCGCGTTCAAAATCCCAGTAACGACGTGAAATTCGCGGCCTGGAAAGTGGCCGGTCAGCAGGATCCTTCCGTAATCGGGCCGTTGAGTAAACTGGCCATCGGGGAGGATCCGTCGGTGGCCAAGGCGGCGGAAGAATGCCTGAACAAAATCGTTCATTCCGTAGGGAAAGACAAAAGCGATCCGAAGCGCAAGGCCGTGTCGCAGCAACTCCAGAAATTGCTGGACGAAGGCCCTGATTCGTTGCGGGTTTATGCCTTGCGCGCCTTCTCGCTGATCGGGGATGATGATGTGGTTCCCGTGATCGCACCGTGGCTGGAGAAAGAGGAAATGCGCGAGGAGGCGGTTTACGCCTTGGAACGCATTCCCGGCCCGGTATCCGCCAAAGCGTTGGTGGATGCCTTGTCCCAGTCCCCGCGCGATTTCAAGCCCCGGATCATCGCCGCCCTGGGCCACCGGAAGATCGAGGAGGCGGTCGGGCCGCTGTGCGTCATTATGGGCGGTTCCGATACGGATCTGGCTATTGACGCCATGAAAGCCCTGGCCCGCATCGGGAAGAAGGTTCCTGAGGATGTGAATGCGCCTGAATTCGACTCCCTCAGCCCGCGGCAGAAAGCCGCCTTCGTGGACAGCGTGTTGCTCTATGCCGATGCCCAGGTGAAAAACGGCAATCAGGAGGATGCGTTTAATTTGTACAATTTCATCCTCTCAGCGGATCAGCCGGAACAAATCGAGGAGCATTACCATTGCGCGGCCATCGTGGGCATGTCCAAGATCGGCAACGCCGGAGCGGTGGAAAAAATCGCTTCCCGGCTGACCTACGAGCCATCCTACATCGTGCGCAAAACCGCCGCGAACTGTTTGAAGGAAATGAAGGGGGATCAAGTGAACGCCACCTTGAAAACCCTGTTCGAAAACGCCTCCGGCGCGATGAAGGACGAACTGAAGGCCGTCCTCGACGCCCGCGGCTAGGCGCTTGCCAGCTTTCGGCCGCTGAATGAAAACGTTCCCGCCCGGCGGGGAGGAATCCATTTTTTCCTGCCGGGCGGGATTAATTGATCTCCCTTTATTCCGCCTCTTTTTTCAAGCGCCCGAATCATTCCGCTTGCTTGATGGGCCCGATTTGGTCAATGGGGATTGGTTGAAATCCGGCCTGTAAAACGGGGGAATCGGGTTTTAACCGGAAATCTTGGTTATCCAAATCCATAAAACCCGGATCCGAACCGGTCCAATTATCCTGAATCGTGACCACCGCGTCCGTCAGGCCATCGAGCAGGTCGATCCAGCGGCCTCCGATACATATGTTCCGCCGGATGACATTGCCCTTGGGGATGGCGGGTTCGTCGCTGTATAGCGTCAACAGTTCGGGGTACCGCTCGCTGTAGGGTGGTTGTGAATAGTGGACTTCGTTCATGCGGTCGGTGAGGGTGGTATCGGTTCCGTCGAAAAAATGCTTGGCCCAGCTCAATCCCCGGGCGTCGACGTGTACCGCCGGTTCGCAATCCACGAAAATGTTATTTTCGATGAGATTGTCCCGCCCGCCGCCGATCAACACTCCCCTTTTGGCTTTATAAAAGATATTGCCGAATACCTTCGCGGCGCTGGTCCAGTCGTTGAGATACACCGCGTTGACATCCCCGCCGCCGAGATCATGGAAATAATTGTGGCGGATAATCATGCCGCGTTGCGTCCAGTCGCGCCCGATGTAGAGCGCGCCGGCGTCGCTGGTTTCC
>ERZ795046.980-NODE-980-length-31361-cov-18.816617_pt1 | contig 31361 bp, 37 predicted proteins | sample MGYA00375130_ERZ795046 | MGnify/ENA primary metagenome ERZ795046 (study PRJEB30175, sample SAMN05720202) | activated sludge metagenome | isolation source: anaerobic digester from wastewater treatment plant | place: Japan | collected 2015-05-15 ...
TCTGTAGATGAGTTGTACGATGTCGAACTTGGGCAGGAAGGGCTTGCGATACATATATTTCCCGATAAGGTTAACCCTGATGGGCAGGAATAATACGGCGTTACGCTTACTTCGCACCTGTCTGTGGAGGAGTTATATGATGTCCCGCTTGGACAGGAAGGGTTTGCCACACATACCCCGTTGACCAGGGATGTCCCACTTGGACAGTTGTAGTTAGGTGTTGCTGAGACTTCACACCTATCCGTGGTTGTGCTGTACGAGGAACCCGGTGGACAGTATGGGGTGGCCCAGCACGTGGTGCCCGATAAAGTCATACCCGTCGGGCAAGAATACGAAACGAGGCGGTCGGTAACGCACCTATCCAGGGAAGACGAGTACGTGCTCCCGGGAGGACAGTAAGGTTGGGCGATGCACAGCTCCCCCGATCTTGTCGTTCCCGCCGGGCAGCTGACGATGACCGTTGCCGTCACCTCGCACCTGTCCGTGGTCGTATTGAGGCTCGAACCGCTGGGGCAAAGGGCATCGGTGACACAGGCCGAGTGGTCTGGAAGGAGGGCAAAACCCTCCGGGCAGAGCCATTCGGAGTAGGCGGGCATTTCGCACCTGTCAGTTACGGGGTTAAGTGTGCTCCCTGCCGGGCACGTGGGAACCGCGTAGGAAAGGTTGCACACCTGCGGAGATATGGGGCAGAGGGAGCCTTCCGCGGAGGAATAGCATTTCTGGCTCTCGTTCCCGTATATGTCGGTGAACCCGTCCCCGTTGATGTCTGCGAAGCAGATTAAGTCATTTGAATTGTAGAGGCCGCCCACGGTTTCGTCGAAGCATTCGATGTTTGAGCACTTGAGGGTGCCTGAAATGTCAACGCATGAATACATGGTCCCCAGGGGGCATACCCACCCGCTCCCCGAGTAGTTGATCGTTGAGGATGTCCCGTCGCTTTTCGTGAACGTGATCGTGCCCGCACCTGCCGTAACGCTGGTTACTCCCACCGCGTTGTCGACGGAACCGCTGAAGGTCACGCCGGGGATCTTTATCGTCCCCGTTTCGCCCTTCACGCTCTCGAACGTTAGCGTGTCCCCGTTGGAAGTGATTGATTTTACGGAGCTTGCGAAGCGAAACGCAGCCGAGGGAAGCGAACCGGAGATGGTGAGAGTACCCGAGAGGGGAGTCGAGCACATGCCCTCGTAGTCGCAAGAGAAGGACACGAAGATCAAGTTTATACCCTTGTCCACCGAGACACCGGCGATCCCCTTTTTCTCCGCGATGGGTGAGGAAGGAGAATCGACGGAACCTGAGATGGAAATGGCGGTGGAATTGCAGTTTTGCGCTGACAGGGGGCATGTAGCGGGGGTCCCGATGCAGTTGGCCTTCTGACCTGTGCTGTCAACGCACACCTTTGCCCCGTAGCCCAGATACGGGACAAAGAGGAGGGCCAGGAAAAGCGCGTGGAGCAAAATGGCGATACAGTGTTTTCTCTTCATGTTACCCCAGCTTAAAAAATAGTCTGAAAATGGCGACCAATGTGCTCACTATGTGCTGAAGGATCATCGGGACGACCAGGTAGAGTAGCAGGGAAACCAGCGATACTACGAAGATCGTGGAAATAATCTTGGTAACATTGCCCATCTCACCACTCCATTATGGTAATCCTGTGGGGGCCAAGGTAGAAGCTGTCCTGCCGCTCCTGTTCTTCCGTCCCGTAGAAGCAGATGAAGTCGTGATCCTTGAAGGAGCGTATGTCAGCAATCTGCTCTTGCGATTGGTCCTTCCTACCTTCATCTTGGTCACATTTCGGTCCATGCGTCACTTGGGCACCCCGTCCGAACAGATCATGTCTTTTGACGCGGAGTTTATTGCCGATAGCGTGCCGGTCACCTCCGCGAACTGGTTGATGCACGAACAGTCCACTTTGACTATTTCGCCCGCGTTCACAGGGCAGAAGCCCTGTGTGCAGGGGCGGTATTCCTCGTTCCAGGAGTCACCTTCAGTCCTTACCACCGTCAAGGGACCCACCAGGGAAACATCCGAAGCCTGCTTGGGAACCTTGACGATGCAGGCCGTGGTGCATGAGGAAGTGGAGGGGGATATGGGTGCCAGGTCCGCCGTGTAGGATAGGGAGGAAACGTTGCCTGACTCGTCCTTGAGGACATCGGAATAGGTGAAGGAATTTCCCGAGAGGGAAGCCGTGCTGGTCACCACTTGCGATCTGCTCGTGGCGTCGCTGAAGGATAAGGTGTCTCTCCGCTCGCACTTGTAGGTTCTCTGCTTGAGCCAGAATGATCGGCAATACTCGTATGTACCCACGCCCTGGTATGTGCGGCAGGAGGTGAGCGGAGAAAGACTGGTGGGTACGTAATCGCGTACCGTTGTTACGCCGTCGACCTTTTCCTCCACGAGTTTGCACGTGGTGTCGTTCTCGTATGCCTCGCACCCGTTCGAGACGGCTTCCTGTACTTCGTCGGTGTCGTATTGTAGTTCGTAGCCGACGGCAAGGTTAAGGTACTGTACGCTCTTGGCTCCACAGGTCGAACCTCCCACGACCTGAACGGGACCGGATGATATGCCGCTGGCATAGGTGTAGGAGAGGGTGTTGTTCGTGGTGGAGCACCCTCCCCCCCACTCGTTCACGATAAAGGTGACGGAATTGACCCTGAAACTGAGCGGTTCGTCTATGGTTACGGTTTTGACCCCGGTGTGCCAACCTGAACCGTCCCAGCAGTTTTTGTGGGGTACCCAGTTATCCCCGTAGTCCAAAAAATCCAGCCGGTATGTTCCTTCGTTCACCTTGTATAACTGCAGTTGTGAAAAGTGGTCGCAGCAGAAGGATCTTACGTACTCCGGCGACTGCCCCATTGATTTTTGCCTCACTCTGACCGTGACCTCTCTCTTTATCTCGCAGGTGTGGGTGTCGAAAGACGTTCCCGCGCTGTCCCGTAGCGTGAGGGCCATCGAGTAGTAGCTGTTGGGATCACCGGCCTGGCTCGTGAGGACAGTTGTTGTATCCGAAGAAATGAGGGCGGGACTGTCGTAGTACTGCGAGGGATACCGCGGGCTTGAGAGGGAGCCCGTGCATCCAGAAGCTTGACCGTAGAAAGTTATGGTTGTGCCTTCGATTTTTGCCTCGGCGATGGCGGCGTTAGGCTTCACCTCCTGAATGGCCCCGGCCATGCCGCCGCCCAGGTCTCTCAGGATGACGGATATGTTGTTCCAAACGAGGCTTGACCCGCAGGAGGAGTTGATACAGTAGCACCCCCCGAGGCCGGTCAGTCCCGTCTGTTCTATGCTGAGAACACCGTTGCTGTCCGCTTTCCACTTCCAGAACGTGCAGGCGTTCCATGTGCCAGCGTTGCAGGATATGAAACCGTTGCCGCAGACTCCCGATACCCTCCGCGGCAGGGTAAAGGTATAGTCCACGGTTCCGTCGAAGTCGGTATCCTGCTTTATTAGCACGGTTTGCAGATCCCCGGTTGCCCCGGGCTGCACGAAGACTTCCAGGAAGTACGAGGAAGAAGGACAGGTCATGCTGGCATCGAATGCGGTGGTCCCGTCGAATGTACGCATGGGGGTTCCGCTGGAGGTCAGGGGGGCGGAGAATCTCGCGTTGACGCCCTCGGGCGTACCGATCTGCGAAGACAGGCTAGTAGCCTGGCTCTGCGCGGTGGAAGTCGGGTCATCCGATTGCGCGTAAGCGGCAAGCGGAAGCAGAAGGAAGCTAAGAACGATACTTGCTAACCATGTAGTCGATTGCTTCCGCATACGTATCTCCTAAGCGTACACGTTCTTCTATTTCCGCTATTTCGGAAGCGTCTGAAGTGTAGAGGTAATACGAGTGAGGGTCTACCGAGAGTCGAACCACGCCCGCTCCAAACGGCGAATCAATAAAGATCTCGCTGTAATACGGCCGTTTTGATGCCATGGACTTCAGGAGCGCCATGACGAAATCATCGTAGTCTATGAGACCTTGGCTCTTCGCCCGGTCGAAGTCCGTGGACTGGAGGAAAAGCTTGAACGCGCTATTTGCGAGAATTACGTCGCCAACGGAGCCGAACTGCCTGATGTCCAAGATAGACTGTGTTACAACCGTGAAGGAGCCTCCGTACTTTCGCGCCCTGCGGTATCCTTCCTCTATAACGTCCTTGATCGAGGACCCGTCGCGTATGAACTGCCACGCCTCGTCGAAGATAATCAGCCGCTTCCTGCTCCTGTCCGAGAGGTACAGGTCGTAGGTGACGGCATTGATTACCTGCATGGTCACCACGCGGAACAAATCCTTCTGCGGCTTCAGGTTTTCAAGCTCGAGGACGACAAACTCATCCGTCGAGATGTCGAAGTTTGATGGGCCGTTGAACCACCGCCCATACAGTCCATTGGAAGTGAAGTCTTGCAGGTTGATGGACAGCTCCTTCGATATTTCGACGAACTTCATTAGTTCCGATTTTGAGTGCTGTCCAACGTCGTAGTATTCGGGAAAGGTGGACAGGTACTCGTACACCTTGTCAATGTCGGCGTCGTTTCCATACTCGCTCCAAGCCCAATTCACCGCGAGCTTGATCAGGGACATGGTAATCTCTGCGATGTCCTGCGAGACGGTGGAGGTGGCGGAGTAGCACATCTGCCACACCAGGGCGGCGATTACCTGGAGGTCTCCCGACGGGTCTGTGGGATCTATCCGGGTGAACGGGTTTAGGCATATATTTGCCTCGCTGGTGAAATCCAAATACCGCGCGTTGTACAGGTGAGTCATTTTGCGGTACGACCCGCCTATGTCTATGATGCGGATAAGCGCGGTCGCCGCGTAGTAGTTGCTGGTTATGTAGTTGATCAAAAAGGATTTGCCTGCCCCGGATCCCGCGGCGATGAAGCAGTTGTGATTGTTTGCGGCTTTCGAGAACAGGTCTATACCGCACACCTGCCCTTTGCGGCCGCAGAAGATGAGCTGGGGGTCTCCACCTCCCCGGAAATCCGCCTGGAGCGGAAGAACCCGTGATGCCACGTAAGCCGGAACCACAAAAGACCGGTCAAGGGCCTCTATCACTTTTTTCCGCGTGTACAGGCAGAAAGGAAGAGATGCTATGAACAGGACGGGAAGTATGGCGCGGTCCTCCTGCATGATGTATCCATTTGCCTCCCATAGTCTCCTGGCCCGCATAGCGGATTCTGTCACGGCTTCCTCGGAAGCCGCCCACACCCACAAAATGGGCATGATCCGCACGAATTGCGTACCTTTTTCAATCTCATCGGCGGCCCTCAAGAATTCTTCTTTTCTCCTCATGATGGCGGGAGCGAAGCTGCCGAGAGCCTGTTGCTGGAGTATCAGGTTGGTCTTCGCGTGGATGGACGCCTTCAGGTCGTCGAAGATGACGTTCATGGTAAACATGTACGGTGTGAGCATCTGGCTGGAATCTGATGTCTGTCCCCATACTCCGCCGAAGATTTCGTTTGTCTGGAAAGGATCCACCTCGCTCGGGTAGGTCTTGACCGTGAGGCTCCGAAAGTACCTGTCACCGACCTGCAAGTGTCTAAAATTGTTAGTGATAACGGTTTCGGACGAGATAATCTGGTCCCGGATGAAACGGCTGTCATCGTAGTTCATGATGTTCAGAGGTCGCCTGTCGTTAAAGAAGCCCCTCATCCATTCGAGGAAAAGCTCGGGGGGGACATCTATGGGATACAGGCTCGTACCTGCGAGGAGTTCACGGACGTTGTTGTAGAAGTCGAATAGTTGCGTGTCCGTAACTTTTTCCTTGGGGATCTTCAGGGTCACGAAGAGTCGATAGTTGCGGAGCGGCATCCTGGAGAAGTTAGCCATCCCCGTCTTGCCCTGCTCAAAAAACTGTAAGTATTTCTCATAGACTCTGCCCAACACTTGAGAGTCTCGTGCCCTCACCTTGGTCGAGAAGTAGGATTCGAGGATGGGGTTAATGTACGGGTCCGCGTAGAGTATGATCTGCAGAACGGATCCCGGGGGGAGCCCCATGTGAAAGACGGCCTCAATCGTGCTGGTCGTCTTCTCGCCGGCGAAGCATAGGGGGATACACTCCCAGATGAACCCAAAGGTCTCGTCGGATAGTATGTAGTATTTCCGTTCCCTGTCGTATGCCAGCCACGAAAGGTATCGGGACATCCTGTTTCGCTCGGCCACTTCGCATAGATCATCTTCCGTGATGGCCCGATCCTTCCCGTATATGAAGTCACGTATCTTTGAAGCCAGGGATGTGTTCATGTCACTCCTCCCACGTCACTTTGTCGCCCATTATGAAGCGCGGCTCGTCGACGATGAAGTAGATATAGCGAGGCAGGTACAGCTCGCTGTGCTTCCCGTTTTGGTATGGGAGGATGAGCAACCGCATGACCTTTGGCGGCGTCACGATGGGTGTCTTGGGATCCTTCAACAGTTCTTGGAGCGTGGAATACACTTCCTTGCGCCAAGCATCCTCCGCCTTCGTAGCGTCGCTCACCACCGGGGCCTCCTGCTTGGCTTTCTCTACCTTCTTGTCCTTCACAAGCCCCTGGGTCGCGGCGGGGTCCTTGCGCTCGTTGGACTCCTTGTACGCGCGTTCAATGCTGACACACTTGCCTTTGTCGGCCACGGGGCACTCAAAATCGTCCTTGTATGGATTGAGAATCGCGCATGAACACGCGAGAAGAGGTACGATCAAAGCTATCAGGATCCGTTTCATTCAATCATCCTCCTATCTTCACGGTATTTTCTCGCTTGGGGAGTCTTGCTTCCTTGATCTCCAGCTCGGTTCCCTCGGATATGACCAGCGTCATAGACCTCAATGCTCCTATCTGGATGACCGGCAATGTCTGACGGGCGAGTTCGAGATAGAATTTCGAGATTTCCTGGAGTGCAGAGGATAGCCCGGTGCCAAAGCCGGCCTGAATGATCTTGTCGCTCTCTATGGTTTGGGTAGAACCGAGGGGACTGATGGCGACGGTCTGGGTCTGCTGCCTCAAGGCATCTCCCAGTCCTGAAAGGAAACCGGCCATGGCGGATCGTGCCAGAACCGCGCCCATCTTGGAGGCAACCGTGCCCCGGATACCGATTTTCCCATCCGAGTCTACGAGGAAACCCTTGATGGGGGCATCTATGATAGACTCTCCCCTCTTCGACAGGCAGCTAATGTTCGTCGCTCGCAGGTGGGCGCGTTCATCCGCCAGGTTACCGTAACCCTCGGCGATGACGAAGCATCCAGAAAGATCGGCCCTGACCTTGTTTGGTAGGAAAGCCGGGTCATCGATCTTGATCAGGACCGGCAACGGCTGCCCTTTGGCATTGGAGGCGGCAGGGGCGTCAAGACCCGAAAGAAGCGTCGCCGCCATAAAAGAAGGGGGCAGGTAGATCGTCTTCTTTTTTTTTACGTCGTCCTTCTTATCTGCGGCGGTGTCAACTTTGTTCGACTGCACCGCTATATTGCCCACGTACTCGCTTGGAGACTCACCTTGCTCCTCCTTTTTCTTCAGTTCATCGAGAGAAGGGGGTGGCGGGAATGCGACAGGTTGACCGGTGAGGGACGTTGGTACTGGAGGCACGGGAGGCACGGGAGGAGCAGGGGGGAGCAATTCCTTGTCCACCTTCCCCTGGGAGTACTTCGATGGGGTGGCGGAGCCGGTGGTTAACGCGGGGAGACCTTCTTTTCGCTTCATCTCATCCAAGGTTTTCTTGAGGTCCTGGTTTTCCTGCGTGAGCTCGTCTATCTTCTTCCGGGATTCTAGGTACGCACTTTTCTCGAACAGGTGACGGTCTATCGCCAACTCGGTTTTTTTAGCGGTAGATTTTCGAGTGTCGCTTACCTGGGCATTGTTTCCCCGCGTGTAGTAGTATGCCAATGAAGCCACTACCATGAACGCCATAAGGACGAGCAGCACGTAGAGCGTCTTTTTCTGCTTTGCATTAAGAGATGCTGTTAAGTCCTTGAAAAAGGACATGATATTCTTCATAGCTCACCTCTCTCATGGGTGGATTCCACGATGAAGATGCGCGCAGACGCATTCGGTTTCAGGACGGGAATATCAATCGCTATGGCGAGTGGTGCCTTGGCAATGTCGGGCACCAGGAACATCTTTTCCTTCAGCTCTACTTTGTCTTTTGAAGTGTTCGTCACGACGTACTCTTTGACTGCTATTCCCTCGCCCTCCACGGTCGCCGTGAAGACGTGGTGCATGGTCAGGTTGCTGAAGGCATCTATTGCCCGATTACTCGTCGTGAGGGTTACGCTGTCCGGCAAATCCCGTTGGTAGAGCCCCTTAATGATTTCTACGACCTTCCGCTCGAAGGGCATGGAACCGTACAACTCGACGTTTTTCTTTGCCTTTTCTCCTACGCCCGGAACGAGTCTCACGGTCTGGGCAGGGATTTTGGAGGGGACGGCAATGATGGAGTAGGTTTGGTTGCCGCAGACGATGAAAACGTCTGTGGGTATGGACACCCGCTGTATGTTCTTCCCTGATTGCTTGGAGAGGAACTTCAAGTATGCGTCGTTCCCCGCGAATTGTACCAGCACCCCCTTTTCCTGTGAGTAGATTACGTCCTTGACGGGTCCTGCGAGGCAGGTGATCCTGTTCACGTCCACGTTAGACAGCCGGATGGGTGTCGTGGTTTCGGGGAGAACGGTGACAATATCCGATGCGTTGTGAATCGCATCCACCACCTGCTGGTAGTCCATTTCGAGGTCCTTGGCGTTAAGTAGCGTGGTCTTTTTTGCCGGCTCACTTTTTGAGGGTCCTGTCCCATGGGAAGACGATGGAGTGGCGTACTGAGGTGTGCCGGAACCAAAGCCACACGCCCCAGAGGTACACGCTCCCTGCGTCGCCTTTTGCGCGTCTGCCTTACTTCCGCTACCCGCTTCGGGCGATCCCTCCTTGGGTTTCGTTCCGCCGCCATAGAAAGGATCCGATGCGTGAGAAGTGTCCTTAGATCCCGTCAGGGGTGATTGTGTCGGTAAAAACCCAGGTCCCCTCACCGGCCCCGCCTGTTGCTGAACGGTTGTCCTTGATTGGGGACTGGTTATGGTCGGCACAATGGCTTGCCCGAGTACGGTCCGGTGAGGTAGCGCGAGCAGGCATAGAGAGAGGAATACAATCGCAGTTTTTCTCATTGTGGTCTCTTTTGCACCTCCGTTTCGGCTTCATTTTTGACCGGCACAGCTTCCCCAGTCTTCTCGTATATCGCGTTGACTTTGAACTCGCCCCCGATGATGCGGTACTCGATCACGTATGTATGCTGTGATGTATCCACCTGCCGGTCATCGGCGAAGTACATCCTGTTCCCCGTGACCTCAATTTTCTTGGCCTCCTTGTCGAGCTTGATGGAGGAGGGTGCGAACATGGATGTCATACGTGTAGTCGTCACTCGATCCACCAATTCAGCGAGTTGAACCTTCCCTTCGGGGAACCCCTCGGGAGTATAGAGCATCAAGAGTTCCTCCGTCTGGCGCTTTATGGTAGCAGGGGTGTAGGAGAATATCAGGCCGGCGACGTAGCGGGCGCACGCCGTCAAGTATGCCATATCCGCGTCCACGTCTGTAACCGATACTCTTTCCTTCAGTCCCGGGGGAACCATGACGGTCCTCTCGTGCTTCCAGGCGTAATACGCCAAGAATGAGTTAAATGCGGTTATCAACAGAAGAACAATAAATACGAACTTGAGTAGCCTGTTCTCTGCTGAAATCGCATCAACCCTGTTCAAAAATTTCTTCGAGTCCAAATGCACCTCCGATTACCTGCCGTTTTTACCCTTGTCCCAAGCTCACTCTATAAAGGTATCCTCGAAATACGAGGGGTAGCCGTGAAAGTTTAGCAGCCCGACACAGTAGAGATAGTGCTTGAATGCTCCGCGGGGGGCGTTCTTCTTGGAACGCATGTACAGCCAGGGTCCGGCGATGATGAGCAACCAGAATATGCCGCCGAAGCAGATGGCAAGGAAAATAAAGACCGCCACAAGTCCCAAGTCGTCAGGCTCAAACCACAGCACCTGGTAGGGTTCGCTTAGATACCGGGGAAACCTTTTTTCCATGGCCCGACCTAGAAAATCATCCCTAGTGACGTGACTATTGAATCGGCCTTAATCAGCGCGGCTCCTCCCAGGATGGAAGGAATAGCCGGTAGGATCTGGCCACGGATGGCGTTGACGGCACCAAACACAATAGCACCCAGCCCTCCAACAAAGCCAATGGGACCCTTCAGAATAGAGTTAACTGCGATGTCATAGATGTCATACGCGAACGTGCCGGAAGCTGGTGCAGTAATGGCCAGCAGGTCCTGTGCCGAAAATACGACCGCCCCGGCTACCACGATACCCGCAAAAATTGTTTTCACCTTTTCCCTTTTCATCTCATACCTCCTGATATTTTTTTGTGCCACTGGTTGCCATCGGCAACCTATATTATCGGCGGTTTTTGCAAAAACTTATCCCATAAGTTGCACCTATTTGCCCATGACGGACTCGATCCGCTTCAGGTCGAAGCCCATTATCCTTTGACCCTTGATGTAGATGGTCGGTACGGCGGTTAATCCTATCTTGCCGGCTACCTCGGCATGGGCGAGGGCAATCTTTTTGCCCTCCTCCGTGACGGTGCCGGCGGTTTCTCCCGTCCGGTAGTTGAGATATGCCTTGACCGGATCTTTCGCGGACAGGATTCCGACGATCCTCTCATCCTCGGCCTGGTTCATGTGCTTGAGGCTGCGGAAGAACACGTAGAGGGTCACCTTCTTGAGCATGTCGTTGCTGGTGAAGTACTCTTTGGCCTTGGCGCAGAAGGGGCAGTCGGGATCGGCGAACATGATAACGCGCGTGGGGCCGTTCCCGATCTTCAGGGCGTTGTCCAGCCTGACCGTGCTGATGAGCGCAGCGGAGATGGCGTCCCTTTTCTGTGCCGTGATGTTCCTTCCGTTCTTGTCCATGACATCCCCGAAAATCATGTACTCTCCCACCGGGTCGAAAAGAATCACGTTCTGGCCCATGACTACATCGTACAGGCCCGAAACGACAGACTTTTCGACGGACGTGACGTTTGCGTTCTTGTAGATGGAGAGAAACTTCGCCTTCACTTCCTCTGGGGTGAGTCCCTTCGATCCCTGCCCCGCATTCACAAACTGGGTGCCGGAAAGCAGGATAACGCAAACGAATCCGGTGATTAGAGCCGCCGCTGAAACAAACTTTTTGGTTTTTTTCACTTTCAACCTCCTTGCCGCTTATTTTCTACCCTTAATATGGTAAGGCGTGCGACACTGTTGTTTTTATTGAGTATTTTCTTTTTTTGCCGGTTTTCCATGTTCAAACCCTTTACCGTCTATTTTCCTTCTCACCCGTAATATGGAGAGCCGTGCAACTCTATTGTGTTCATCGAGATTTTTTTCGCCGGTTTTTCACATTCATCTTCCTCGCCGATTACTTCTCCTCTACCCGTAATATGGGAAGGCATGCGACTTCGTTGTTTTCATTGAGGTATTCTTTTTCCCCGCCTGTTTTTTCACGCTCAACTCCCTGCTTTTCTTTTTCTCTACCCGTAATATGGAAAGGCGTACGACTAAATTGTTTTCATTGAGTTTTTCTCTAAGCCTATCTTTCACACGCCCAATCTTCCCTCTGTTTGCCTCCTACCCGTAATATGGGAGGGTGAGTAAAAAACGGCATGGAGATAACCACGATAAAAATCCAGCCCCCCTTCCAGGGGGGTGTGAGGAAGGAAGGAAAAGGGGAGAAGACGGAGACCCCTTTCGAGGGGGGAGACCACCCTCCCTAAGAGAAAATTGACTTATGTGTTGTAGTGAGACATTGGCATCTTGAAAGTTTTTTGGGGGTCATTTTTGGGGTGATTTCCAAAATTTGTTCGATCGCGAACAGGTATATATTTCTTATATATTATATACGGAGCCCAAAAATGGCGTCCTTTTTTGAAGGACTGTTGGAGTTATGTCAAAGTACAGCACGTATATTAAGAAAAAAGGGGGGAGTGAAGGGGGAAAAAGGTCTTTTTCCCCCCGGCATGGCTGCTTGTCAGACATGCCAGGATAGTCCCCGGCATGGCTGCTTGCAGACATGACGTAGTAGGGGAGTGAGTCGCGGCGACCAAGTGGGCTATGCGTAGATTAGCCAGGCTGCTTGCAGACTGGCGTATAGTTTTGATAAAACCAAGTAAACTTAAGCACCTAACGTGGATGCCAAGTAGAAGGCAGGCTATTCATTAGACTGCCTTCGTGTGAGTCGCCACTTCGTAATAACCCGGGATCACGAGAGATTTACCCACCGTAAGCCCCGGTTTTTGTCGTGGTCTCTTTTGAGTTTTTTCATCCTTTCGACCAAAACCCTCACGATAACAATCATGTACCGAACCATAACCCATTATTTTTTTGCTCGTTCGGACAGTTTTTTGAGTCGTGTCCCGTCAATCAATATCTTCAGCAAAAACAACCACATACCGAACCTCGACCGGAGATGTTTGAGCTGTTATTTATAGTTCATTTCAGGTACTTAATGGCTCTTGATTTTTACGGGCAGTTTTGTTTTTTGTGCGATATTACAGCCATTATAAGTATTTACAGCCATTTACACCCTTTTTTATTCGTGCTTTTTCTGCATGTTTATCCTTGGTGGTCCCAACTCCCCCTGAACCCTAACCTATACATCCCTCCCAAACGCTCACATTTGGCCCAGAATTAAAAAATAACCTCTCACACGATCTCCAAATCATGTTCAACCCCAAAAATTAAATACGGGCCAAATATGACCGTTTAAACGGGAAAGGGGTGTTCAGGGTGTTCCCTATCCGGTACGTGGCACCCCGGGCGGATACCAATGGCACCCGTTTCGGGGTGTACGGCTATTATAGTTACTTTAAAGTTATAAAGACTGTTATGTGAGGGGGATAGACAAGGGGGAGAGATCGGTTTTTTCAGTTCCGCCCTCCGGTTATAGTAACTTTAAAATTACTTAAGACTGTTATGTGAGGGGGATAGACAAGGGGGAGAGATCGGGAAAAACGCCGGCTATGCCTGCGGGTATTTTCCCCCTTGAGGGGGGAGAGGGGGTGGAAGATGGGTGTCCGGGATAAAAAAAGGGGGGCAAACATGCCTTGCGGAATGTCTGCCCCTGGGCTGGGTCGGTAACGGAGGTGCGACCGACACGTATATTATCGTTCAAAAAACCCAAAACGAAAACGGTGGCTTGCAGTTTTTTCGCGAACAACAATTATGCAATCACATCGGGAACATGCCGTTTGGTGACGTGCAAAAGACCGGGGTTTGTGCCGTCATCCCCGCCTCTTTGGAATCATCACTTTCTCAATAATATCCGACAGTTCGTGGATGGTGAAGGGTTTTGGGAGAAAGGGCCATTGCCTTTTTGGTTCGCCCTTCCTGGCGGCGTTGATGTTGCAGCCCGAGATGAACAGAACCGGCAGGTCTGGGGCTATGCCGGACAGGTACACGTCGAATTCGTCCCCATTCATGTCGGGCATGTTGAAATCGACGATGACAAGATCAAACTCGTCGGGAAGGCGGCTGACGATTTCCAGGGCCCTCTTCGGTGAGGTTTCCGCGGTCACCTCATAGCCGAGGAGTTCCAGCATTTCTAGGAGAACCTCCAGCACTTCCCGGGAGTCGTCCACCAGGAGGATGGACCCCGAACCGTGTATTGGGATGCCAATGTCTTTTCCGTCCTGGGTCCTTCGGTGATGTTCGGGGGGTGCTTCCTGCGTCACGATATGGCGAGGCAGCATGATCAGGAACGAAGTGCCTACACCCGGGGTGGATGCCACGGATATATGTCCCCCTGCGTTCTTTACGATGCCGTAGGTTGTTGCGAGCCCTAGTCCTGTCCCTTTTTCTTTGGTGGTGAAACCCGGTTGGAAGATCTTGTCGATGTTTTCTCGTGGTATCCCCGTGCCGGTATCCGTCACGCAGATAATCACGTAGTCCTTCTTTGGGACTTCCCACTCGGAGGGTATGTCGTCTTTGTGCGCGTTGCGCGTGGATATGCTTATTACGCCCCCGTTTGGCATGGCGTCCTGGGCGTTCACGATCAGGTTCACGATTACCTGGATGAACTCTGCCTCGTTGATCAGCACGTGCCATGTCTCCTCTTGCAGGAGGAGTATAATGCTGATCCGGTTATTTGACAGCAGGCGTTGGAACATTTTTGTCAAGTCGTTGAGCAGGATGTCGGGGCGGAGGGGTTTTTTTGTTCCGTTCCGGGGCGGCACATACCCAGGAGCCTTGTTGTGAGCATCCTGGCTCGGTCGACGGCGTTTTCTATGTCTTCGATGTACTTCAGCGTTGAGACTATGTTTTTTGACGCGCTGTACCGTATTAGCGATGACGTGCCCCCGATGACGGACAGTATGTTGTTGATGTCGTGGATTGCCGATGCTGCCAGGCGTCCGATGTTTTCATACCTTTGGGCCTGGACGAGCATCTGCTCCAGTTTCCGTATCGTGCTGTCTTTGGTGCTTTCCTGCTCCTTGACGATTGTCTGCTTATGCGTCGGGTAAAGTTTCATGCCCGCTCCTTTCTGCGCTTCCTGGTCACAAAGCGGTATGCGACCAGTCGTGAGATGAGGACTATCCTGTTTGCGGTAACGCGGTCAACACCGAATATCGACATGATTTCCTCGCGTACCGCGGGTATGCTCACGCGGCTGTTTCCCGAGTAGTGACCGATGTACCGCTCGATTGCGTATTGCTCGATCTTGTTCGCCTTTCTCGCCAGCATGCGCTGCCCCTCGGGTGAGAGGTGGCTTAGGCATATGGCAAGGAATACCCTGTCCTTGGCCACCCTGTTCAGCACCGAAAGCAGTTTTCTCTCGCTGGTGCTGGGTTTATCGGCATCCCTGATGATGCCCTTGTGAACCAGGTACTGTGCTATTTCGCTTTTGAGGCTCATAGGCACAGCCGGGCGGTCTTGCTCTCAGCGTGGAACAGCATGATTATTTTGGCCTCGATGCGGGCGAGGCAAAGTTCGTCGCCGCACCAGGGAATGGTCTTGGGTATTCCCTCAACGTCGGGTATTTCTATGCCCAGCGAAAGTTTTGCGAGCAGGGCCGTGTCTATGTTGTGCAGGCTGCGCCTGGTGAGGCAGCCAACGCAGGGCAGGTCGGAGATGGGGTAGGTCTTGTCGCACACGCCGCAGCGGAACGTGCGATGGCCTATGGTTATGTCATTGTTTCCACAGTACGGACACGAGCTAACTACTGGTGATAACTTGTCTATGTTCATTTTGGGCACCTCGCTCATTCGTTTTTCCTACCCTTAATATGGCGGGCTAGAGGAATTATCGTCCGGGCGAAAGCGAAAGTTTCATCTTTTTGTTCCCGTTGAGATTTTGACGCTTGCAAAAAATTTTTGACATTTGCAAAAATTTATACGATAATGTTGTTGAAATATCCCGCATAGGGACCTGGGGAATCCCAGCCGAGGTACGTAAGTACCGCCCATATCAAAAAAGCCGCGCCTTGAGCGCGGTGGTCTTTCAGGGGTGCCCCACCTGGAAGTCCTGGCTTTCCCGATAGAGTTACGGCGCGCAATGCGCTGGTGAGGAGGGGACACCAAAGCTCCGAGGGAGAGCGGGACATGTTGCCGAAGATATGGATTGTAGGCGGGAAGATTCTAACCGTCGTGGAGTGCGGTGATGGGAGATGTAGGGTGCTCCCAAGGCTATCGGGTATCTCTTGGTCTAAAACTCTGCGTACCGATAAATCCAGCCAGAACATCCGTATACATCACAAAGCTAGTCATATCAGCAATAGCGGGGTGTATCGTGAAGATACTTCTGCTGTGTGAGAAATATTCTCAGGCCCAGGATATAGCTCGTGGTTTGGGGGACAATATCCGCCGCAGGGATATGTACATGGAGGGTGACATATACATCGTGTGCTGGGCGCAGGGTCATCTTCTGACCTTATCGTACCCCGAGCAGATCAACCCTGAGTGGCACGCCTGGACTTTGGACACCCTTCCGATAATTCCCAAGCAGTTTCGCTATGTTCCCATACCTTCCCCCGATAATCGGGCCCAGAAGATGTTGAGCGTGATCAAGTCGCTGGTTTCTCGTTCCGATGTGGCGCAGGTGGTGATCTGTACTGACCCGGGCCGGGAGGGGGAATTGATTGCTCGCCTGATACTGCGTTACGTGTCGTGCAGCAAGCCCCTTTACCGGATGTGGACGACGGCGGCCCTGACGCCGGGGGCCGTGAGGCAGGCGATGGAGCAACTGAAGGATGCGTCCGAGTACGAGCCTCTGTATCTTTCTGCTCTTACCCGTCAGCAGGCTGACTGGATTGTGGGGATCAACGCTACCCGGGCCTGGACCAAGGCCCAGAGTGAGATATGCACCCTCGGTCGGGTGCAGACGCCTACGTTGACGCTGGTGGTGGAGCGGGAGAAGGAGATCATGAGCTTCAAACCCAGCAAGTACTACGAGGTGCAGTTGGAGTTTGCCTGTGCCCAGGGGAAGTTTGAGGCCCGGTGGGGGCGTTTGAACGACGATTCTGGCGGTTATGATCATCGCATCGAGTCCCGGGAAGAGGCGGAGGAGATTCTTGCGCGCATAAAGGCGGTGGGCGCGGGTGTGGTCGAGCAGATGACGGAGGAGTTGAAGAAAGAGTATCCCTACTCCCTGTTTTCGCTCACCTCGCTTCAAAAGGCCGCCAACAGCAAGCTAGGTTTTACGGCTCAGGAGACCTTGGATCTTGCTCAATCCCTCTACGAGAAGAAGGTGATCACCTACCCGCGGACGGAGGGGTGTTTCCTGAACCAGGAGATGGCCCCGGGCTGTCTTCAACTGCTCCAGCACCTCACGCCCAACACGATGGTTCCCGTGAGGTGGCAATTCAAGGAGTTGGTCGTGACGAAGTACAATAAGCGTGTCTTCGACAACTTCAAGGTCAAGGAGCATCACGCCATCATTCCCACGATGGAGACGGCGGATCTGACGCCCAATGAAAAGAAGCTTTACGAACTGATATTGCGCCGTTTCGTTGCTGCTTTCCACGGCGAGCACGTGTACAAGAGTTACTGGGCGCTGATACGCATCGGGGAGGATGTAGCCGACACGAGCGGCGTGATCAACGTCGAGAAGGGATGGCGCAAGATCTGGACGTATGACAAAGGCCATCCTGACGGTGTGTGCCCGCTGAAAAGGGAAAGCGTCACCCTGCTCTCCGGGGCCGTTGACGAAAAAGAGACTAAAGCTCCGCCGAGATTTACCGATTCTAGTTTGATAGATGCGATGATACACGCGGCGCGTTATGCGGATAGCCAGGAATACAAGGAAATACTTGAGGAATGCGACGGTATAGGGACACCTGCCACGAGGTCGAACATAATAGAGATGCTCATACGTCGTGGATACCTGGAACGGAGAGGGCGAGTGTTGTATCCGACCGACAAGGCTATGGAAATGGTAGAGATTTTGCAAGAGCACAAGTCACAGCTCACGGATGTTGTGTACACGGCCCAATGGGAGGCGGAGCTTGAGAAGATCCACCAAGGAGACGTGAGTAGAAGGAAGACGTTTATGGCTAGAATCGTCAAGGATACCGAGGATATAGTCAATCATGCTAAGGAGTATTATCGGAAGCGGGTCGCTTCTTCTGGCAAGACGGGTGATGGGGTCGACAAGAAGAGTGTTTTTCGTAGGAAGGTCCTGGGGGTGTGTCCAAACTGTGGTGCTGACGTGGTTGAAATTGAAAAGGGTTGGGTGTGTACGGGGGACCGCGAGAAGTGTGGCCTTGCGATTTGGAAGGATGCCCTCTCTCAGTTTGGTGCCCGGCGGATTCGTGAAAGGCAGGCGTTGTCTCTGTTGATGGGGGAGAGAATCTACTTCCGTTCTCTTGTGTCGAAGTCGGGGAAAAAGTTTGGGGCTCATGCCGCCCTTCAACTTCACGAGGTTAATGGTAGCAAGTCATGGAGGGTGCGCCTCGTGTTCGATGAGGGTAAGCGGCGAGCCGCAATGCAAGGCAAATAAAAAACGGAGGTGTAAATGGGCGATGAAGGACAGGGGTACTAGATCAATCCATGAACCGGAAGAGTTTAGGCAGCGGAGAAGGTATGAAGGGGAGGGTAATATCGACCAGGTGAGCTACTACCTGGGCATGGTTGATCGAGACCGCAGTATCCAGGATACGAACGTGAAGTACGCGGTGCGGGCCGTGATGTCCAGGATGAAGAAAATGAATATGGAAAAGGGCGACGTGGCTCAGGAAATCGTGTTGCTTGCCCTTGAGGCCAGGCAGATTGCGATCAAGAAGAACCTGCCTGTCGTCGTGTGTTTTATGCGTCTTGCGTCGCTTTACTACTCGAACCGCAGGCTGTTTTTCTGGCAGGCCATGGAGGATGAGCACGAGAATTGCAGCCCGGCGGAGAGTGCCGAGGACCTTGTGGTACGTGAGGAGGAGCAGGTGGAACTAAGGCGGATGGTGCAGCAGTACCTGGATCATATGCCCGAAAGGGTCAGGAGAGTGTGGGAGATGAGGCTTGATGGGGATCCAACCGACCTGATTGCCCGCCAGTTGGGGTGCACGAGGTCATACGTCAACAAGTTGCTCAAGGACGGCATAGAGACCGTCAAGGAGTTGCTTGTCACGACCGGTCTGAATGATGGAGGGATGGTTTATGAAGAAGCGCGTACCGACATTTATAGTTAACACAGCAATAATACTTACCTTATCGTGTATGCCCTGTTACGGGGCGAAGTTGTACTACGGTGAAGCGTCCGTTGGAGAGCCTGGTTATGCCCGGTTATCCGGGGATGATGGGCACATCATCTGCCACAAGGGGGAAAAATGCGAGGGGGCTTCGGCACCGCTTCGTAGGATGAGACCTGTGCTGGCCCTGAAGTCTCCCCAGGTTCGCGCCGAGGAAAGGGTGGTAGCGGTTGCGTCCCCGGTCGAGTCTGCCGGGGGAGCCGCGCCCGTGAAGCAGGCCGCGGTGAAGGTGGACAAGGACTGCCGTTATGTCGGTGCGGTGTACTTTCCTTTGAACTCTTACGTGCTGGGTCAGTCTCAGCGGACCCAGATTGACCGTTTCGTACCCGCGGGCGTGAAGAAGGTGTCCTTGCGGGGTTACACCTGCGATCTCGGGACCGACGCGAGGAACAGGTACCTGGCCGAGATGCGGGTGAAGTCGGTTGAGGATTACCTGAAGTCGAAGGGCGTGGAAGTGGTTGGCCGCGAGTATCATCCCAGGAGTGGCTACCTGGACGGGAAGCAGCGTGCCTTCAACCGCAGGGTCGAGATCGAGACCGCGGAATAGATAGAAGTATTCGGCCTCTGGCCGACGCGATATATTCATTTAGCCCGCAATGCGGGCAAAAATTTACGGCGGCAGCCGTAACCCAAAAAGGCGGTAGCGTTATGCTCCGCCTTAATTATTTTCCCAGGTAAAAAAATGAAAAAGGAGCTGTATGTTAACGATCTCCCCACGTGGGAGACCATTGATCGGGACATGCCCGATCAGCTAATGGACGAGCTTTGCTTGTCCGAGGCAGACGCGGAGGATCTCCTCCACGATTACAGAAAAGTCGGCTCGTACAGGGCTGACGACATGGTCGCCTTCTATGGATGACATGAGGGAGGCTTTAAAAACCAGCCTGGCGGAATATTACCAGGCCAGGCAGGTGGCGCTCAGCGACCGGACGCGGTATATCGGCGCGTCCGACGTGGCGCAATGCCCTCGCAGGGCGTTGTACCACAAGTTCGTCCCGCAAGGGATGATACCCAGGTTCCTCCTGGGCTACTTTGTGGAGGATGCTATCGCATCCCTCCTCAAGGGAAAGCGGGGTGTGGAGAAGGAAATATGCCCCGGCATTAAGGTTCACCCGGATGTGGTGAACAAGCACGGGGTATGGGAGATTAAATACTCCGACACCCCGGAAGTGCGAGAGAGTCATCTCGCGCAGTTAAACTTTCAACTAGGCGCGTTGAAAGTGAAAAAGGGAGCGATAGTTTTGGTCAGCTCCCGTGAGATAATTGTACAGCCCTGGGAGTTCTCCCGCGAGCTGTACACAGGTCAACTTAAAAAGGCTATCCAAATGAGGGATGCCTTGTTCGAAATCAATGAGAACCCGGATAAGTACCGGGAAATCATTGATACCCTCCCGCGGGAGACGGAGATGTGCTCCTTTTGTGGGATGATAAAGGATTGTTTCCATATCACGGAGACAATCCCGATAGAGATCCCTGTGGATCTCATCCAGGAGGTCAAGGAGAAGACGGCCCGCCTGGAAAAAATCAAGGATGAAGCCAAGGACCTCCTTGAAAAAATCGGGGTCAACAGGGCGGTGACCCTGAATAATCTTTCTCTCATTCTTACGGAGAGAAAGATGAAAAAGGTAAACTCTCCATACGTCGAGAGTTTACCAGAAGAAATCAAGGCCTCCCTATTCATAGAGGAGCCTGTGAAATCCCTTCGCATCGGGGGGGTAAAGGGATGAGGAAGATCCCCATCCTTCATATCGTGGAGAGTCCCGAGACTCTCTACGTGACCCTCAACGATGGGGAGGTGTATTCCATCCCTGTTGAGAAATTGCTGGCATTTGCCAGCAAAATCGAGGGCGATACCTTGCCCCAACCCTCCCCGGTGGTCATACGGATTCACCGGGAGTGATATTAAAAGCCGGGCACAGTCCCGGCTTTTTTTGTGCCTGCTTGCTTTGTGACCGTAGCCCTCATCTTTGGGAGGAGGTGTCTCGTGATGTCGTTTGCCAGGACGTGGGGTTTTCGCCTGGCCGTTCTTCTCAGTGTGCAGACGGGGATGGAAAACCCGTCCGTGTCCTTGACCATGCCGGTAAAGTAGAGGCAGTTCCCTTGGTCGTTGTAGCGAACCAGGATAGACATTCTGTCCTCGTCTTGCGGGGTGATAGATACCTTCCACCCCTCTTTCGTCACTATCCAGCCGGACATGTGTTTCGCTATTTCCTGGGCTAGTTTTTTTCTTTCTTCCGAGCTGTACAGGTCCATTGCCTTTACTCCTTTGGTTGCCCTGGTACATGCCACAAGGCGGGGAATAAATCAACTATGTTCTAGTTGCACGAGCCCCCTAAGTGTGGTATAATGAACGCATAGAAAGGGGAGAGGGACGGTCTATTATAAAGTTTATCCTTCACATTGAGAGGAAGTACTGCAGAATCGCAGCGGTAAGTATCCTGTTAGGAAACTAAATGGAGAAATTGTTTCCTATTAGTTGACTGCCTGGGGGGGGACATGTTATACGACTACAATTACGAGTTCTCAAATGAGAAATTATCGCCGATAATAGATGTGAGGACTATGTTCATGCGTGCTATATGCGAATTGATGGACGTGTTTGTCAAGAATGGCCCCAACCCTTATATGCTCAAGCTCCACAAGATCAACATGCTCAAGGAGATGGGGTGTCATGACGAGGTGAGGAAAGAGATCTCGGGGCTCGCCCTCGAGATGTCCTGGGAGGAGATTCACGCCCTCATTCACGAGCTTGCCGAGAGCTACATGTCGGACGGGAATTACGAGGGGGCGGAGGAGCTGCTTCACTTGATGCTCGGTGCCGATCCCCCGCCCGAGAGCCTGGGGAGGGCTTACTTTCTGCTGTTTCTTGCCCTGTACGGGCAGGAGAAGTATGAGGACGCGAAGGAATTCTTTAAGAAGGCCCTCGCTTATGGAAGCGAGGACGCCCTGGATCTCGCCAGGGATATATACGGCGAGTACCCTGGGGAGGGGCGCTAGGTCTCTCTCAATGCTTTCCTAAGTACTTCGAGCGCGTTCTTGATCTCCCGTCGGATGTAAGGGCTGGAAACACCCAGTTCGGCTGCAATTTGCGCAATAGGTTTGCCCTCGAAGTAGTGCATGATGAGGGCGCTTTTCCTCTTTTCCTTCATCTTACTGATCACGCGCAGGATTTCTTGCAGCAGGTCTCGCTTCATGCAGATCGACTCCGGTGTTTCCTGGGGCTTGTCATCTAGCAGGATGTCTTCTGCCTGGGCGTTGTTTCCCAGGGAGGTGTACATGGCGAGGACGCCCAGCCAGGAGTTTAGGTCCCGTTTATCCTGCCGCATGGTGTCCATGACTTCCTGGGGTGATACTCTCCTCATCTCTTGTTGTTCCAATTGCCTTTCAATGTGATTGAAGGTCTTAATCGATTGTATCGTGTCTTTAGAGAGCGGGGCGCACCTCCTCACCTCGTCCATGATGCTTCCCCATATCTTGGTATAGGCGTATGTGGAGAATCTACCGAGTTTTTTGTCCCATTTCTCGTATGCGACGACCAGTCCTACGAGTCCTGCGTTCTTGATGTCTGTGTATTCTATGAATGACTGGATGATGGGGTATTTGTGCCAGATCTTGTAAGCGACGGTCTCGACCAGTTTCTCGTGTTCCTTGATGATTTTTTCCAGGTCCGGGTCCTGGGACAGGCGAAGGTTTATTGTTTCTTTTTTCCTCATTGTCTCCTCCTACCCTTAATATGGCAGGGTGTGCGAATAGGAGGGGGTACGAGGAGTTAAGAAACCTTCCCCTTGTCGCCGAACCTCTTTACTGGGCCGGCAGCCGGTCGTTCGGTTTTATCTCTTCCGCGCTCTGCTTCTTCAGCGGTGGTTTTGCCGCCCTTGTGCTGCGCGTCGTCTGGGTGTTGTCCTGTTTTTCCACCTGGGGAGCGGGCGTGTCCAGGGCATCCAGGCGACCCCGCACCATCATTTCTACTTTCTGCGAATCTCTCCTGAACTCTTCTTCCATCTTGTACCCCTCGCGCAAGATGGCCACCGAGCCAAGCGCAAAGATGATGAAGGCTATTATTCCAACTATGACCTGGGTGTTTTGTGACGGCCCTTCACTTTCAGTCTTCAACTTGCGGTAGCAGTCCCTGCAGTACGGCTTGCCGTAGGATGGCCCTCCGCACATCATGCAAACGGTGTAAGTCCCAAAGCCTTCTTCCTCGTATCGTGCCATGCCTTTCACCTCCCTTCTCTTTTTTATATTGTCCCGTATGGGAACATACCAAAGTAAAACATGAAAGTCAAGAAAAAAATTTATCTTCCCCGTGTCTCCGCTGGTGGACCTCCATGCTGGTATCAACTTTAACTATGGTCGTGGGCGAGAGCGTATTAACAAAAGATATAAAGCTAACAGGACTAATAAAACTCGCAAATCTAATATAGCCAATATAATAATCATTACAAACATTATAAACGATATAAATGTTATAAACATTATAAGGACCGTAAATGTTATTATCCCAACGTAGGATGATCATATCGGTAACGATATAAATAATATCTTGCAAAGCAATAAATCTCATGTTAATAAGCAAGAAAAACTTACGGAGGTGCGTATGATCATAACGGTTGGTCACACGAAGGGCGGCGTGGGGAAAACGACCGTGGCCGCCAACCTTGCCGTTTGTTATGCCCTGGACGGCAAGAAGGTTATGATGGTGGATGCCGATGTTCAGTCCAGCCTCATGTCTTTTCGGGCCGTGCGGTCTTCGAACGATCTCTTGTCGGTCTCCATCCTGGAGCCTATTCTTCACGTGGATCTCCAGAAATACGAGGCTGTCTTTGATGTGGTTATCGTGGATTGCGGCGGGCGTGACGCTTCCGTGTTCAGGTCGGCCATTTCTGCCGCCGCCGTGTTCTTGGCCCCTTTTGTGCCCTCGCAGATTGACGTGTGGTCCAACAGCGACCTGCTGAAAATCCTCAAGGAGGTCAAGGTTTTGAGGCCGGAAATTCAGGTGTACATGCTTTTGAACATGATGCAGCCCCGGACTACCCTGGCCAGGGAGGTGAAGGAGGCGATTAGGGGGTATCCCGAGGACTGCAGGGTACTCGACTCTTTTTTGTGTCACCGAGTTGCTTACAAGACTTCTTTTGCTGTTGGCAAGGGGGTGGTCGAGTATACTGATCCCAGCGCCGCGCGGGAGATGAGGAACCTCTACGAAGAGGTTAATGCCCGGGCGGGAACAAGGTGAACGGAGGTGTGAGATGGGTATAATGACAGAGAAGCCTGGTGATGTGGACAATAGGGAAAGGATAGAAGAGTTTGTGCAGAAGGCTCCTCTCCAGACGAGCAGGAAGGAGCCCGGGATGGTGAAGGTGGTGCAGGTGAAGTTGCCGAAGGAGGTGTGGATGAATGCCAAGTTTGCGGCCATCAGAAGTGGGATTTCCCTGCATGACTACCTGGTGGGGGTAATATCGAAGTCCGTGAAAAGCGAATAAAACCAATATTATGAAGGAGGTAAGTATGACGAAGCAGGAATTGATCGATGCGGTGGCTGCTGTTGTCGGCAGCAAGACAAAGGCGAGGGACGCGGTGCATTCCCTGATGAATGCCATTGCGTTTGCCCTTTCGCGCGGCGAGCGCGTGATAATTCCCGGGTTTGGCACTTTTAGGCCCGTGCGTCGTGCGTCCCGCGTGTGCCGTGTTCCCGGCACGGGTCAGGAGGTCACGGTCAAGAGCAGGATCGTGCCGAAGTTTGTCGCTTCCAGGAAGCTGAAAGCAACGGTTGAATAATAATCAAAAGTTCGGGCCGATTGGGAAGAGGGTGAGAAATCACCCTCTTTTTTGTGTCGCGCAAAACATGCTGATTACAGGAAGGCCCTGACAAGGGATGCCATCAGGCGTGTGGCTCGTCGAAGCGAAAAAATACTTGACTTTTGTGTATAAAAGTAGTATAATTACAATCAAGAAAACGGTTGAGAAAGACCGTGAAAACAAAAAGCTAAGGGAGGAAATGGTGGCGACAAGGAAAGAAAGGCAAGTTGAAAAAACTTCTCTGGCCGCGAAGGCCGGGAAGGATTACTCGCGGGGAGGCCGCCTGTGGAGCTGATGATCCTGGTCAGCTTCTGGGTATCCCTATGCGTCGTCATGTCTGAGGGCGCTTTGTTCCCCTGGGCCAATATTGCCGCCCTTGGGGTTTTGTACGCCGTCTCTCGGCGGTTGAGAAAATATTAAGAAACGAAAGGAGAAAAACATGAAGGTAATGGATGTGCTGTACGGGAAAAAGGGATCCAATAACCGCGTGAACTGGCTGAGGTGCGGTATTCTCTTTGTGAATGATGACGACTCTATACGTCTCCGACTGGATGCCTTCCCGGTTGCTGCGGACTTCGACGGTTGGTTGGTCGTCAAGGAGCGGCAGAAGAACGAGGAGGATATTCCCTTCTAGCTGGCGCAAACATAGGTGGGTCATAGGACAGGAGGGGGAAAGGGGTATTTCCCCTTTCCCTGTTTTTTATGCCAGGAAGAAAGACTGTTCTTATCTTGTTGCCCTTGAAGGTGGCAATTCCTCGCAAGCGTCGCCCCCATAGGGTGTTTCATCTCAATCTCAACGTATATCGCAACTCTCACTACCAGGTTTTGAACCAGGCCAAGAGGATCTTCCGCGAGGCCATCCGGTTCCAGGTGGAGGCCCTGTGCGCGCCTGCCTGCTTACCCTTGAGGTTGCGTTATGTCCTCTATATGCCGACCCGTCGTACCGTGGACTTAACCAACGTGTGTGCCGTGGTGGACAAGTTTGCATGCGACGCCCTGGTGGATCTCGGTCTGCTGCCCGGGGATGACAGCAGCGTGATCTCTTCCGTGGAGTACGTGTTTGGCGGGGTGGACCCCGCTCGTCCTCGTTGCGAGCTTTTTTTGGAGCCGGATGGCAAGGCGGGAAGACGTGCCGGCTTCCCCCTCATGCCTGGGCGTCGTGTGGGGTGATCCATATCTCGGGGGGGAAGAGTATTTCGATGCAGTCCTTGATGGACTTAACGTTCTTGATCACCCGTAAGTATTGAGGTTTTTTGATGGAGGTGGCAGCTTCTATTGCCTTTTTTGCATGCGGGTCGGACCGCTTCGGGCTCGTGCCCGTGCTTTTTCCGATGGCGTGGAGTGCAATTTCTGCCTTGATCATTCCCTCGATGTCCCCCGCCTCTTCGCTCTCCTTGGATAGGTCGGCTAGCGCCTTGGCGGTGACGTGTATGTTGTTCTTTCTCAGGTGTATGAGGGCGATGAGCAGCTTTGCCCTGTATCTTTGCTCGTGTGTATTTCCTTTTATCGCGTAGCTCAAGCTGCGCATGGCGTCGGCCATGGCCTCGTCGTACTTTCCCACGTGCATCAGGTAGAGTCCCCGGAACAGGTGAACGTTTGTTTTGTGCCTATCTTCGTGCAGGTAATCCATTACGGTCTCGTAGAACGGGGATGTCAGCTCGTAGGGTATGTCGTGCGATGCGAACGCGAAGGACAGCGAGGCGAGCAGTTCCAAGTTATCGTCGTTTGAGAAGTCGAAGTTGTCGGCTATCCCGCACACGAAGTCTACGCAGGCCTGAAAATCCCGTGTCTCGAACAGGCAGGCCGCTATGCCGGGGTATAGCACGGAGACCATTTTCATTTCGCTCGCGCTGAAGTTTTCCTTGTGGCGGAACGCCACGTATGCCTGCCGGAAGAAGTTAAGGGCTTCGTTGTAGTCGCCGCAGAGCATCTGGTAGTGTCCCATGTACGTATTTGCTGCGGGATCGTAGGGGCTGGCTATCAGGATGTCAGTCAGCAAGTTGGCCGCTTCTGTGTAGCGGTCCCGCATGAAAAGGTTGCGTACCTTGTTCATGGTTTTGCCGGAGGTTGATCGTTGCTTTCTACCTTTCATTCACTTTCCTCGCCATGCTTTGTATTTTTTCCCTCATGTGCGCGTCGCAGTATGTGCATCCTTCGCGCAGTAAGGCGGATGTGATCTCCTGGCAGAGGTCCCTTGCCCTGCCCCACACTTCCGCCTTGGGGAATGAGTACCTGAAGATTTTTCTGACCTTTGCTCTTATCATGTTGCCGAAGATCAGGACGGGGGTGAGTCTCGGGTTGCCTGTTCCCACCCACTCACTTCCGTCGTAGAATATGGCATACCGGCTGGCAAGGAACGGAACGATCTTGAATATGTAGTCCCTGTTCGTTGTCCTGTTGTTCATGAGATACTCGAGGACGCACAGGGTGGACACTTCCCTAAGCCGGTGTGCCGTCCTGGGTGTTTTGTTTTCGCATCCTTCCTGGGCGCACGTGGTGTCCGAGAGCCGGGGCAGTTGTGCCAGGTATGCCTCGTAGCGTTTCTTTTTCCTGCTGTATGGGGATTCTTTTGGGCGGAATGCCGGTTTTTCGCTCACTTGTGGCTCTCCACCGTCAGGTCGCCTTCCTCCTGTGGGTTCAGCGCCTGTTCTATGATTGCTTGCTTTTGTATCAAGGTTTTCACCATGTCCACGTCCAGGGAACGATCAAAGACCAGGTGTTCCACCAGCACGCTGTCTTTTTGCCCGATCCTGTGGCAGCGGTCCTCCGCCTGGATTATGTTTGCCGGCACCCAGTCCAGCTCGGCGAAGATCACGTGGCTTGAGGCGGTGAGCGTGATGCCGGTGCCCGCTGCCTGGATGTTGCCTATGAACACCTGGGCCTCGCCCCTTTGGAATCTGTCTACCGCCTCCTGCCTTTTGTCCGCCCCGTCGTTACCCGTCAAGGTAACCACCGTGATATTGTGCTTCTCTAGATCGTGCCTTATTTTCTCGATAACGTCGCGGTGGTGGGCGAAGACGACCAACTGGTACTCCTCGTTTTCTTCCATGATTTCCCGTATGTATTCCACCACGTGTGGCACCTTTGCAAGGGCAAGTTTGTGCCTCACCTTCATCATGGCCGCAAAGGCTATCTTCTGGTGGTTTTTGAGGGTCTGCACAGCCTTTATGTAGTCTTCCTCCCTGCCCTCCGCTTTCGCCTTTTCTATCAGGGCGGTGAGGCGGTTTGTCTCTGTCTTCGTGGCTTTATCCAGTTGGTCTTGGTATTCCAGCAGGGTCTCGGCCCCTTCCCTGGACAGTTCCCGGATGGTTCTGCGTTTCGGGGGAAGCTCCTCCATGACATCTTTCTTCAGCCGGCGGATCATTATGTTTTTCCGCAGGATTGCCTGGAGTTTTTGGAGGTTACTGGCCCCCCCGACCTGGAATCCGTACCTGGTTTTTCGTGCCCCACAGTATGTCACGTGGTACTTGAACCATGATTTCCCCAGGTCATCGGGGTCCAGGCACTTGACGATGGGCCACAGCTCCGTAGGGCGGTTGACTATTGGGGTGCCTGTCAGGAACAGTTTTATACGTGCGTTTATGGCCATGGTGTGCTTTGTTCTCTCCGCCCTCTCGTTCTTGATGTAGTGGCACTCGTCCACGATGAGGCAGTCCCATGCCCTGGCGTGTATCTTGTCCTTGTGTTTTTTTAGGACGTTGTAATTTATGATCGCTATGTCCGTGTCGGGAAAACCGTTTCTGTCTGCTATGCCGATGGTCATCTCCCGGACCAGCCACCTGCTTAGTTCCCTGTGCCAGTTGATTTTCAGCGACGCGGGGCATACCACGAGTACGCTTTTGATGGATGGATCCGCGTTTATTCGCCCGATTGCCTCTACCGTCTTGCCGAGGCCCATTTCATCGGCGAAGAGGGTGGCTTTCCTGGAGAGGGAGTACTTGATCGCCGCCTTTTGGAAGGGCATGTATTCGAGTCCCGGTGGGGCGGGGATGTCGATGTCGGAGCTCACCGCCTTGGAGGCTTCGATCTCGTCTTCAGCCTTGGGGTCAGGTTCCCACCATTGGACCTCCCATTGTATGAGGTACGAGTTCCACTTGACCGAGATGCCGAGTTGATAAAGTTCCTTCTTGTGTTCTTGCCACAGCTTCCAGAATGCTCCGGTCGGTGCTGCGGATCTCACGATCATGAATGCCCGCTCTGTCTTTACGCTGCGCGGCTCTCCCCATTTAACGGATTTGCTTACAAGGTCTTTCAGCTCCTCGCGATCAATACTCATCGTCGTCTTCCGCGGCGATATTGTTGTCTATGGGCAGCGGTTCAACCCGGGGCGGGTGGTGTACTCTGTCGAACGCGCGTCTGCGTATCTGTTTAATTTCTGCCTCGTAGTCGTCTTCCGGCACGATTGGGCGGTTGGGTCGCCTGTTCCAGTACTTGTCGCCCTGGCTTTTGATTATGTTCATGACTTCATTCGTCTTCATCCGCCCGCTGAGTATGGCTTGTATACCCTTGAGGTAAATGGAAGCGGCGTAGTCGCAGACGGTGTTGGTGCAAACCGAGCACCTTTTGTCGCAGTTGGTTTTCCCCTTGAGGTGGGCGGCGAGTTCTTCTCGCTCCTGCTTTTTCCTTTCCGCTGCGTATCTCTCGATGCGTGCGTTCTGGTGTTTACGCAGGTATTTTAGGAGGTTGGCGTAGGACACGTTTCCCTCCTCGATGCAGTCCTCGATGGCGAACAGGAAGTCTTCCGTCTCGAATTGGTCGGCGAGCCTCGAGTATGCGAGTTCGGGCATTTCCTGCCTCACGTTCCTGTTGAGGAGGATGAGGGCTTCTCTCATTTTGTCGAAGAAAGTATCCCTGTCTATCATGGCGTCACAGGAAGTATTTGCTCTCTTTTTGCTTGGCTATGTTTTCCATTACCCGTACCCTCCGAACCGTCTCGTCCTCGTCTCTCCTGTACCAGTTCAGGATGGTGTGGTAGTGGGACTTGTAGCGTGCCCGCGCCTTTCTCGTCCCAATCTGCGCGATGTAGTCGTTGAGCCGTTCTATGTATCTCTCGCACCTGTCCCTTCCCATTCTCGCCTCGAGGTTGGCCACCTCTTGGTCGGAGAGAAAAACGTGATCGAGATATCTGCGCTTTCCTTCCTGGCCTGGGTCGTTCTCGTCGTCGGTGTTCTGGGATTTCCCGTTGCGTCGTTTTATGCGGCCCTGGTGTTCCTTCCACCCGTGGATGATCGTCCTTCCCTCCTCTTTTTCGAGGAGGCCCACGTCCAGCAGGCATTGGTAGAAGTTTTCGGACCCGTCCAGGCCGGCGACCAATGACACCTGCTCTGGCGTCATGGATGAAATATCCCCGTCGGGGTAGAGTTCTGCCGCGTACAGCCACAGTTTGAGCAGGTTCTGGGAGACATCCTTTCCCGCGCGCCTGCCGAGGGCGATGACCTTGTGGTTGGTGAGAAAGTCTGAGCGAAGGGCTATGTATGTCGGCATCTTGAATTTTCCCCTATTTTATTGTATTATTTCTTACCTCTCCTTTTATTACCTCCTCTTTGGTGGAGTGGGGGGGAGGGTTATCCTCCCCCGCCACCGTGGAGTGGTGCCCTTAGTGGAGGGGACGGCACCACGACTTCATCGAGCTTTCGTACTGAAAGCCTGCCTGCTCCAGTATGCTACGGTTGCTGTACGTGTCTCCCTTGGCCACGAGCCACTTGTCCTTCACCTCGTAGCTTATTCCCGGGATGGCGGGAGGGGTGTACTTTTCGCTTCCGTTTCCGGGCTCCTTTTCCGGGGCTGTTTCCCCCACTTTCGGTTTTGCCTCCGCGTGGTCGGCCTGTGCCACGCCGCCGGCACCCATTTTCCCCGCTTCCTTGATGAGGGCCAGGGCTATTTCCTCGGCCGATGCTATGTCCCCGTCTCCGACGAAGCCTGCGGCAGCCAGGGCTCGCCCGATGGCGGAGGTCTCCGCGTTTTCCACGGGGTTTGTCTCATTTATGATGCTCGATCCCCTGATTTCCTCGGCGTGGCCGGTGGCAATGACGCGGCCCTGGGGATCTATGATTTTGCATGTGACGAAGACCGATCTTTCATCGTTGAAGGTGATCTCCGTGGTAAGTGCCCATCCCGACTCGATGGGGTATTTATCTCGGAACATCCTGATTCGTTCCGCTACGAGAAGGTAGTTCTTCACTACCTCGTCTCCGTTTTTTAATCTCTTTTTAATTCGTATCATCTTTTGCCTCCTTTCTGTTTATTTCGTGTGGCGATTATATCATAAAACAAGAAAAATGTCAAGAAAAATTTTCTGGACAAAGTGGGTAAAGTGTGCTATAATATAGTCAAAAAAATGCAGGGAGGACAGACGGGCAATGTCCAAAATCAGAAGGCTTCTCCATCTGCCTGATGATATGTCCGCATGGGAGATGATGGCATGGGTCATCATACTTCCCCTCGTCATCTGGGGCATCGTGCGGATTATTCTCTTCTATTTGCATCACATGCGCGTCATCAGCTTAGACATGTTCAAGGGGTAAGTGGCATGTAGCCTCATTCTGGTTTGTCCGGAGCAAGGGGACAAACTGGAGTATCGGGGGCTATTCACCCCCTTCCCCCTCAATTTGTTTTGAAATTCTCTCGGTGATGAGTGCTTCGAGAAGCACGGCATAGTTGATCACATCACCGACTTTTTCTGTAAGCAGTTCCCGCGAGGGCAGACGCCCTTCTTTAACATCGCGGGCGATGTCCATCAGGGACACCAGTTGTTTTGACCACATGCCAAGCAGGGCCTCTTCGGGGGTAACGCCGAGGAGTTCACCCGCCCTTTTAAAATTGTGGAGTTTCTCCCCGTTGCGGGAGTACTCTTTGTCCTTGC
>ERZ795046.986-NODE-986-length-31232-cov-22.417359_pt1 | contig 31232 bp, 25 predicted proteins | sample MGYA00375130_ERZ795046 | MGnify/ENA primary metagenome ERZ795046 (study PRJEB30175, sample SAMN05720202) | activated sludge metagenome | isolation source: anaerobic digester from wastewater treatment plant | place: Japan | collected 2015-05-15 ...
ACTTACCGCCCTTCTGGTTGACTCCCTGGACGCGCATTTTCACCGCGTACAGCCCTTTGCTGGCGGTGATGAAGAGCGTTTTGCGGTCCTTGCCGCCGAAGCAGACGTTGGCCGACCAGGGCTCCGGCACCTCGATGTGGTCGATGCGCTGGCCGGTCTTATCGAAGACGAACACGCCCTTGGCGGTGAGATAGACATTGCCTTCGTTGTCGATGGTCATGCCGTCAGAACCCATCTCACAGAACAGCCGCTTGTTGGTGAGCGACCCGTCAGGCTGGATGTCGTAGGCATACGTCTTTTGCGCCGCCAGGTCGGAAACGTAGAGGATCTTGCCATCCGGGGTGCCGGTGATGCCGTTGGGCGTCTTGAGATCGTCAATGACCCGCGTCAGCTTTCGCGGCAGGGCCACGCCCTCGATCGGCCTGGCCTGGGTGGCGCGTTTCCGGTCGGCCTTCGTTTCGGGCGGAAGGTAGTACACCCCTTCCACTTCCTGCTCCTTCGGACCACGGTTCCAGTAATCGCGCTTGTAAAAGGGATCGGTGATGTACAGCCCTCCATCGGGCCTGAGCCACACGTCGTTGGGACCATTGAGCAGCTTGCCCTGGTACTCCTTCACCAGCACGGTCACCTTTTTATCGGGCTTGATGAGCCACAACTCATTCTGCGCGTCGGCACAGGAATACAGATCGCCTTGCGGGCTGAAGATCATGCCGTTGGATCGGCCGGCCGGCTGCATGAACACCGAAAGCTTGCCGTCCACGCTCCATTTCATGATGCGGTCGTTGGGCTGGTCGGTGAAGAAGACGTTCCCTTCGGCGTCGCAGGTCGCGCCCTCCGTGAATTTGAATTCCCGGGAAAGCAATTCGACCTTCGCCCCCGGCGCAGTGACGCCCCTGCCGGTTGAAGGACTGGTCGAAGGCTGCTCGGCCCACGCCAGGCCGCCGCACAGCGAAAACACCGACAGAATGCCAAGGGTCCAGTATGTCGATTCCATGATTCCGCTCCCATTGGATCAGCGCAACGCACAGCCCGTTGCAGGGACAGGACCGTCACCTCACGTCACATGCCAGAGAGGATAGCAGCCAACCCGGCCGGCCGCTACCCGGCGCCAGTGCCGTTTCCAGTACACCAGTTTCTCGTCGGATCAGGCAGGCAAGATGTCCAATCTCCCGCGTACCAGCGAGACGCGGGTGCCACACGAGGCGGGCAAGATGCCCGCCCTCCAGAACCGCCGGCCGGCGCTGTCGGGGGGCGGGCATCCTGCCCGCCTCATGGACCAAAGCGCGAAACTCCCGGACCGGAAAGGGCACTGGAAAAAACTAATAAGACGCCCGCCCTCAAATCTCGATCAGCATCCGAGAGGGTTCCTCGATCACCTCCTTGATCCGGCGCAGGAAGAGCACCGCCTCCCGGCCATCGACGATACGGTGATCGTAAGTCAACGCCAGGTACATCATCGGGCGGATCACCACCTGGCCGTCGCGCGCCATGGGGCGATCCTGGATGGCGTGCAGGCCCAGGATACCGCTCTGCGGCGGGTTGACGATCGGGGTGGAGAGCAACGAGCCGAAGACGCCACCGTTGGTGATGGTGAAGGTGCCGCCCTCCAGCTCTGAGAGCTTCAGCTTGTTCTCCCGTGCCCGGGTGGCGAAGTCGGCCACGGCCAGTTCAATCTCGGCAAAGCTCATGCGCTCAGCGTTGGCCAGCACGGGAACCACCAGCCCCTTGTCCGTCGAAACGGCCACCCCGATGTCGTAATGGTTGCGGAACACCATGTCGGTGCTGCGGATCTCCGCGTTGAGCTGAGGAAAACGCTTGAGCGCGTCAATGGCGGCCTTCACAAAAAAGGACATGAGCCCCAGCTTGATACCGTGCCGTTCCTGAAAAGATTGCTGGTAACGGGCGCGCAAGCTCATCACGGCGGACATATCCGCCTCGTTGAAGGTGGTCAGCAGCGCGGCGGTCTGCTGTGCCTCCACCAGACGCTGGGCAATACGCCGGCGGAGCGGACTCATGGGTACGACCTGCTCTTCACGGGCACTGGCGGGCGGGACCGGACGGACGCCGGCGGCCTCTCGTTCTTCCTCCTCCTTGGCCGCATCACTCAGGCCGGCGCTGACCGGCTCCGGTGGCGGCGGCGGCGCAGGTGCGGCCGGTGCGGGCCTGGACACCGGAACGGCCTCGCGCGAAATACGCGGCAAACCCGCCGGCGGTCCAGGGGGCTTGACTATCTGCTTTTCGGCCACGGGCGCGGCCCCCACGTGCGGGGCTGCCGGCGCCATCCGCCCGGCTTCCGGAGTTCTTGCCGCCGCGGGGCCGACATCGCGGGCGGGACCGCCTTCCGCGGGCGCCGCAGCCGGGGCGCGGCCGGCGTCCGTCTTGTGGTCTGGTTTTCGTGGTTCTCTCGGCGGCGCCTCAGGCTCCGCGGGCGGGGTCACCGGCTTTTCGGGCGGCGCCGCGGCCGGCGTCGGCTCGGGGCCGGCGGCCGGCGCTTCAGCCTCTTCGAGATAGCCGATGACTTCAGCAACCGTCGCGGCGGCACCGTCACCTTTCAGGATTCTGGCCAGCCGGCCGGAAACGGGTGCCGGCAGTTCCACCGTCACCTTGTCGGTCTCAATCTCGACCAGCGTCTCGCCCTGGGTGACGGGATCGCCCTCTTGCTTGAGCCAGCGCCCCACCTGCACCTCGGTGATAGACTCACCGACCTGGGGAACGGTCAGTTCCACTGCCATGCGGTCGAACTCCTTCCCGCGCAGAATGGCCAAGGACGGGATCAGAAACACGAATCAATGCCGAATCACGAAACCGTCGGCGTCGCGTTCGGCCGCCGGCGCCATCTCCACCCGCAGCCAGGCTTCGTCACCGCCGTCGCCGAAGGCTTTCTCGATCAATTCACGCTGTTCGAGCTTATGGCTGGCGGCCGAGCCGGTGGCCGGGCTGGCCGAGGCCGGACGATACACGCCCATGAACGGGAACCGGCCCAGCAGCATGCTCCCGAAACGCACGCGGATATAACGCCACGCACCCATGTTCTCCGGCTCCTCCTGGACCCAGATCACCCGTGTGCCATCCGGGTACGGAGCCAGCGCCGAAATCAGCGTGCTCTGAGAGAGCGGATAGAGTTGTTCGAGGCGAATGATCGCCACGTCTTTGCGCCCCAGCCGCTCGCGCTCGTGGTCGAGTTCGTAATAGATCTTTCCGCTGCACAGCAGGATCCGCCGGACCTGATCGTGGCGGGATTTGGAATCGAGCAGAATGCGCTCGAACCTGCCGTCGGCCAGGTCTTCCAACCTGGACACCGCCTGCGGATGCCGCAGGAGGCTCTTGGGCGTCATCATGATCAAAGGCTTGCGCCACCGCCGAAGGACCTGGCGCCGGAGGCAGTGGAAATACTGGGCGGGAGTGGTGGGATAAACCACCTGGATGTTGTGCTCGGTGGCCAGCAGGAGGAACCGTTCCAGCCGGGCGCTGGAGTGCTCCGGCCCCTGGCCCTCGAAGCCGTGCGGCAGCAGCAGAGTCAGGCCGCTCAGCCGCCGCCACTTATCCTCGGCGCTGGCGATGAACTGGTCGATGATGACCTGGGCCGCATTGACGAAGTCCCCGAACTGGGCCTCCCACATGACCAAGCCGTCCGGGGTATCCAGGCTGTAGCCGTATTCGAAGCCCATCACGGCCACCTCGGACAGCGGGCTGTTGTAGATTTCGACCGGGGCCTGGTCAGGCGCGAGGTGCTGGAGAGGCATCCAGGTGTTCCCGTTCTGAATGTCGTGCAAAACGGCGTGGCGATGACTGAAAGTGCCGCGGGCGCTGTCCTGGCCGCTCAGGCGGACGCGCACGCCCTGGACGGCCAGGGACGCCCAGGCCAGGGCTTCCGCCGCGGACCAGTCAAGCGGTCGCTCGCCGGCGGCCATCTCCCGGCGGGCGTGGAGGAAGCGCTGGATCTTGGGATGCGGATGGAAGCCCTCCGGAACCCGCGTCTGGACCTCGAGCAGGTGTTTGAGTTGCTCGACAGGCACGCCGGTATCAACTTCATCGCCCATACTCTCGCGGCCACCGCGATAGCCCTTCCAGATGCCGGTGGGCTCCTGCGCGCCGGGAACGTAGTCCCGACTGCGGGCGGCCGACAGCTCCTGTTCAAGTTGCTCGCGGCGTTGTTCAAGAATGCGCTCGGCTTCTTCACGGGTAACTGCGCCCAACTTGAGCAGGTGTTCGAGGTATCCTTCGCGAACGCTCTTGCGCTGATCGATGACCTGATAGAGCATGGGCTGCGTGAACGACGGCTCGTCCCCCTCGTTGTGACCCCGGCGGCGATAGCAGTACATGTCAATGAACACGTCGCGCTTGTAGGTCATGCGGAAGTCCATGGCCAGACCCACGCACTGGGCGACCGCCTCCGGGTCTTCGCCGTTCACGTGAAAGATGGGCACCTGCAGCATCTTGGCCACGTCGGTGGCATAGCGGGTCGAGCGGGCCTCCTCGGGCGGGGTCGTGAAACCGAGCTGGTTGTTGACGATCACGTGGAGGGCGCCGCCGACGGCATAGCCGGCAAGCTGGCTCATGTTCAGCGTTTCCTGGATCACGCCCTGCCCGGCAAAAGATGCGTCCCCGTGGATCAACAGGGCCATGCCCTTCTCGCGCCGATGATCGCCCACCCGATCCTGCTTGGCGCGAATGCGACCCATCGCCACCGGATTGACGTACTCCAGATGGCTGGGATTGAAGCACAGCGAGAGATGCACCTTGCGACCGTTGCGGGCTATCCAGTCTGAGCTGTGGCCGAGATGATACTTCACGTCGCCCCGGCCCAGGTTGAGCAGCGGATCGGAATCCTGGAACTCATGAAAGATGTCGCGGGGCCCCTTCCCCAGAATGTTGGCCAGAACGTTGAGCCGGCCGCGATGGGCCATGGCCAGCACGATCTCATCGAGCCCCTGCTCGGCGGCCTTCTCGATGGCCAGCTCCAGCAGCGGGATCAGGCTCTCCGCTCCCTCCAGGGAAAAACTCTTGGCCCCCACAAATTTCTTCTGGATAAACTCTTCGAAAACAACCGCATCCGTCAGACGGGTGAGAATGCGCAGTTGCTGTTCCCGGTTCAGTTCAACCCGGTTTTCGCTCTGCTCCATGCGCGCCTGCAGCCACTGACGCATGCCCAGATCGTCGATGTGCATGAACTGGACGCCGATGGACCGGCAGTAGGTGTTGCGGAGCCGCTGGACGACCTCGCCGAGGGTCTGAAGGTCGCCGCCGGCCACCGTCTCGCTCGACACCGGCCGGCTCATGTCTTCATCGGTGAAGCCCCAGTACTCAGGATCCAGCTTGGGCTGATGCGGACGCGGCCGCCCCAGAGGATCTATTCTGGCCACCAGATGGCCCCGGACACGATAGGCCCGAACCATCTGATCGACTCGATCCTGAAAAACCAGTTCGCGTCTGGAAGCCACGTCCAGCCGGCCGTCGTCACCGGCGACAGGATTAAAGATGCTTCGCGTCCGGAACGTCGGAGCGGCCACCGCGACGGTGGAGTACCCACTACCATCGCGCAGGGCATCGAAATAACGTCGCCATTCGGGATCCACGGCGGCCGGATTGTTCAGATACTCGGCAAAAAGGCCCTCCACGAAAGCCAGGTTAGAGACGTTTGGTGGATCGAAGTTCGCGTTCATGCTCGCACCACCGATCGAAGCGCAATGATCGCTTGAGCTTGCGGCTTTGGAATACCACAGTATAGGCGCGCCGCCTCGAAGGCCCGGTCAAGCCTGAGCTTACGCGTATCCCGGGCGCCTGGTGTACGAACAGGGCGAGAACCGGGCCATCAGCCGGAGCGCGCATCCCTGCCTATGCCCGCCCCCTGCCGGGAGCAGGCGGCCAGCCACCACCCTCCGGACTCAGGATCCGAGTTGAGTAGCACAACATTCTATGTGGCCAGGCGCTGCGGGGACACGCCCTGGAGCGCGCCGCCGCGCCGCGTGAGCCATGCCTCTTGAGCAGGGCCGAACGGCGGAGCCGCCCGCCCCGCCAACGCCCGCAACACGTTACGGTCTGGCCACCGGCCACACGCTGATGGTTTGTTTTCCGCCGCCGGTTATCTCGAAAGGCCCCGGGAAGGGGTTGGCGGCGTTTCGGCCCTTTCCAAAGTAGTCGGTGTCAAGGCGATACGGCGAGCCGTCAGGCTGCTCGTAGGGCAGATCCGGTGTCTCCGCCTTTCCGAGCAGTTCCGTCGTCACCAGCGGACGCGACCGGCCCTGCGCCCACGCGGCGTCGAAGGCGATCTCAAGTTGCAGGCCCTGCCCCGCTTCGAGCAGTTTGAGCCCGGGATCGAAGTCCGACAATACCAGCGGAGCCTTCTCGTGTTTGGATGGGGCCGCTTTGCTAAGGAACACATTGCCCATCATGTACATGGGCAGCGTCGCCTTATCGTAACCGGCCAGGCCGGCGGCGCCGACGAACACATTGTTGTAAAAGCGGGTGTCGCCGCCCTGGATATTCTTCAGGCCCGCCACCTCGGTTGAATGGGGCTTATGGAAAGGCGTTTCGCGGTTCAATTCCGGGCGCGGCAGGATCCGGCCGGCGAACAGGTTGTGCACGAATGCGCCGCCTTCCGACATGTCCAGCAGGGACGTCGGCGAGAGAAACACATTGTTATCCACCAGAAACGGACCATGATTGACCTCCACGAACAGATCCTCGCTGGGACCATTGTCGTGCAGGAGGTTCCGAGTGACCCGGGTGCCCTGGGTCATCCAGTCCAGCCAGATTCCGCGCGTCGTGCGATAGATGTGGTTATTGCTGATCACCGTGTCAATCGCGGCGTGAAACTTGATACCCGCCATCTCCGCGCCGGTGAAGAGTCCGCGGACGTGGATGTCATGAATGACGTTGCCGGTCACCACGCTGAACACCGGCCCCAGGCTGCCGACGATGCCCGCCTGCTCGCAATGCGAGATGCGGTTGTTGCGCACGATGTGGTGGCCGATGTTTTCCCGGGACCAGCCGTTGGCCAGACCGCGCTCGATGGTCTTGACGTAGCCTTTCGCCGTGTTCTGCGAGGTGTTGTCCCACTGGTCGCCGTACTTGCCGAGGGCAATGCCCACGCACACCGAGTAGCGAACGTCGTTGTCTTCGATGATCCAGCCCTTGCTCCAATGCGTGCCGATCAGGCCGATCTGCTCGGCCGTGGGCGGTGCCCAGGGCGTGGCCGCGTGCATCATGGTAAAGCCACGCACGGTGATATAATTGACGCCCGGCTTCTCCGGATAGAACACCGTCCGGCGCACGTTGATCTCCACGTCGGCCGCATTGGGATCGATGCCCGGGAACTGTGCCCAGATGGTGGTATTCGCCGTGTCCACTTTGGCGAACCACAAGAGCGTATCCTGTTTGCGCCATTCCTGCTTCCCGGGCGCAGCCGACCAAGCGTTCTTGAACACCAGGCAGACGGTTTGGACTCCGCTGACCGGCTTGATTCTCGCCTTGTACGTGGCCCACGACTGCCAATCGCCGGTGTTCGGCACTTTGCAGGTGCCTAACACTTCCCCTTCCGGCGAGTCGCGGCGAATCTCGATGATCCCCCCCTGCGTGGCGGACGCGGCGCGAATCTCCATCCGCTCCGCGCGGGGGCCGAAATCAACCCCTTCGTATCGAACCCAGTCGCCGTGCTCGATCCACCCGATGCACTCGCCACCCTCGGTGCAGGGCGCCGTCTGGATGCCCTGCTGGGCCGCGAAGCTGTTGGCCGGGATCCGCCCGGCGTTCTGCGCAGCCCCGTCCGGCCGTAGCCAGGCCACATTCAGCAGGTATCCCCCCTCTCCGCTCCCATGCCACAGCGGCGTGTCCGACACCGGGGCCAGGACCTGTTCCAGGTTGGGCGCCTCCGTAAGCCAGTGGCCGTCGAGATAGACCGCGCCGGTGTGGTGTTCGCGTCCCCGCGGATTGAACCAGTCGCCTTTGATGACGTCCCGGTACGGGTTGAAGTCGCCGAACAGACTGTTGGGAACCGTGACTTTCCAGGTGTCGTTTTGCACCTTCTCCCAGCCCTTGACCGGCTCGGAGCCCTTGATAGCCACCTTTTCGCCGGGTGCGGCCTGATAGATGATGCGCTGCTGATCGGAATCTCCCCCGCGCGGCGGGGACACCCGTTCGCGGTACACGCCCTCATGTACCGTGATCACGTCTCCCGGCCGGGCCAGGCGCGCCGCCGCCGAGATGGTTCGCAACGGCTGAGCGACAGTGCCCTCATGCGCGTCGTTGCCTTGCACGGAAACATGGTACTCCCGGGCCAGGGCCGCCGGCACGAGTGTGACTACCAGAAAGGCTGCCAGAAGATGCTTCATGATCGTTCTCCATGGATTGAGGCGTGGCACCAGCATAGCATAACACTTGTGAGAACCACAAAGGCCACAGCCCGGCTGATTCTGAGGGCATGGTGGTTCCATTCCCGCGGCGGGCAGGCCGAGACGGGGTATCATTCGGATTGCAAATAAATCCCGCGCATTGGGGTGCCCTGCCTCTTATGACGTTTGATTGTCTAATCCGGCAATGGCGACCGAGGGCCGGCTTATGATGTTTACCGATCTGTTGGGGTAATGCCGGCGTCTCTGTCACACCGCTTCCAGCGGCGTTGCCGCCGAAGGCGGCTTCAGGCCAGTGTTTGTAGCACTGGTTGGCGAACACCCGGCCTCTCCACCTGGCACCGGCACCGGCCGGCCACCAGAACCGGCGAGCACAGAACTGAAACGTCCAAGTTTCGAGAGGAAAAAAAGGAAGCGGTCAGAATCCGCGAGAATAAACGGAGGCGGGGGGATTCGAACCCCACAAACGAAACGTAACAGATTGCATTTGCTCAGCTTACGACACGGGGAACGTGTTTCCCGGAGAATTCATGGTAAGAAACCACGAAAACCGACGGCGACAACCACCACGAACACACTCGGGGCGGCGGATTGGCCGCGTGCCCCACGCGCCGCCGGCTGACTGCCTGATGCGCAATCACCGGCCTCTCGTCTCTTGGGCAATCAGCGGATCGCTTGTGCGATGGACGACCGACTGCAACTCGTCCATGACGGTCATCAGATCAGTCAAGTCAAGGCGGTTGAGAGCAAAGAAGAACCCGGAATTGATCTCAGGGATGAAGACCCAGATGCTAATATTCCCCGGGTTTGCCCCGCTGTGGCTGTAGAGCACCTTCCCCTGATAGGTCGTGACATTCATGCCGAATCCGTAGCGGTCTGCCGGACTCGTGACGGTCGTCATCTCCTGCAGCGCTTGCGGCGAGAGCAGATCCTTCACAAACAGCAAGTCGAGGAAATGCAGCATATCGCTGACCGTGGTAACCCCGGACCCTGCGGTCCAGTCCCAGGAGAGGTTCCAGTTGGTCACGTTGACGATTTCCATGCCGTCGACCGGGACGCTATAGAATTGAGTCGGCGCCCCGGCTGTCAAACCGGCAATGACCTCGGTGTCCTTGAGGCCTTTTTTGCTCAGGACATATTCATCCAGGGCCTCCTGGAACGTCTTCCCCGTGGCGCGTTCGACAATGACACCGAGGATATAGTAGCCGGCGTTGCTGTAGCTGTAGTCCGTGCCGGGATCGAAATCCAGGGGGAAGCTGCCGATCCAGTCGAGCATTTCCTGTTGCGACCATTGACGATCGGGGTCATGGAGCATCCAGTCGACCAAAATCTCAAACGTTAGACCGTCATGAATTCCCGCGGTGTGATTGAGAATCATCCGGAGCGTGATTTGGTCGCTGCGCTCGACGACGCCGGGAAGCCACTTTTCCAGCGTGTCATCCAGGCTCAGCAGACCTTCGTCCACCAGCTTCATCACCACCGCCGCGGTGAACGTCTTGGTCATGCTCGCGATCCGGACCTTCATGTCCGGGGTCATCGGTTCACCGGTGTCCAGATTCGCCACCCCGGAAGCTCCTGCGGCCCACAGGGTTGGGCTCATGATTCCCATCACCCCACCGGGCGCACCTGTGGTGGCGACGATCTCATCGAGGATGGCCTGATACTCGCCTGGGAGTGGAGCAATTGCCTCATTGTCTGGTTCGCCTATGCAGCCTGAGAACAAACCGCAAGACACAACGAGGGAAAGAAGAGTTAATGCCGGACGATGGCAGGTTGGCATGATGACCTCGATGCATTCTCGATGCATTAGAAACAAGGTTTGTACACAAACCACGTATCGGCCTCTGAAATACCGCACTCTGCTTCTGCTCCGATCGGTTAAGCTTCGAAAGTCGATGCGTTGCGGAAGCCCTCCGCGTTCTCTGATGGGTGGTCAGGTATTGTCCTGCCCGCTGCTGAACCAAACGGCACGGCGGTGTGCCCCAGGCACGAGCGTCTGCTGCCTCCGATAATGCAGTTCAACCGAGTCGCTGCTCCCCAGGTCAATTCGATTATGAGGCGTATCCAGGCGGCAAATCACTTCCGCTTACGGGCAGCCCCCCAGATCCCCTCGACCATGACCCGGCGGTCCTCGGAATCGCATGCGCCTTCGGCCAGCCCGATCCTGGCGGGAGAGAACAGCGCAGACGCACAGAGGGCGGCATGCCCATACCTGCTCGCTACCCGGCCATTGAGAATCCAGCCACACTGACATGAGCAATCCCGCGCGCAACGTCCTCTTCCCCGCGCCCCGCCATGGACCTGGCACAAAGCGAACTTGAAGTCAAATCAAATGGTCAGAACGTCAGAGAAGAAGCGCGGAGAGAATCAACGAGAAAAAGGTGAGAACCAACGAGAAAAAAACGGAGGCGGAGGGATTCGAACCCCCGGTGCAGTTTCCCGCACGCCGGTTTTCAAAACCGGTCCCTTCAGCCGCTCGGGCACGCCTCCAGAAGGGTTACTACCACATTTTAATACCAATAATTCCCTGGACCGTGTAGAATCCCGCCGAGGAGGACTCCATGCCGGCAGGTCGCCGCAAAGTTCCCGGCTTGGGATTCCACAAAAACCTTGGCCAGTATCGTAAGGTCATCAATGGCCGGTCCATCTACTTCGGGTCCGACCCCGATGAGGCACTTGCCCGATATGGACTCTTCCTCGAAACCGGGCTCCTCTGGAAGCGGGGCTACCGCCAGTACTGCTTGCAGCAAGACGGCAAGGTCATCCCGTTCGGGGCCACTATGGACATCGCTCGCCGTAATTTTAACGCATTCGCCGCCAAAGCCCAACAGGCAAGTCATGAAAGCGTACATCCAACCGATTACGTGGTCGATACGGTCCGCGAGGTCGGCGATGCTTACGTCGAGTGGCTGATCGAGTGCAAAAAGAATCCCTCCTACGCCTCTGAAGTCAAGCACGCCTTTAAAGAGTTAATTGCGTTCAGCGGGGACGTTCCGCTGGAACACCTGACGCCCAAGTACTTCAAGGACTGGTATCGTCACTGCTGGAAGAAGGTCAACGATGAGGGACTGCAGGTGAACTGGGCGAACCCCCGGATGCGAACGGTCAAGGCGGCATTCCTGCGGTGTCGGAAAGAGAACTGGTTCGGCGTTGCGGTGCCGGATCTCGATGCTCTCGTTGCCGTGCTGCAACAGCACGGTGGGCCACAACAGGAACAGGAGATCTTTAAACCGGCAGAACTGCGATCTCTGCTGAAAACTGGGGAACTCGAAGACCGAGCAGCGATCCTGCTTGGACTGAACTGTGCAATTGGAAACATGGACATGGGAAGGTTGAGATGGAAGCACTTCAACCGCAGGGAAATCGGTGAAGACATCGAGTATATCTATGAGCAGCCACGAGGCAAAAACCAGCGAAAAAGGCGCCCCCCCCTTTGGCCTCTCACGGTGGAGATTCTACACAAATGGAAAGTAGAGGCTTCCTCGCGAGGTATGGCAGTCGGCGGCGACAACTACGTCTTTACAACTCGCGACGGGACCCCCGTGACTCTCTCCGGCATAACCCAAACAGGCAAGGTCTGGCATCACCGAGCTTTGGCCAAACGGTTCACAGAACTTCTCAAGAAGGCAGGCATTAAGCGTCCTCGACTTGGCTGGTACTCCCGCAGCCACGTGGGCCACGGACTACGCGGACGACGATGTCCTAGCGGGGGAAGGGAACCAGTTTCTACTTGGACAGGCATCTGGCACGATGTGGAAGACTTACAGCAAGGGCGTGCCGCCGTCTGTACGCAAAGCCGTCGAGGCGATCTGGCGAGGCTTGAACGACGGCGAAGCACTCGTGCTGGACCCGCCTTCTCCGTCCGCCGACCAGAATGGTAGCGCTACCTGAATCACGGGACCGAAGCAGAAGCGCCCCCGATAGGTCAAAAATCGCTCGCCCGCCGCCGGTCCCCTGGCTCTCCGCTGGCGTTCGGTCCCACGTTTGCCCTCTGGCGCCTCCGGCAACGATCCGGCCCATGTCGGCGATGCATCCTGGACTCACAAAAAAATGTCATCGCGTCCCCCCGCAACCACAAATCGCAGCGAAGATTGAGTTTTCAGAGTCGGCAAGGACACGTGGAAGCAGCAACTCTTGGGAGTGGGGGGAGTTACGCAAAAACAACCCTTTCGAGCTGCCTGTCACGGCCCCTCAAAACAACTCCTCAAACCGCCTGTTTAAGCGCTTTGGGTTGTCATAAGACACCAAGATGACGTCCAAACCGCCCCTTCCGAGGCACGAAAAGCCCATCTGCCTGTCGTGGGCTGATGTCAAACCCGTTCACCGGCTGGTAACCAGAACACCATCAGATGATCATCGTGGACGTGATCGGCGACATGTCCGGATGCATGGTTTTGTTGCAATGGGGACATGCATGATTCATGGGTCGACACCACCTACGGAAGCATGGTCGCGAGTGGTGCTCTTCCATGGTAAATCCTCATAGTTTCGTAGGGGGTTCTTGCAGGTCTCCCGATCCCCTATAAAACACCTGTTCTCGATAGAGAAAATCTATGCGTCCCGAGAGGTCTAAACATGGTCAGTGGCAAGCATTCGCCGAGGTGGTCGCCACAACCGCCACAATCTCGCAAAAATCGCATGTTTTGCATGCTAAACACGTACTCCACGTTAGTAGAGAGTATGGGCACAAGTACGCACGCTCTCCGACCCTTAATTTCGGCGTTGTTTCGCGTATTTTCCGATGAAGGTGGTCCGTTACCGATCAGGGGACCTTCGCCTGACGGCAATTAGGCCTTTTTCCAGGCCGGAAAATGCAGCTTCGTCAAGAACGAAGCTGCGAGCCTGCTTTTTCGCCTTGCCGATCCCCCACCTGGATAGCCACCCGCCAGCGAGCATCGCTCAGACGCGATCTTTGCGATTTCCGGGGCCATCGCCGAGGTCCCGACCTGCTTTTTCCCACCCGTCTGCCCCGACCTGACCCGCTTCTTCTGAGCCAATCGTGCCCTTCGAAGGGCTGTGGTCTTTTTCTCGACCATCGCCCCACGACAGGGGCATTTTGCGTTCAGGCATCGTAAACGAGCACTGCAAATGATCCTTCTCTGAAGTCCGAACCCATCGGCTAATCGTCAGCTGTCCTTAAACTTCTCTTTCTAAAGAAAGGATGTCCCATACCATTAAAAGCCAACGTCAGTCTCTCGAAGAAGCTGGGCCTGCCCGACTACGGCTCCATCGGCGCCCACTGCGGCTTAGAGCTGGAGCTGGATTCCACCCTGATCGAGGACGCCGAGGCATTCCGCCAGAAAATCCAACGGCTCTACGCCCTCGCACACCAGTCCATCGTAGACCAGCTTGAACGGTACGGCGGTAACGGGAATGGCACCGCCAACGGAAACGGCCAAGCCAACGGTGCCCGCAATGGCCGGTCCAACGGCAACGGCCAGCGCGCCGAACCCGCCGACAACCAGCCCGGCCAGTCTGCCCCCGTCAATCGCACCGGCAACGTCAATGGACGCACCGGCAACGGCGGTGATGACGACACCCCAGCCAGCAATAAGCAGGTCAAGTATCTGCTCGATCTGGCCCGTCAGCAGCACAATATGAATATGACCCAGACCGGCGAACTCTGCCATCAGCTCACCGGCGTGGGCGATGTATACCGCCTGACCAAGACGCAGGCCAGCCTCGTGATCGACCATCTCTCCGGCGGTAAAAACAACGGTAACACTAACGGGAACGGCAGAACTCGCGTGAACGGACGGAGATAATTCCCATGATCAAATCAGACCGGGAACACTGGTCGTACAGTCAGATCGACCAGTTCCTCAAGATCTGCCCGCTCCAATTTGCCTTCCAGCGGCTGTTCAGGATGCAGCCGGAGTTCGTCACGGAGAACATGCCTTTCGGCTCCGCGATCCATCGCACCGCCGAGTACTTCTGGGCCAAACGGGTCAAAGGTCAGGACGTAACCAGCGACGAGCTGGCCGCCCTGTTCGCCGACGTGTGGCAACGCGAGGTCGCCGACACGCCGAACCTGCGGTTCCAGAGAGGCGACTTTGACTCATTGCTATCGCAGGGACAGCAACTGATCCGGGTCTATCGAGAGAACATCCCCGATGACCTGGACATCGTCGGCTTCAACGTGCCCTTCCAGGTACCCCTGATTGACCGCCAGGGTGAAGTGCTCGAAAAGCCGCTGGTGGGCGAGATTGACCTGCTGGTCCGGCACGGGGACCGGCTCTGTGCGGTGGAGCTCAAAACCGCCGGTCAACGCTACAGTGAATCCAAGCTGGCCAGTGACTTACAGCCAACGGTCTACCTGTACGCCCTGCGAATCATGGGCCACGAGAACTCATTCTTCCGCTGGGACGTGCTGGTCAAGACCAAGACCCCCGCCTTCGAGCAGTATTCGGTGAGCCGAACTGAGCACGACTTCCACCGGCTCGTGGAGCTGGTCAGGTACGCAGAGATCATGATCAACTCCGGGCTTTTTCTGCCAAATGACGGCTCCAGCTTCTGCCCCGGCTGCGGCTACCAGACCGCCTGCCAGAACTGGCATCTCTCCGATTCGCCGGAACCTGCACCGGCCTGTCAACTGGCCCATGCCTGATCGCAACTGGTGTGCCTTGCCGGGCGGACGCCTAGGAGACGATAAACGGACCTACCAGCGAGATGAGAAAGCCGGTAATCGCGTACTGCTGCAGGGTGCAACCGAGGGGCTGAAACAGCATGCCCGTGGTGAGCATCGCCAGCAACGCCAGCCACTTTGCATTTCGCATTGTGTCACTCCCGCTCTATGGACCGCATGAAAGGGCATCGAACTGAGTCCGAAGTCTAACCGGAAAGACATCGGCCTGTAAACACTTCGGCTCAGCCCGCCCACGCCTGCTTTTCAATCGTAAGCCCGCCTTGGGCTGATTCCGTTTGGTAATTCGTGTTAACCCCGTACGCCCTCTGACTGAGGGAAGGAAGATTCCACATGTGCATCGTTCGCGAGAAATGTCTTTCCATCGACGATCTGGCGTTCCTGATCGGCTCCAACGTCCTGGCCTGTGAGCCGGACGAAGAGGCCATCCAGCGGAGCGTGGCCATTCACGAGCGGGCCCCAGCTTGGCAGCGCAGTGCTCAACGCCTTCCGGCATCATGGAATCGGTCACGCTCAACTTCCCGCTCCTCCCACAACTTCCGGGCAGCGTGCTCAACGCCTTCCGGCATCATGGAATCGGTCACTCTAAGTTAGTGACCTTAACATGAGGAGACATAAGTGCTCAACGCCTTCCGGCATCATGGAATCGGTCACGAGGCTGTACCGGCCAGCAAGCTCGGTAAGACTGAAGTGCTCAACGCCTTCCGGCATCATGGAATCGGTCACAAGAAGACCGCCGCCGAATTTTTCGAGAACCCCCAGTGCTCAACGCCTTCCGGCATCATGGAATCGGTCACATGCGCTGGGGCGTGCGGGTGATCGGCTCGGAATCGTGCTCAACGCCTTCCGGCATCATGGAATCGGTCACTGGCCCCATCCATGAATCCGTCGCGGAAGTCGTAGAGTGCTCAACGCCTTCCGGCATCATGGAATCGGTCACCCGGGCGTCAGGAACGAGCACCCCAGCGGCATAAAGTGCTCAACGCCTTCCGGCATCATGGAATCGGTCACGAGGGCCGGTGGGTACATGCCCTCGACGGCAAAAGGTGCTCAACGCCTTCCGGCATCATGGAATCGGTCACGCCCCGAACATGCCCGGCGTCTCGCGGTCGGCAGTGTGCTCAACGCCTTCCGGCATCATGGAATCGGTCACTCTTCCTCAAACAACATCACCATCACCACCTCCCGTGCTCAACGCCTTCCGGCATCATGGAATCGGTCACACTGTCACGGCCACCAGTCGCGAGGAGGCTTGCAGGATGTGCTCAACGCCTTCCGGCATCATGGAATCGGTCACTGGATCGCAACGTGTATTATGATACAGGCGCGACTGTGCTCAACGCCTTCCGGCATCATGGAATCGGTCACGACTTCCTGGGTCGCCCGCTCGACGAGCAGATCGCGTGCTCAACGCCTTCCGGCATCATGGAATCGGTCACACCACCGTGGTCTCGACCGTGCTGTACTAAAATAAAGTGCTCAACGCCTTCCGGCATCATGGAATCGGTCACGCGGAATCCTGCATCAGCTCATAGGGCACCAAAATGTGCTCAACGCCTTCCGGCATCATGGAATCGGTCACAGTCCGTTGTCGCGCAACGACAGCACGCCTTTGGCCTGTGCTCAACGCCTTCCGGCATCATGGAATCGGTCACTAGCACCAGCCAGGAAATTGCCGCTCCGCTCTCAGCGTGCTCAACGCCTTCCGGCATCATGGAATCGGTCACGACGGTAGGCTTTTTCAATCGTTGTAAGTTTTTTGCTGTGCTCAACGCCTTCCGGCATCATGGAATCGGTCACAGTCACAACGATTGGTGCCGAAGTGGCCACGTCGAAGTGCTCAACGCCTTCCGGCATCATGGAATCGGTCACGCCAAATGGCTTGCCGTAATCTGCTGAACCCGGATAGTGCTCAACGCCTTCCGGCATCATGGAATCGGTCACTCCATACTGCCATTTCGATTATGCTCGCTGCGCTGTGCTCAACGCCTTCCGGCATCATGGAATCGGTCACGCTCTTTGCCCAGCTTTTCTTGTTTTCGTTAGGCATGTGCTCAACGCCTTCCGGCATCATGGAATCGGTCACTCGTGACCGGATAGCCCCTGTCTGCGAGCATCAGGTGCTCAACGCCTTCCGGCATCATGGAATCGGTCACCACGGCCAGAAGGCCAACATGCCGGACCAACCATGTGCTCAACGCCTTCCGGCATCATGGAATCGGTCACTCAGTTCCGCTGGCGTGGACCTCGCTGCTGGTGAGTGCTCAACGCCTTCCGGCATCATGGAATCGGTCACAAGCCATCTTCGACTACTCCGGACATTTGCCATCGTGCTCAACGCCTTCCGGCATCATGGAATCGGTCACGGCACCGGCGCGCGGCTTAGCGCAACCTGCGTTCTGTGCTCAACGCCTTCCGGCATCATGGAATCGGTCACTCCGATCGGCAGTTAGGGCACATGGGAAAGCTCCTCGTGCTCAACGCCTTCCGGCATCATGGAATCGGTCACGTGCCTTGTGGTACGCGTCGCGACAAGGATGGCAAGTGCTCAACGCCTTCCGGCATCATGGAATCGGTCACCCATTGTTTGACTCCCTTCAAAGGGAACTATACTAGTGCTCAACGCCTTCCGGCATCATGGAATCGGTCACGAAAAGCGCGTGCTTTTCGCTTGCTATTTGCTGTAGTGCTCAACGCCTTCCGGCATCATGGAATCGGTCACCTCCGAATCTACGCAATCCGGGCACAGAATGCCACGTGCTCAACGCCTTCCGGCATCATGGAATCGGTCACTGGCAACATTTTCCTGCTTGCGAATTGCCGCTTCGTGCTCAACGCCTTCCGGCATCATGGAATCGGTCACTCCTCCGGGCGCACGGCGTGCCGGTCGAGGGCGTGGTGCTCAACGCCTTCCGGCATCATGGAATCGGTCACGCTCTGACCGGCCCCCACCATTGCAATATTCCGTCGTGCTCAACGCCTTCCGGCATCATGGAATCGGTCACTTTAGTATATTTTCCCACTATTTAGAAGTAAATCCAGTGCTCAACGCCTTCCGGCATCATGGAATCGGTCACCACTAACCACTAGTGCCAGTATATAGAGAACAATCGTGCTCAACGCCTTCCGGCATCATGGAATCGGTCACGCTCACCAATCGAGCGTTCACGTGTACTCTATCGTGTGCTCAACGCCTTCCGGCATCATGGAATCGGTCACCTCCGGCCCCCGGCACCGGCAGCCAGGGCCCTTGAGTGCTCAACGCCTTCCGGCATCATGGAATCGGTCACACCACTCTTCCGTAAAGGAGTTGAACAATGGCAGGGTGCTCAACGCCTTCCGGCATCATGGAATCGGTCACCTTGATAGGCATGGCGTCCGTATTACTCCGTATTAGTGCTCAACGCCTTCCGGCATCATGGAATCGGTCACATTGTGATGACGGTTATTTCGGTGCTTTGCTTTGTGTGCTCAACGCCTTCCGGCATCATGGAATCGGTCACCCCGAATCTATCGCACCCTTGGCCGGCTGTTCACGTGCTCAACGCCTTCCGGCATCATGGAATCGGTCACCCCGGCCAAGCGTATTTGTCGCAGCATCCGTTTTGTGCTCAACGCCTTCCGGCATCATGGAATCGGTCACATTTCGGGGAACAGATACCGCCCCTGGCCGTCCTTGTGCTCAACGCCTTCCGGCATCATGGAATCGGTCACCTTGAGACTTGAGCACGTCATCCACAGCGTCTAAGTGCTCAACGCCTTCCGGCATCATGGAATCGGTCACCCATGCACAACGGTAAGACGCTCTCGTTCGTTGGGGTGCTCAACGCCTTCCGGCATCATGGAATCGGTCACCCTCCTCACCGAGAACGTGATGCTTGATTGTGTCCGTGCTCAACGCCTTCCGGCATCATGGAATCGGTCACACGGTCTATAACAATCAATGGCTCACGGCTATACGTGCTCAACGCCTTCCGGCATCATGGAATCGGTCACACTTCTTACCCCTGAAGAGAAAGAGATCAATAACGTGCTCAACGCCTTCCGGCATCATGGAATCGGTCACTCTTCAGAGATCATGCCCTTGTGCTCCTCATAGAGTGCTCAACGCCTTCCGGCATCATGGAATCGGTCACGACGAGACGCGGCTGGCCTACCTGCAAGACGATTAGTGCTCAACGCCTTCCGGCATCATGGAATCGGTCACTCTGAGCACTTTTGGCTTTTGGACCAGTCGCGAACGTGCTCAACGCCTTCCGGCATCATGGAATCGGTCACCATAAAGCTCATTTTCTTTACTCCGTATAGTTAGCGTGCTCAACGCCTTCCGGCATCATGGAATCGGTCACCCCGGTGTCCACCTGTAACCCATTACGTCACCTGTCGTGCTCAACGCCTTCCGGCATCATGGAATCGGTCACTCTTCAACAACACCATCAGTACGCCGGTCGGATACGGGTGCTCAACGCCTTCCGGCATCATGGAATCGGTCACAAAACTTGCCGTCGTCGATACTACTATCAGTACGTTGTGCTCAACGCCTTCCGGCATCATGGAATCGGTCACCCTCGCATCGCTTTTCTCGTTTTTGCTCAACATTTGTGCTCAACGCCTTCCGGCATCATGGAATCGGTCACGCGCCGAAGATCACCGGTACGGCCGAGTGGGCGGGTGCTCAACGCCTTCCGGCATCATGGAATCGGTCACGGCGGCTCTCAGCAGCGGTCGGTGATCTACACCGACCGTGCTCAACGCCTTCCGGCATCATGGAATCGGTCACAAGCGTCGCGCGTGCTGGTGGTCTGCCCGCTGAGGTGCTCAACGCCTTCCGGCATCATGGAATCGGTCACAGCCCGCATGCAACTCTTTACACCAGCAGGGTTCCCAGCAGGTGTTTTCAAGCTGGCTACCCCTGACGTGTTGTTTGACCGGGCAGTTCTGGCAGACACGACCCCAGAACCTGCCCCAAACACCGCGGACAAGCAGGTTTGCGCTTCTATTCATGGATATCCACACTTGTCAAAGAGCTGTAACACGAAAGATCCTATTGGCTTCCGGGCAATTCAATTACTTCGCGTCCAAACACCCAGAGGTGCTTGAATCGCAAGTAGCTGGAATTCTACACAATCGTATGCGACGAAGGAGCATCCGGCCAGTCCACCTGCTTTGAGGTGGAATGTGTCTGTTCCAATCCATCCACGCATCGGGCGCACAGCGGAATCATCAGCACGTCGTCTTCCGGCAGGAGCATCTCGGTCAGCTCCCAACGGAGCCGTTGCATTTGCAGTGGCGTCATCCAGCACCGGAAAACCGAATACTGCATCCGGTGTCCATACCCTTGCAGGTGCCTGGCGGCGGCCCGAAGCCGCTTGGGGTCCCGGACATCATAACACACCAGCCACCAATGGGCATCCTGGGCCATGATTCACCTTAGCCGCGCCCGCGCGAACAGCCCAGGCTCTCCCGTCCACTCCTTTTCGAGCAGCCGAACCTCCAACTCCATCGTCCGGCAGTACGAGAGCGAGTAATTGAGCACCGGGTGTTTCCACTGTTCCTCCAGCCGGCCCTCGAAAAGACCGATGGCTTTGCGCCGGCCCTCCTCCGAGAGCCACACCTTCGCGCCGGTCACGGTGAAGTCCCGGTCCGGGTCCCACTGACCCCGATTCAGCGAACCGATCACCACCAGGTCCCACAACGGCACGCGAAACAGTTCCATCAGGTCCAGAACCAGCGGGTGAGCCGCGCTCCGTGGCTGATGGAAAAACCCCATGGCCGGCTCAAGCCCGACCGCCATTACCGACCGCATCACCGCCGAATACAGCAACCCGTACCCGAAACTCAGCAGCGCATTGAAGCGGTCCCGCGGCGGCCGGCGGTTCCGTCCGTCGTACCGCAATTCCGGCGGAACACTCGGCGAGAGCAGCGCATCAAGCGAACCGAAGTAGTGTACCGCGGCCTCACCCTCGTACCCGCGCAACACGTCCACATTGGCCGCGCGCTCCACGGCCGCCAGCGTCTGCCCGATCGCCCGCAGCGCCGGTTCGATGCGCGCTCGCGCCTCGGCCTGCTCGCGCGTCGCCCGCAAGAGGTAGCGATGCTGCCCCTGCACCTTCGCGTGCACCAGTGCCTTGGCCAGCCGCAGTCGTTCCATCGGGTTAGTGAGCGCCTTGTACTGCCGCAGCCGGCGTTGCACTCCGCCCGGCCCGGCGGCCATACCCGCCAGGTACACGCCCCCGGCCGTCAGCCAGTGGATGCCGATCTCCCGGTCAACGCACAGGCGCACCGCCTGCGTCGTGATCTGCGCGAAGCCGTGCAGCAGCACCGACCGAACCTCGCGCGAGGGGTACCGCGTCTCCTTCGCTTCCGGATCGCCTGGCGGCGGGCGGACCACCAGCATGTCCCCCGACCGCCCTACCACTGCCCCAGGCTTGACCACGTGCAGCGTGGCTCGATCATCATCCGGCGGAAAGAGGCGCACCGGCTCGTGCCGCGCATCCTGGTCGTGCCGGACCTCCTCCGGCAGGCATACCGGGGCCAGCGAACAACGGGCGCAGAGTTTCTCGTTATCCGCGATGGGCGGCCGTTCCAGCGAATTCCTCAACCGGCGGGCCTCGGCGAGGGCGTCAAGCACGGCCTGCTCGGCCTCCGCATCGATCGGCACGCGAACGGTCACATTGTCCGCGTGATAGTGAACGCGTGCCTCCGGCACAGCCTGACCGGTCGCATCCGCCAGCAACATGGCATACGCGATCGCCTGAACCCGGTCCGAAGGCCACACCCCAGGTACGCCGCTCCCGGACTTCCCTTTTCGTCTCCCCCGCCCCTCCTTCTCACCGTCTTTCTGCTCCTCCGTCTCTGTGTCTCCGCGTCCCCGCGTCGCCGCGTCACTTTCTTCCTTTGGACCCTCTACTCGCATACACCGCCCGCGCTTGTGTTCGTAAGGGATCAGCACCCCATCTCTCCGTCGCAGACAGTCCAGTTTTCCCATCAAGCCGAGGTGCGCGCTCTGGAGTTCCAGGCTGCACCATTCCTCCCCCTCGCCGGCCTCCAGCGACGCGTGTACCTCTCGGCCGGCGTACACGGCCGCGTCGGCCACACGGATTTCCTCGACTTCTTCGAGGTAAAACAGCCGCTTGCAGTACAGCAGCGCGTGCAGGGCCATGACCCGCACAGGCGGATCATGCGCGGCCGGAACCCCGGCGGCGGTGAGCGTGGACATGGCTTTCCCCTTTCCCGCTAATTGTTCATCAGTCGCCCTCCTTGATCAGAGCCTGAGCGAGTCCCACTCGCTCAACGAGACCACCGCTGGCGCGAGAATTGGTATCACACAACTCGCTCCGTTATTCCTTTTTCCGCGAAGCTGAACCATAAGGTTCAGTCATTCCGGTGGCCGGATCTGCGGCATACGTTCGCTCGGCGGCTCAGTCAAGAGCCCATCCACCAGGTCCCCGGTCACATACCGTGTGCCCTTCGAGCCCACGTGATCCACCCAGACCGGCAACGTCATACGACCACGCTCTGCCAGCAGGAACGTCCGGCCTTTCGCACTCGCATCCGGCGCAAACACCTTCACTTCGTCCACCAGGTGGGTGCTTTCCCCCAGCGACAATCCGCCGAAACGGGTGATCTTTTCCGGCGTTTCCAAGGCCACTCTCACCCGCTTCTCCAGGTTTATGTCATCACCGGCGACATCCTCTGACGCGTCGAGCCACATGACAAGCTCGACGCCCGTAAGAAGTTGCTGGTAATCCGGCCGGGTGTTGCCTGGCGAGCCGAGAGGCGTTTTCTTGACCCGCCACACCGTGCGGAGCACGACGCTCCGTTCCGTCGCTCGGAGCAACCCCGCGGTGACTCTGCATCCAATGTGCCGCTTCCGATCCGTCTCCCCGACCAGGGATAGCAGGAAGCCATAGCAGGTCGCCGGTGGCGGAAGATCCTCCGTCTCCAGAAACTCACGGGCCAGCCCCTTGCGGAAGCAGGCAATGGGTATGCTTACATACAATCCGGTCATGAGTCTACCCTTTAACGCCAAGCAGCTCATCAACACGTTCACACGCAGCGGCGATTGCGGCTTTGACCCCGCTCACTGGAACCTCATATTGCTTGAACTCCTTGGCGATACCGCTTTCCGTATCTCCAGCGCCCACAAGCAACTCGCCCGCTTGAATATCTCCGCTTTTGATCCGGTGCACGACAGACGGCGCAAACACGTACTTACCGCCTTCGTGAGGTTCAAAGCAATAGAGGATCCGCGGGGCAGGATCTTCAGTGATACGGATGATGATGTAATCCGGTGAGAAGTCGAACAGGAAACGTCCCTGGTTGCCGGCGACCGTCCCCAGTTCCCCCACGGCCTTGAGCGCCTTGGCGGCACGGGACTTATCGCGCAGCCGTTCGGGCGTAAGCGCCAGTCCGTACTGATATCGTGTCGCGTGGACCTCAGTACCGTATGGAACGGAGTAAATGCCTTTCTTTTGGGCGGATGGAGTCGCCCCGGGAGATGCCGCGTTGAAAGTGACGTCGCCCGTCCACGGCGTCAGTGAGACCGCGCGAGTCACTTCCAATACTGCGCGGCGCACGTTCGCAGATCCTGCTTCCCCTTCTTCGGCAGCGGCCTCCGCGCTCATGAAACCGAGCAGGTCATCGTCGATGTATCCCGGTTTCTTGCCTTCGCCCCATGTCTTAAATTCACGGTCTTTCCACTCATTATATCGTCCGTCCTCGTTCCATCGCCGATTCGTACCCTCTTTTTCCAGCGTAGCCAGAATTTGGCGCAGGCCGAACCGGATTGCTTCGGCACTGACCGTGGTGTGCGGCTGACCTTGCCAGATCAGCTTCTGAAGAGTGGTCACATTGCCCTCCGTTTCACCGCGGTTATTCGCAGCAGTCCCGAAAGGCGTTACGATGCTTGCGAAAACATGTAGACTCATCGATGCCTCCTTCTGTAACACCAGATCAACCAACATCCTTTGCGTTTTCCGGATCTGTATCCTTCTGACCCGAGTAGCTCGGCAGGGCGAGTAAGGCAAGATCACGAGCCAGTTGCCACTGCCGTTCGTTCAGCAGGGGCAGGATCAACGCCCACTTCTCACGAAGCACACTATTGCTCCTCGACCGGCTGAACAGGTCGCAAAGCGCATTACGAAACTGATCGGCGGTTTTCGCTCCGGCGAAGGCCAGCCGCCAGCGGTCGTATTCCCCCTGCCAGCGGTTCTTCATCGCGACAGGGCTCTCCTTGTTTTCATCCGCAATCTGACGGTAGCGGCTGCGCAGTGCCTCGTGCACAGCTCTTACGACAACCGCCTCTGCTTCGCTGTCCCAAGGGATCTTCTCTATCATGGCATGAAGTCCTTTCCTTTCGAAAGCGAGTTTATTTCGGATTGGATTTCCATTACTGTCAGTTGCTGTCATCAGGCGGACGAAGCCACTGTACCAGGGCTTGCCAGCCGATAGGTTGTCCGCGATCAGGGGCCTGATAACACTGTCCGTCCAGAACCACTCGGTCTTCTCTGTTACTTTTCTGTTCTTGCCACGACCGACACTTCTCTTGACGGTCCAGGCGACGACCTTAGGCGGCAGTTCGGCCAATGCAACCTCGAACTGTGAGAGTCTGAGCTCGTCGCCGGGCGGAACGTACGTTGTTAAAACGCGCGATTTTTGTTGACTTGCCCAACTGGTGGGCATGAATGTTACGGCGTGGAGGCCAGGCAGATCGTGCGCATCGAGCAGGCTCTTCGACCTCAACCGCACCTGTGCCTGCATTGCCGCGTCGCTGGCACACGCGATCCTGCATTCTCTTACCGATGTGGGTGTCATGAACGGCCGAATCTTGGCAAAGAGCAATAGATCATCCACTTCGGGGATCAGCAAGACCCCGACACCGCGGTTGACAGCCATCGAGATGCAGCCGACCAAGGCGAAGTACAGTGGGATGATCCGCTCCGGTGGCTCCTCTATCCTCGTGTCGCTCGTGAAGGCGACATGCCGCACCATCGCACCAGGATTCAGCGGCCCAATAACTTCGATGTTCTTGGTTGTGAGAACACCCTTGGTGGTCAGCCCATCCGCGCCGTCCTGATGCTTGTAGCCATTGCACCGCTTAAACTCGATCGACACCGTGGCCACACCTGTTCCCTCTGGATCATGTTGGATGCGAGCAGACTCACTGGCCAGCGATCTTACTCGTCCGTGCTGCAAGAAGGTGAGCAGCAATCCAGCCTGGAGTTCGGCCCGAACTGCCTGGCTCGGCTCAAGGTGATATTGGCCCGGCAGGTGAATCAGACCGTCCTTGAGACCAAACGCCAGCTTGAAAAGTCGTTTCAGGTAGCCCTCCGCTCGCTTGGGTTCTGAGAAATCGAGAGTGATTGAATGAGCATCGATATGCCACGGGGGCTTCTTGTCGCTCCAGTGACCAGGAACCTCCCGGTCGCTCAATGCTCCGGCTTTGTACTGCTTCTCGATGTACCGCAGGGTACAAGCCAACCCTCCCAACCCGGCCCGGTGGAGCGGTGTCATTCCCGGACCAAAGAGATTAAGCCGCAACTGAGACGCAGGTTGGGGCTTCGCATTGCTACCAGACGCTTTACTTCTCACCTTGCCCATCTCGCACCTCGTTGAGGGTCGTAGTCAATAGCCCCGGCAGGCGCCACCGGCACGCCGCGAAACATGTCCCATCCTCGCCAGTTCAGCCGTGACGGAGGCAATGGCATCGGGAGAGCCACCTCCACCAGGCATGTTTGTCCGGATTCCAGGTCTGCAAGATCCTGCTTCATGACGACCGTCATCCCCGGTGCCCCTTCACGCAGTTCACGAACACAGGTCCTGGGTCCACCATCGAGCCACGCGCTTGGGACGTGAGTGGGCTCCCGGTTATCGTCAATGGCCAGCCACGCTGCTGACAGGTCGGACTGGGCAAGACGGCGGTCGCCCAACCGCGCGAGCCATTCTTGTGCCTGCTCCAGATCTTCTCGCTTGTACGGCAGATGCTCCGGCGACCCATCCTCACGCACAGGCTCTACGATGATGAAGGGCTTAGTTTCAGGCAGAGGCAGGCCGGGGCCTGGCGGCATGGCCCTGCGATTCAGCCGCCCCAGCCTCTGGATCAGGGCCGGAATCGGGGCCAGATCAGTCACCAGCAGCGCGGCCGACAGGTCCAGACTCATTTCGGCAACCTGCGTACAGATGGCCAGCGCGGCACCGGTGTTCATCGTCGGGTCAAACGCATCAATAACCCGTCTGTGCTGAATAACGCGGTCGATGTATTTGAACCGGCTATGGTAAACCAGCGGCCCGAGATCCGCCGATTCTCTCGCGGCCTGCAAGGCCCGATCCACCGTGTTGCAAACCCATAGTACCTTCTCTCCCCGCTCCACAGCGGCACGAACCTCAGTGAGCGGATTGTGCGGGTCGCGAGGGTATTGGCGGTAATAGCGAGGCAGGTCTTCCAATGGTTTGGGCCCCGGAATCTCTGCCAATTCTTCACCAATCCGACTCAAAACCCGCCGCAACTCGCGCCGACGCCCCTCCGGCAGGCTGGCCGTCATCAGCAATATCGGTACCCCGCGCATTGCATCCAAAAATCGCAGCATCGCGCCGAACAGCGCATCGTCGTATGCGTGGATTTCGTCGAAGACAAATGCGGCCTGCGCAAGTGCAGGCCACGCATAGAGGCCCTTCCGGTTGTTCTGTACGATTCCCAGTACGGTGTCCACGGTGCAGCTCACGATAGGTGTGGACCATGCCTCGAGAGAATCGATGCGAGCAGGTGCATCGGTGCCATCTTCGTCTGCTGCGACACAGAGCATGTCTAGATCAATATCTCGTCGCCCATGAAACAGGCGTGCGCCAGCTTTGGCTTTTCGTTCCAGACCTTTCTCTCGGGCAACCTCGCTCACGTCGCACAGGTAATCGCGAAAACCTTCGGTAGCCGTTCCCGTGGTCGGGTAACAGATGTACAGCCGTCGCCGGGTACCATCCTTACAAAGCGCGTGTCGCTCTGCCCAATAGTAAGCAGCCAACGTTTTGCCCGTCCCGCAGCCGGCACGAACCAGAGTCACCCGCATCGCCTTCTCCGCGACTTCCCGCTGGAATGGACGAAGCCTGGCGGGCACTTTCTCGCCTGGGCACTTCAACCGATCTGCCACGATGTTCCGGAGATCGCTCGCGGAAGGAACACGTTTGAATGACCCAGGGATCCAGCCAGCCCGATCCTCCTCTCCTAACACGTTCCGAGGCAGGCTCGACCCAGCAACATCGACCGAGATCAGACAGTTCTTTACGGCCGCGACAAAACGCCGGTGTTCATCGTCGAGCGAATCGAAAAGGCATGCACCTTCAACATCCAGCTTGCAGAGCGTGTTGAATGCCCTGTCTCTCCCCACGAGAGGTATCGAGTAGGCCTCGAATTCGGGCAAGGCTTCCAGCCCGAACTCATCCCTGATCCAAGTCAGACATGCGCGGAAGTCTGGCGTATCGGATAGAACCTTGAGCTCCGAGCCCGCCCCATTGGGCGCGGGTCCCTTGGGTGGAGATTCACGACCATGTTTCGGGTGATGTCCTGTGATGCTCCACTGCAGAATACTCCAGTCCACCTCCGGCACAGCAAGCGCCGGCGCGATCCACTGATGCAATCGACCGTGCAGGATGAGCTGCGTAACCCATTCGTGACGCAGGCCCTGTGGAACCTGGCGTAAGTTCCGCACCATCTCCTGGAAGTGATCGTTTGCCTTGCCTAAATCGTGCAGCGCCGCGGCCAGCAAGACAATCCGTCGGAACCGTTCGCCCCATACGGGTGGTGAAAGGCCTAAGCCGGAGAGTTGATAACTGCCGGTTTGCTCGACAATCTGAACGGCGGCCCCATACACGTCCTTCAGGTGCGATGGCAGGTAGATGGAGTCCGGTGGGCTACCCCACTCTTTTCTCCAGCTCTTGGCCAGCAAACGATGGAACTTCAACTCCGTTCCTCCCCGTTCCTCGCCGGCAGAAACAGCCCACACCCCATATGCCTGCGCCCGCCAACCCCCTCTTCCTGCACCTTCACCGACTCTTCCGCTGTCAGTCCGGACAACATCACCGCATATCCGACCACCTTCTTGTCCTTGATCCGCAACACCCGCCGGGTGGGCTCGCCGGCGTGTGGGCCGCTACGCCGCAGGGGGATGGCCGCCTCGACCTCCCGCGACAGCCCCAGCCCGGCCGGCGGAGGGTCGTAAAGCTTCTTTCGTAGCGACTCCAGAAACGCCTCCGGCGTCACCAGGCCGGGCGAGTCTCGGTCACCCGTGCGGGGTTCCGCCAGCTTGATAACCACCACCCGCGATACAAGCCTGGCCGCCGGCACAATCGGGCAGGTCACGGGTACGCCGATTCGGAATCGGTGACCGTCAACGTCCAATTGTTTCCCGGCCAGTCCCAGCAGCTTGGGGATATAGTCCGTATGTGTCCGAATCATCAGGCGGGAGTGATCGTCGAGCCGCAGCAACCCGTCACCGACCGGTAGTCCACGAACGGCAAAGATCCCGATTCCATTGGATTCGTGAAGCTCCGGCCCCAGCACCCGACTGACAGCCGCGTACAGGGCATAACCGTGGTCCAAGGGAAGTGATTGTCCCACTACTCGAAATGACAAATCGACAAAGCTCATGCTCAACTCCTGGTCGGCGGGCCAGATACTTCAAAGCGAACCGTCTTCGCCAACAGGCGATTCACATCTCGCCTTTACCTGCTCCCATCTCCTGTACAGCAGGCGTCTCGCATTCGTCTGACTGATCGCCCTTCCCCGCCGGGCGGCCAGCCGCATGTCGCGCAGCGTCCGCAGCACGCACCATCGCCACGCCCGCTCGGGCGACAGGCCCTGCGGCACCAAGGTCGCTTCGACCGGCCAATCCGCCTCCATGCCGCCACTCCTGCCCCTTCGCCAGTGGCCCTCACTCCGGTTTTCCGGAATCCCCACCGGCCACCTTACCACCCCGCGGTGACACCCCTATGTCAGTGCCGCGAGGAAAACTCTTGCGCGTGAGCGGTGCTGTGGGTGACGACAATCCGTCGCGACCGCCCCGCACGCAGCGGTTGCCGGCCACGGGCCATCTGCGCGGCCCCCCGAGCCGGGCCGTATCGGTCAGCGGTCTGCCTTGCCAACCGGTGTACGCGTTCGGCCAGCTCCCGCGGCCGACGGACCACGCAATGCGGCCCCATGCTCAGCACCCACCAAACGATCTCGTCCAGTCCGGCCACCTCGCACCGAAACACTATCGACCCGTCCTCGCGCTCCTCGATCTCCTGCGTATCGTGCCAGTGCGTGTCGGCCACCGTCTCCGCGAATTCAGCGTCGAACTCCAACTCCACCCGGTAAACGCGATCGCCCCGGATCATCCGCCACGCCTTGCCCAGGTAGCTATCCAGCGAGAAATCGTCCGGAATCGCGTAGGGCACGTTTGTCTGCTCAAGACGCGTAAACCGATTGAGCTTCAAACATCGCAGTTCCCCCCGGCCACTGTGATGCCCGATGACGTACCACGCCCGCTTGCTGAAGAACAGGCAATACGGCTTGAAGGTGAAGATCTCCTCCCCCGCCGCCGGCAATTTCCCGTCGGCGTCCCGGCCGGCGTGTCCGTCGCCCACATGCTGCCCGCCGCCGCGCCGGCCGTGAGCTGCCTCGTAGCTGCACCGCAGCGCCCGCCGTCTGGCAATTGCCACCCGTATCGTCTGGTAAACGTCCCTGGCAGCATCCGGCGGCATCGATCGTGCCAGCCGGATCTCCATGTGCGGACTAACCGTCTCCAGCAACTCCCGTATCGCCCCCGGCAACCGCCCGCGCAGCTTGGCCGCCGCACGCAGCGCCGGGGCCATGAACGGGATCTGGTCATCCTCTCCGAGCCGTTCGGCCAGGCACAGCACCGCCAGCGACTCCTCCAACGTCAGCTCCACCGGGGGCATGAAAAAGTCTCCGCGGATGCGGTACCCGCCGGTCTCCTCGTCAAAATGACACGGCACCCCGGCTGCCGCGAGCATCTCAAGGTCACGATATGCGGTGCGCACCGTCATTCCGCAGGCCTCGGCCAGCCTGCGGGCGTTGAGGCCGCGTTGGGATTGAATCAGCGTAATAACCCGCAGCAGACGATGAATTCGAGAGTACTTCATCCTCGTCCCCAGATGCGTCGGATGAACTGTGAACATGCAGCAAGGGTGCCCACGCAGTTGCAGACTCCGCCAGGCACGCCTTTACCGTGAAGGCATAATAAAAGCAATGAAGCACTGAAGCAACAGCAAGAACCGATGGCTCTGATAGAACGGAGCTTCCACCGTGACATGTTTTTCCGGCTGGGCAAGTGATCCCGCTGCGCGAGACCAGCGATCACCTAACTTGCGGAAGCGCTATTAGCAGCCCACTGGGCACACCACTTGATGCTGGGTAGTGAAACCGCCGTGCCAATGGATCGTAACATCTGCATGCTCGCTGGGCTGTTTGACGTGCACGACAACATGGTCCAGCAGACAGCGCAAGACGGCCATGTGATCCTGGGGAGTCGTCTCCGCCGCATGCCAGAGGGCAGAGATGTTCTGCGTCACCCCGCGGATGCGATCGACGTCAACATCACTTAGAGCCTATCCCAGTAGGTCCAGTGTTTTATAGGTAATCCAGGCACAGACCAGATGCAGCAGGCCAACTTGCAGCGGAAGCAGCAGATGGCCGAAGCCGCCCGAACAGGGGCAACGCTTGGTGGTGCCTTCGGTATGCAGCGCCAGGCACAGAAGTTCCAGGCCAGCGAGGCCCAGAAGGACCGCGAGTTCCGCGCCGAGGAGGCCAGGAAGGAGCGCTCACACGATACCCAGCAGCGCGAAGCCGACCGACAGGCGGCGATGACGCAACTGGAGAAGCGGCTCGCCCACGAGCGTGAACAGGACAAGTGGCGAGAACAGGTGGCGAGGGAAACCGAGCAGCGCCAGCGTGAGTGGTTCGCCGCCCAGGATGCAATTCAGCAACTCATGGAGCGGAATCCTCGTGAGGGTTCCATGCTGTACGCCCTAACTGCGCAGTCCTTGGCCCGCGCGAACGGCTTGGATCAGATGGCTTTGAACCTTGCCTTCTTTGGCTGGCAGGAGAACCTACGGCGACAGCACCCGTACTATGCGTTCCTCCAGCAAGGCCAGGCCCGGCTTCGGGACTTGGAGGGTCAGGCCACGACCCAGCCTGCGGGGACCACAACCCAGCCGGCTGTACCCCAAGCCACCACGCAACCAGCCAC
>ERZ795046.1012-NODE-1012-length-30673-cov-6.192044_pt1 | contig 30673 bp, 27 predicted proteins | sample MGYA00375130_ERZ795046 | MGnify/ENA primary metagenome ERZ795046 (study PRJEB30175, sample SAMN05720202) | activated sludge metagenome | isolation source: anaerobic digester from wastewater treatment plant | place: Japan | collected 2015-05-15 ...
ATGAAAAGGAAGAGGTGCCAGATACTGAAAAACCAGTAGTGCTTGAGGATATAAGCTGTAGTTATAGCAAGCCCAATAAGAGTCATCATTCCAGGTTGTCTTTGGGATAATTCATCTTTTAGTCCCTTCAGAAAAGGAAAACCGCCATAGAAGTAAACAAAACTAGAAAGGATAAATAAAACATATAAACTTCCAGGAAAACTTAGCTTCTCAAGTCCTAAGAATTCCTGAATCATGGGGGATAAGAGTAGAATAGGAATGGTAAGAATAAGGGACACCCAAAATCTCTTTTTAAAATCTTCAACCATATGAGCATGATGGGCATAGTGATCATGTTTGTGATGAGTGTGAATATTCTTATTGGACTTCTCAATATAATGCTCTGGATTTTTCTCAAATTTTGACTTGCAACTTTCAGAGCAAAAGAAATATGTTTTTCCTAAATACTCAGTGGAAAATTTGGTTGATTTTTCATCAATTTCCATCCCACAGACAGGATCTCTTACCACTTTTTTAGTCCTCCTCTCAATATTTTTTTAATCATACACTTTTTTAGTCTGAATTTTATCATAAGAAAGAATATTTTAAAAGTATTTTAAAAAAGTATTTTAAATATTTATGAAGATAAAAAAGTACTAAAAGGACAAACCAGTAATATTTAACTTCCATGGATATCCATGGCTAATTCATAAGCTAACATATAGAGAAGAGATAACCATAAAAATATCCATGTAAGATAACTACTCCATTGCAACTTGCGATTCTTAACCAAATAGATAGGTTCAGCATAGCCATGGATGTGATAGAAAGGGTAGAAGCCTTGCAAGATGAAGGCGGATACTACAAAGATCTATTAAAGAACAAACAGATTGAGGCTTTGGAGTATGCATATAACCATGGAGTTGATAAGGAATTTGATGAAAAAGATTTATAATTGAAAAGAAAACATTCATGTAGATAAAGGGGGAAGATATTTAATACCTTCCCCTTTTTATTTAAATTTTAAGAGGAACAATTTTGATCCTAAAAAGGTTTTATTTTGAATAAAAAAGAATAATTAGCTTTTAAAATTTTTGATATAATAATTTTAAAAAACAAGAGTTGAGGGGTTTGAGTATGGGAATACGTAAGGGAATATTTTTTGAATTCTCTTATACTATAAAGGAAAAGAATTTAGATAATAATATTAAATTACTTCAGAATCAAAATAAAAATAATGCTAATAGAAGTTTTGCTAAGAATAAGCTTAAGGAAAGAAATGGAAATGATCTTACTTATGGACGTAAAAAAATACTTTTAGGAGTTTGCTATAAAATAGCGAGGTTAGTCAGTCTTCCGGTTACTTTAGTTAGAGTGATAGTAATGATATTATTCTTACTCTACCCTGGAGAAGTCTTTTTAGGATACTTTGTTTTGTTTGTTTTGATTAAGATTGTAGAGAAAACAATAGGAAGATCATTAGATGCATTTAAGTACGAAAATAAGCCTTACTTTAGAATACCTATATTATTAGCCTTATATAGAAGAGGGGGTACACTATTGATAGAAGATTTAATAGATGAATTTCAGTCTGTAGTTTCAGAGTTTTTTAGCATGTATGAGAAAGATTTCAATCTTGAGAGAGAATCTTTTGTTAGAGAATTAAAATTGATGAATAGAGAAAGGTTAATTTATTTTAAAAATAGTGCTGTTTCTCTAACAGATAAGGGTCAAAACTTTATAAAGGATTATATCGAAAAGAGAAGCAAAATATTAGGGGGTTGATTATGGAGGAATTAGAGTTAATAAAGGAAATAGACAGAATTATCAAATTGCTTCGTAATTTTAGAAAAAATATTAAAGATTATGAGAATTATAGAGAAGATCTATTTAATAACTTGTATAAAATTAATGATAACATTAGAAAATATAAAAAGAGTTTAGAAGAATTGAAGAACAACAGTGAAGGCTTGATAGAACATCTCTATAAAAGAAGAGACCTTATCAAAGAACAATACGAGAAGGATTTAGGTGATTTTAAAAGAGTTTTTGGTAATAATCTGGAAAAACAGTTAAATGAATATGGTTTATCATTAAAAGGACATTACCCAGAACTTAGAGTTAGTTATTTTACCTTGGAATTAAATTTTGAAAATATGATAGCGAAACTCTGGTTTGGACCTAAGCAGGAAATAATATTTAACAATATACCTCTTTCTGTCCCAAATGTTCTGGATAAAATTCTTTTGGCAAGAAATAATTTAGGTTCTAAGTTATCAGAGAAGGACTTACTGATTCTCTTTAAGCGGTCTTTTGAAGAAATTTATAAAAATGAGAGAACCCGTAAAATACCTATTATTAGTTTTTATAATAAGCTTTGCGAAATAATGGCGGATAGTCTTTCTAACACGAATAAAAAGTCTAAATATTCAAGAGCTGATTTTAGCTATGATCTTTATAGATTAAGGAAATGTAAAGGTTTTAAACTAACAATAGCAGCACGAAGTTATACTAAGAAAAAATCAGATTTCATATGGGTTCCCAATAATGAGGAGGGTAGTGGAGATCGTTTTTCTCATATTGAAATGTTAAAGGAGGACTTTGATGGTTTTTGATAAGCCTAATAGCTTAATTGCAAGGAGAATTATTGAGGTTTTAGGATCATATGGTACTCCTCCCGAGTATGGGCTTAAATATTTCACTGTAGGTATAGATACTTATTTAAATGTAATTGAGAGAGAATACTTGAACAGCTATATAAAGAATGGAGGAGCTACTTTTAAGCTTGTAACAGGCATATATGGCGGTGGTAAAACTCATTTTCTGTATTCCATAAGAGATCTTGCTTGGAAGTATGATTATGCAACTTCATATGTATCGCTAAGTTCCAATGAGTGTCCTTTTGCAAAATTAGAACAAGTTTATAAAGGAATTGTAAAGAATGTTACACCTCCTCTTAGGGAGGAAGATTTAATTAATGGATATCAAAAAGGGTTAAGGTCTTTTGTTAAAAACTGGATAGGATATAAAAGCAAGAAATTTAGAAGTATAAATGAAGGATTGGATTTAGAGAATATTAAATACCTAATATTAGAAGAAGTGCGTTCTTGGGAGAATATTGAAAATACAAGTTTTAAGAAAGCTATGCAAAAATATATAGAAGCCCTTTTAAATAATAAAGAAAATGAGGTAGATGATATTGAACAATGGCTTGAGGAAGGGATATATTTATCCAATGTTCACAAAAGATTAGGTATTGGGAATAAGCTTGATAGATATACAGCCTTTTCGTTTATCAAATCCTTTGTTAAGTGCATTGAGCTTATGGGATATTCAGGTTTAATAATATTGTTTGACGAAGCAGAGCAAATTCCTAGTCTCAGTACTAAGGAAAAAGAGCAAATTTTATCAAACTTAAGGGAGATAATTGATGAGTGTAATATTAATTTTAGAAACGTAATGTTTTTTTATGCTATTCCTGATAAGGATAAATTATTAGATGGGAGAACTTCGGTATACCAGGCTTTAAACCAACGATTGAGTACTGTGTTTAAAGAGTTTAATCCAACAGGTGTTGAGATAAATTTAGAAAATCTGAATTTAGAACCTTTGGATTTTTTAAGAAAATTGGGATTTAATCTGAAGGAGATATATGAAATAGCGTATGGTGTTAATTTGTCTGAAGAAATTGTTAGTGAGACCATTGAAGATTTTTCTGAGAGAGTTTTAGAAGAAAGACATTTTGATATTGGTTATAAAAGGCGTTTTGTGCAAAAGATAATTCAGGGTTTTAATTATATAAAAGATAAAAATCGGAAGCCTAATTATGACGAAATATGAGTAAATACTAAAAATGGTGGGTAAGAAAGTATTACATAAGAAATATGGAATAGGGGAAGTAGTAAATGAAAGATACTACGGATATGAGTACTTAGTTCTTTTTTTTAATGGGATGAAGAAATGGATAAGATTTGATGAGATTGAAGTAATTGAAGAGAATAAAGAATCTAATATACAGAAAAGCTTAGGAGATAACTTTAAGGATTCTAAGGAAAGAAATATTATAGAAGCGTTGAGGTTTGGCATAGCTCCACCAGCATATCTTGAAGAGCTTACTGTTGGTAGAGAAAAAGAAATAAATTCTATAAAGAATTGGCTTTTTGATTCGGATAATAAAAGATTTTTGGTTATCTATGGAAGTTATGGGAGTGGTAAGACTCATCTTGTTAATTATTTAAATAATATTGCTCTGAAAGAAGGTTTTGCTACCTCCAGAATTGAGCTTGATTATAACGAAGCCCCTTTTTATAAGCCTAAACTTATCTATAAAAATATAGTTTCTTCTTTAAGGTGCTTTTATGAAAATAGGTATTTAGGTTTTAGGGATATAATAAAAATCGCAATAGAATCAGGTCATTTAAGGGATAATGATTTTTTTAAATTTTTAAATGATAAAATCAATGATGAAAATCTATGGGAATGGATAGAGGGAAAAGGTTCTTATAAGCCTTATTTATATTATTCAATATATCCTTCCATATATCCTTCCATGTTGAACTATTTTACATCTTTAAATGTTTACTGTTATCTTATTAGTACTATAAGTTGGGTAATTTGTAACGTACTTAAACTAAAAGGGTTGCTTCTAATTTTTGATGAAGGTGAAAATATATACTTAGGAAGAAGAGAGCAGATATATAAAAATTTGGATTTTATTAAAGCCTTAAAGCTTTTGTCAATTAATGAGGATAAGCTAACTTCTCTAGAAGGGATTTCTAAGTTAAAACTACCAATGCCTAAAAATTCCTCTCAAATCCAAAATATACCTTATATTTATAAATTACCATTTAATCTAAAAGTTGTTTTTACTTTAACTGATAGTGAGATAAAACTAGATACGAATACTTATGATATATTTCTTCAAAACCTTACTCATGAAGACTTAAAAGGAATTTTTAATAGAATTATAGAACTATATAAAAAATCATACGATTTAGAAGGGGATCATTGGCCTAAAGAAGTTTTAGAGTATCTATTACATAACAGTGAATACCTCAGAAAATTTATAAAGGGAACCGTTGAAGCTCTTGACTTGATAAGGTTTGGTAATAAAAGTTTTCGGGATAAACTATGGAAATAGAAGAATTAAAGTTATCTTCATATATTAAGAGCTCTTTAGAAAAGACTTGGATAACTTTTTTTGGAAGGTTTGGTAGGTTAACAGAAATTCAGATTAAGACAATACCAAAAGTACTTGAGAAAAAGAATGTTTTAGTAGTTTCTCCAACTTCAACGGGTAAGACTGAAGCCATAGTTGCACCACTAAGTGAGCTATTGATTAGAGAAGGTTGGAATGGTTTGAGTATAGTTTACATTGTGCCTACGAGGGCTTTGGCAAATGATTTATATTCAAGACTTAAGGATCCTCTAAAAGAATTAAATATAAAGTGTGATTTTAAACATTCAGACAAACCCAGAATAAATTATAGTGATTTACCTAACTTGCTTATCACAACTCCTGAGTCTTTGGATTCTCTGATTTGTAGGCACAAAGATATATTTAGTAATTTAAGGGCTTTAGTAATAGACGAAATACATTATGTTGACAACACTTATAGAGGAGATCATCTTAGGATTTTAATAAATAGGTTACAAAAACTTAGTATGTATAAGTTTAATATTTATTTATTATCTGCTACAATCGCAAATCCTGTGGAAGTTGGTAAAAGGTATGTCTCTGAATTCGAGATTGTGAATTCATATAAAGGTAGAGATGTCGATTATGTAATTGTAAAGAATGATATAGATTTAAAAAATGAGATACTTTCAAGGAATATAAAAAAAATATTAGTTTTTTGTAATTATAGGGAGACTACAGAGATGATATATTCTAATCTGAAAAATCTATTTAAATATTATTATGTTTTTGTTCATCATGGAAGTTTAAATAAAAAAGTAAGAGAGGAAGCAGAAGAATATTTTAAAGAGTCAAGGTACTCTATATGTATAGCAACGTCTACTCTTGAAGTGGGGATAGATATAGGTGATATAGATTGTGTTGTGCTTTATGAGATTCCTTGGAGTTTATTTTCTTTTATTCAAAGAATAGGAAGAGGAAATAGAAGGGAAAACGTAATATTCTCCATCGCAAAAGCAAGCAATGAAGAAGAGGTTCATTTTATTGAGCAATTATATAATGCGGCTAAAGTTGGAGTTTTACCTAGAGAAGAATATTATCCCGATTACTCTGTTGTTGTTCAACAAGTGTTTTCGGTATTATATGAGAATAGATCTGGTTTACGATTGGAAGAATTATATGAGCTATTGAATCCTATTTGTGATCTATCTTTGTTAAATAAAATATTAGATTATCTTGTAGATCAGTCATATGTTTATAAGTCTTTTGATAGATTTAAATTATCTACTTTTATAAGAGATTTAGGAGAAAAAGGAAAAATACACTCTAATATTCCAGATTCTTTAGAGTATGAGGTTATTGAGAAAACATCTGGGAAAAGAATAGGTAAGATTTCAGGTTATATTGATGAATATTTCGTATTAGGTGGTATTCCTTTAAGAGTTGTGGAGATAAATGATTATAAAAGGCAAATTTGGGTTGAAAAGGTGAAAGGGAATTTTGAGGCACCTATTTTTAAGAGAAAAAAGAATATCGGAGCTTTTTTTGGATATTTGCCTAACGAAGTAAAAGAGGAAATGTTAAAAAGAACTTTTAGGTAATTATTATTCTATTAGCTTATTGAGGGAAAGATTTTGACCCCTTTAAGGTTTAATATTGAATAAAAAAGAAAAAAAATGGGGGGATATTAAATGAAGAAAGGGATTTTTATATTTTTTATTGTTTTTCTTTTAGTTGTTTCAGGTTGTTCACCAAAAAGTGAAGTTTCTCAAGCTCAAATTACTATCTTGAATCCAGTAAATGGCGCATCGGTACCTGGATCGGGTTTAGTAAATATATTGGTAGAGGTAAGCAGTAATGTTCCTTTGAGTAAAGTAAGATTTTATGTAGATGGAAGTCTTTTGGCTGAGGATTCTATTAGTCCTTATAAAGCTATCTGGGATACAAGCTATTACAAGCATGGGACTTCTCATGCCATAAAAGTAGAGGCAGTTGACAGTGGAGGAAAAGTGGTAGGATCCTCTTCTATAATTTGTTATGTTAACGTAGAGTGGACCATTTTAATGTACCTTGATGGACATAATAATCTTGCTGGTTGTATTCAAAAGGACATTGAATATATAAAATCCTTTTCAAGGACCGATGGTGCAAATATATTAATTCTTGCAGGACCTTACCAATTCGTGTCTAATTCTTATTTGTATTATTTTCATAATGGAAAGTTGGATGAATTAGCAAATGGAAGTCTTAATTTTGGAGATGCTAATAATTTGTATTCCTTTTTAAAGTATGGTGTAACTAATTTTCCAGCTAAGAAATACTTGGTAGTTTTGGAAAATCATGGGAGTGGTTGGAGAAGTCCTTCAAAATTAGATAGAGACATATGTTTTGACGAGATATATGGAGATTCTTTAACTATTCCTGAGCTAAGAGAAGGTTTAAGTTATTTTGCCGAGATAGGTAAAAAGATTGATCTTCTTTACCTTGATGCTTGTGTGATGGGGAATTTGGAGGTTGCATATGAGTTAAAAGATGTAGCTAAATATTTGATATTCTCTGAAGCTACTGCTTATGGCCCTACAAGGTGGGATGAAATAATGAGTTATATTTTGAACAACATTACAACTACTCCTGAAAATTTGGGAAGAAAAATTATAGATATATATTACAATGAATATTATTATGAATATCCTATCACCATGTCTTTAATTGAACTGACAAAGATAGATCCTATTATGAGCGAACTTTATAACCTTTCAATTTATTTAATGAATACATTGCCCGATTCAGCTTATGCTATAATGAATATTAGGCTAAATGCTCTGGCTTTTGAGCCTTATGATAATTCAAACCCCGAGTATATAGACATAAATGATTTTGCTTACAAAATTATTGATAGTTTGAATTACTCTGATCTTAATAATTCAGCCTATAGATTAATAAATTGCGTAAATAATGCGGTTATATATAACAGGTATTTTGGTTATAATTCTCCTTGTGGTCTTTCTATTTGGTTCCCATATACGCCAGAAGATTTTGCTAACGGCCTTGATAAATATTATGCTTTAAGATTTACAAGCGTAGATGGGGGTTTTGATTGGCTTTACTTCATATATAGTGAACTTTCTTCCTATTATCAGGTATCAATTCCTGGCTTTTGATTTATGTTTTTTTATGGTATAAATAAGCAAAAACAAGAGGAGTAGGGATTATGAAGAGATTAATATTTATAATGAGCCTTCTTATATTTTTCTTTCTTCTAAATGTTTTATCTTTTGCAGATTTTTCTGAGCCTGATGCGAGTATTGTTATTAGTCAAAATACATTAAATAAGTTTTTGAATGTGATAGGAGAGGTGAAAAAATCTGATAAATTTAACATCTCAGGGGTTAAAGGAGAATATACTTGGATAGTTAGAAATCCAAGGATAATTTTGAGCAAAGACAAAGCAAGGTTTCAGGCGGATGTTACTGTATCTCTTAAAATGCCACCTTTGAGTTATTCCACTCCTGCCTATGGGGAGGTTTCTATAAAATATGACCATGAAAATAACAAGATAAATATTAAGGTGGAAAAAGTTGCTTTTGAGGTTGCTTTTAATATTTTAGGAAGAAAGATAGTTGGGGGAGAGGTAGATCTTTCTAAAATTTATCAAATAGCCTTTACTTTTCCGGGACCAAAGCCTTTTGAAAGCTTTACAGAGGTAAATATGCCTGATGGAAGTAAAAAGAAAATAAAGATTGATACTATTCCTGTTTTAATGCTTGACGAAGGGAAGATAATTGTGGGAACTCAGGTTAATTATACTTCCTTGGAAAATAAATAATGCTTTTTATAAAAAATTAAGGGGAGGATTTTACACTTTTATAAAATTTTCCTCCCCTTTTAAAGATAATTTATTTGTAAAATTTTTCTCTAACCTCATCCATATTAATTACCTTGTTGTTTAGCCTGGACTCTTCGGCAGAAAAAGCCATAAGATGGCTTTCTATGGATTCTTCAATATTTGATAGAGTTTCCTTTATTTCTCCTTTTAGTGCTTTTACAAATTCTTCTATTATTCCTTCATCTCCTCCCGCATGTCCTACTAAATCTTTAAAGGGTAGGCTAAGATTAATTAATTCATTCTCTTTTCCAAATTTTTGTATATAAATTTTATTTTCATCAAGATCTCCGTAGATTTCTCCGTGAGTTCCGTAGAGATATATCTTTCTTGTGATCTTATTGGTAAAGGCAGTCATTATGAAGGAGGCATACACATTATTTTTAAATTTTATTGATACTATCTGATGATCTACCACATTGTTATCGGAGTAATAAACACATCTTCCATAAGGACCCTCTCTCAGGGCTTTTAGCCTTCCTTCTAAGGATAGATCTTCGGATATTACAGAGACTGGCCATCCTGTATAATCGCCAAGATAGATTTTCTTAGCATCGTAGGGGCAATCCACACTGCAGTCAAGACACCTTTCTTTTGCTCCTTTTGGGGCATTTTCTCTTTTAAAATATCTTAGCTCTCCAAAGGATGATAAGACTTGAGACTTTTCGCCTGTAAGAAAGGTTAAAATATCAAGGTCATGACAGCTTTTGGCTAAAATTGATGGTGCTGATGTCTCTGAATTTCTCCAATTTCCCCTTACAAAACTGTGGGCAAAATGGAAAAAGCCGATATTTTCCACAAGATTTATGCCAATAAGTTCGCCTATTTCTTGTTTATTTAAAAGTTCCTTAAGTTTTTGGAAAAACATAGTATATCTCAACACATGGGCTACCGTTATACTTGCATTATACTTTTTGGCTACCTGGTATAGTTCTTTTATTTCTTCAAGATTCACTCCAATAGGCTTTTCAAGAAGTATTTTATATCCCTTTTTGATGGCTTCAATTGCTGGTTTTACATGCATTCTATCCATGGTGGTAATAATTACTCCATCAGCAAATTTTTCTTTTTCAAAAACCTCTTCCCATGTTTTAAATTGTCTTTCAGGAGGAATATTATGCTCTTTTGCAAATCTTTCTCTCCTTATATCATTGGGTTCTGCTACTGCAACTACTTTTATATCAGGCCTTTTTAGTATTATCTTTCCATAGGCTTCATAACCCCTATTTCCTGCGCCAATCATTATAACTTCAACAGGTCTCATAATCTATTCTCCTCCTTGTAAATTTTTAAAAGCTTGTTGATAAAATTTTCTTTCTTATTTTCATCTCCAAAGTTTAGAAAAGCAAGAAGTACTGCACCAAGTACAGGAGAAAGTTTTGGAGGTTTAACTTTATAGTTTTCTTTCTCCAAAATATTAATAAATTCTTCTCGTACAATATCATTCTTTTCTAAAACACTACCACTATAGGTTACATTTATGGGCTTTTTAATCTTCAGAAATTTATTAGCTGTGATAACAGTGAGGGCTAATTCTTTTGCAGAATCTTTTAATATTTTTAAAGCCTTTTTATCTCCCATTTTTGCAATTTCATAGGTAATTTTAGCAACAGAGGCAATATTTGATCTTCTATCCTTTTGAGGATCATAAATAAATTCAATGAAATCTAAGTGATCTTTTAAGTTTAGTTTTTCAAAAAGGAGGTTTGTAAGATCTGTTTTTCTTTTTCTTCCGTCAAGCTCTCTACTTACTTCGTTTAGTGTCCTATAGCCTATATAGTATGCGCTTCCTTCATCTCCAATGATGCTTCCCCATCCTGAAACTCTCACTTCTTTCTTACCCCTTCTTCCATAGGTGATAGTTCCTGTTCCTGCTACCACATGAATTCCATCCCTTGCTAAGTTTCCCCCAGCCCAACCTATTACCACATCATTAACAATAATATCTGGCTCCATTTTTAGGTCATCGCTTATTATTTCTTTTAAGATTTTTACATCTTCCCTAAATTCTCCTACCGCAGGAAGTCCAAAGCATGATTTAATATCCTTAGGACTTATCTCCTTTAGTACAGGAGAAAGAAGTTCTTTAAGGTTTTTTCTAAGGACCTCTTCTCCATTTTCTAAGATATTTGTAGGTCCTGATGTGTTTTTAAAAATGAGGTTACCTTCTTCGTCAAAAAGGTAAGCAATAGTTTTTGTTCCCCCACCATCTACGCCTAAAAAATACATTTTTGGTCACCTATTTAATCTCTATCTCTAATATATTATTTTCCTTTACAATCTCATCAATTTTATTTTCTGGATCTATGATAAAGATTAACTTTTTAGGTGTGCCTTGTAGGAATTTTAAGGTAAGTTCCTGGTCCTCATTTTTATCTAATTTTTCCAAAGTGAATTCTCCTATAATGTTTTTGTTTTCATCTTTTACAATAACCTTTATATTTTTAGCATCTTTTAGTCCAGCATTTCCTACTTTAAAATATACTCTATCTTTTTTCTTTGAGAATTCAACTTTACCAAATAAAATTTCTGGTTTTTGAGGATATCCTATGAAAGCTACTTTTGCTCCTTGAAAGCCAAACTTCTGTTGTATTCCGGGATTGTTAGGATCATTATCATATAGTTCCTCTTTTTTCACCTTTACTTCAAAGGTTTTAAATATTTCGCTATCTCCTACAGGAAGCGATGCAATCATAGGCCAATTTACTCCATTAAATGTGGTTATCTTTAATGCCATCTCTTGTATTCCACCATCGTAGAAGGTGACATAAAAGATAGAATCTTTCTTCTCTTTAAAGGTTAGAACTACGCCTGCTCCCCATCCTTCACACTTTCTGGCTTTGGTTCCCCATATATTTTCAATATCTTTCCATCCATCTCCATCCAAGAAGTCTTTATCATTTTTTCCTATAATTATCAATTGATTTACATTATCAGTAGCATAAACTCTTTCTTTAATTGGTGCTGAAAGATCATATACCTTAGACAAGTAAAGATCAGTTATAGAGTAAAGAAGGTTATATTTTTGACATATGTTTTTGACATAATTTATTAAGTCTACATCATCTTCTTCGGCATAGTTTAGTGTAAGAATTATATAACCTTTTCTTTGAGCAAGCTCAATTTGTTGTCTCACATATAGATCATTTATAGTATTTTTTTCGTATTTACCTGATTGAAAGTTGTATCCTGAAGCAAAATCTTCCCAAAGTAATGCATCTATATAATCTCCAGTATATTCAAGAAGAGGAAAACCTCGGTTTTGTATCAAGATTGCCGTAGGAAAATTTTCTCTTATTCTCTTTATAAAATTTATCATTGCATCCTTAGTTTGTGGAAAAACTACTGCGGTGTCTACGGTATCTAAGAAAAAGCCGTCATAATTTTTATCTGCTAAAAGATTTTTCATTTTGGTTATTACTAAGTTTTGCCATTTTTCACAACTTGGATTCATAAACCAGGAGTTCCAATTTTCATTCTTTCCAAGCACACAGTTTTTTAAATCCTCCGTAGGAGGAGTATCAGATTCTCCAATGGTAACATATACCACTACTTTTTTGCCCTTTGCTTTTAAATACTTTACTTCATCTTTTGTAAGGGTATAATCTTGGATAACTATAAGATCATATTTTTCAAGTTTTTCAAGCTCTCCTTTTCCGTAAAAGAAGACAAAATTTTTAATATTGCTGAGTTGGGACTGTTTTAAAGCAAGAGCATCATGGCATCCAGCTATGAGAATTATCAATGTTATAAGAGATAACATTATAGAAAACCTTCTTAAAATTTTTATTTCCATAAAGGTTCACCTCTTTTTATCTTATTTTGAGTTTGGAATGGGGGGCTTTAAGCCCCCCTATTATTAAGGTAGAGAATATTCATTATTATCCTCTATAACCTCATCTATAGTATTTTCTGGATCAATCTTTATTATTGATGGATTTGAAAGGTTCTCAAAAATTAATTGTTTAGAAGTATTAGGATTGATAAGACTTATAGTTTGAGTCACTAACTCTTGATTAGTGCTATCATACACTTTAACAGTCACATTCTCAGCAAATTTTAAACCTATATTTGCGATATCAACTACTAAGTTGTTAGTGTCAATTTGTACCTTGTTGAATAACAATTCGGGCTTTTCTCCAGGGTTTCCTATGTATACTACTTTGACACTATCGACTCCCTGCCAATTACTATCTACAGTATATATTGAGAACTTTTGTTGTATTCCCTCTCTGTTCTCAATATCATAGAAGTCATCTTTTCCTAAATTTATTCTTATAACTTGGTACTTTTGAAAAGAATTGCTTTCGATCTCTTGGGCTAAAATTTGCTTCCAATTATATGGAGGTGTTTTATTATCATAAGTATTTATATATAAGGTTTTAGAAGTTTGGTCAGCATTATAAATTGCTATATAAACAAAAGAATCTTGTGCTTGATTAAAAGTAAGCACAAACCCAGCGTCCCATGGTTTGGCGTATCTACTCTTTGTAGAAAATATAGTTTCAATATTGCCCCATCCACTGTTAGGATTATAACCATATAAACCATCCTTAGTTTCACTTTGCCATGCATCGTTGTCGTTCATTAAAATTAAGGAATTAGTATTATTAGGAGTATCTAAATTAATAGGAGTTTCAGAAGGTGTGGTCGTTTTTGCAGAACATCCTGCAATGGTAATCACAAAGAGTATTATTAATAACAAGCTTGTTAATTTAGAAAGTTTCATAAAAATGCACCTCCATTAAATAGGTGGAAGGAGAAAACTCCTTCCACCTATTTTCAATTCTTAGAATTTCTCTAAAGGATCAATAAGAATTAAGTTACCCCAGAAAGTAGGATTACCCCAATTGGGGCTTGAGCCAGGTGCGGAGCTCATCATCATTTCTTGATCTAACTTTCCAGGAGTATCTGTATCGCTTGGTGAAAAAGCAAATCCCATAATGAATTCTGGCTCAGGTTTTACTTTTAAAATAGACCATGGTATAGCAATTTCTACTGTATAACCGTCGTTAGTTCTTTTTACAGCAATTTTTGCCTTCTTTACTTCATCAGCAAGAACAGGTGGAGTCCATACCCAAATTTCAGGAGGAAGTAATTCAAAGTCCCCAGGGCTTATGCCAAATTGATAATCATCCTTATTGTTTTTCTTATCATCAAAATCACTCTGTAAATCGGTATCAAACCATATTTCAATGTGGTCTCCTTGCCATATATTTTCTCCAGTTGCTAGTTGTACTATACTGTCATCTTTTACTACTGCACCAACGTAGAGATAATCTTTATCCCAAAGCAGGTAGTAGTATACAGATAGATCATCGGGGCCTTTCCAATTTTCAGGAATATAATCTACATCACTTTTAAGACCTACATAGTATCTGGGTGAGAGGAAATATTCACTGATTGTGATATCTCCATCAATTTTGGGTGGTGTTGTAGTATATGGTACATAGTGAGTCCAAGTACCTTTTCTTAGTTTTATTTCCTCAGCAAAGGAAAGACTTAATGTTAGTAGAAGCACTAAACTTAAAACTAATAGGAAACGCTTCATTTTTAGATACCTCCTTTAATTTTTTATGTTTTTCTCTTGACTTGAAAAATTTTTAAAAAACTTATTTTATTTCTCACCTCCTTATTTTTCCAATTTTTTCCAAGCTTCTTGTAAGATTTTATTAACTCTATCTTCAGCGGTTTTAGCAGCCTTTTCGATATCCACTTTACCCTGCCAAGCATAACCGAGAGTAGTTTCAAGCATATTATTCCATTCTAACCAAGAAGGGGTAAACTCAAGAGATTTAAGCTGTTTCTTTTCATATAGAGAGAATATGGTGAGGGCAGATTTAATATTAGGGTCATCAAAATACACTCTTGTTTTAAGTTTAAGGGCAGGGATAGCCTGATGTTCTTTAGCCATAATTTCCTGTCCTTTAGGTCCAGTAGCGAACTTAATGAATTCCCAAGCAGCCTCTGGGTATTTAGATTTGGAATAGATAGCGAGGGAGAGTTGATTAGCAGACATGAACCTTCCAGCAGGTCCAGAAGGTATAGGAGCTATGCCCCAACGGAAGGGCAGTTTTTTATCGCTAACGATGAAGGAGGATATACCGAGGGTAGTTGCGAAGTTTCCAGTCATGAAGGGATCGGAGAGTCCTTGCATGAAGGATTCAGATGGGCAAACTTTATATTTATATCTCAGGTCATACATAAACTTAAGTCCTTCGAGGGATTTAGGGTTAGAGAATATAGTACAAGACTTTTTATCTTTAGATAGCACAGTACCCCCAGCGCTCCAAATGATGGGATATAAGCCACCCTCTCCCCAAGTAGGCACGTAAGTTCCCCAGATTTCAGGTATACCATCATTATTTTCATCTATGGTTAATTTTTTAGCAGCCTCAAGCCATTTATTCCAATCCCAAGACCAGTCAGGGTACTTAACCTTATACTTATCAAAGATATCCTTATTGTAGAACATAATACCGCCTAAAGTGATATCTCTTATCATCGCATAAATCTTTCCATCCCATTCACAAACTTCAGGAGCATAATAATAGTTCTTAAGATTTATATCCCTTTTTATCCACTCAGTTATATCTTTAAATACCCCTTTAGAAGCTAGGTCTATAAAATAAGCTCCGTCCATCAATATCACGTCAGGGGCATTACCAGCGGCGATTCTATTTTGCAATTGTTGCCAATATGCTCCCCAAGCGGCAGATTCTAAGTTAACGATTATTTTATTCTGAGACTGATTAAAAGCGTCAACGATCTTTCTTTCCACTTCAATTTCTCTAAGGTCTCCCCATCTCATGTAAGTTATTTGGAGTTTACCTTGTCCAAGAACTGGAAGTAAAATAATTATAGAAATTAACAAAAGAAGAAGAAAATTTTTCATAAAAGACACCTCCTTTTATTTTAGTCCTGCTTGAAGCATAATACCCTCAATAATGTACTTTTGGGTCAATAAGAATAAGATCAATATAGGAAGCACTGCTATAGTGGAACCTGCCATAATATAGTTCCAATATCCAAAACTTTGACCTTGAAGGAATGACAAACCCGCCGTAATAGTCATTTTATTTACATCATTTAAATAAATTAAAGGACCAAGGAAATAATTCCATTGATTTATGAAGGTAAGAAGAGCTACGGTTACTGTTACAGGTAAAGATAGAGGAATATAAATTCGGTAAAAAATTTGCCAATAGGATGCACCATCGATTCTTGCAGACTCAAGATAAGAATTAGGAATGCTTCTATAGAATTGTCTTAGGAGAAATATCATATAAGGTGCACCAGTAAAAGTTGGTATCCATAATGGTTTTAAAGTATTTACCCAACCTAAATACCTAAAAAGAATATATTGGGGTATCATAGTGACGTGAAAGGGCACCATCATGGTTAGAAGTAAGATAGAGAACCAAAGATTTCTTCCTTTAAAATTAATTACTGCAAAGCTAAAAGCAACAATAGATGAAGATAATAATACTCCAATGGTAGAAATAATGGATAGGAATAAAGAGTTTTTAAGCCAATTTAAAACTGGGGCAATTTGGAATAACTCTTTGTAATTTTCCCATCTAACTTTTGAAGGGAAAAGAGTAGGTGGGAATTTGAAAATTTCTCCCCAATCTTTGAGGGAGGTAAAAAACATCCATAGGAAAGGAAGTAACATGAGAATTCCTATTCCTAACAGGATTAGGATTACAATCAACTCATTTATTTTTTCTAATTTATTTTTTTTCATTTAATATTTCCCCCTATTGATAAAAGACATATTTCTTTTCTAATTTAAATTCAATGTAAGTAACAAGTCCTATGATTAACGTTAAGATCCAAGCAATAGCAGATGCTTTTCCTATCTTGAAGTATTGAAAAGCGTTCTGAAATAGGTAATATACTATGGTTAAACTATGTTCATCCGGTCTTCCATTGGTGGCAATATAGGAAATATCAAATACTTGGAAGGACCATATAAAGGAAGTTACTAATACAAAGAATGTGGTAGGAGATATTAGGGGAAGAGTTATTTTAAAGAAAATAGTCCATTTATTAGCTCCATCTATTTCTGCTGCTTCATATATTTGAGGATCAATGGCTTGAAGTCCTGCAGTAAAAAGTACAATGTTATATCCGATTGCACCCCAAACTGCAATAATTATTAACGAGGGAATTATCCAGTTTGGATCACCAAGCCAGTTTGGTCCTTGTAGAGAGAAAAATTTTCTTAAAAGATAATTTATGATGCCTACTTGTGGATGTAATAACCATACCCATACTACTGTATTTGCAACGGCGGGAGTTATAGATGGAATAAAATATATAGATCTTAATATGGAAAAGATGCCTTTGGGTCTATTCATAAGATAAGCAATGAAAAGAGATATAAAGGTGGCAATAGGAACTGAAAGGGTAAAGAGTAAAGTATTTCTTAAAGATTTCCAAAAAAGCTCATCTTGAAGGAGAGATAAAAAGTTCCCCAAACCAATTATCTTAGGAGGGCTTATAAGATCCCATTCTGCAAAACATAATATAATAGAGAAAATTAGAGGACCAAGACCAAAGAAGATTAATCCAAAGAGCCAAGGAGATAAAAAGATATATCCTATTATATTTTCTATTATCTTATAACTTTTTTTAAGCATACCATTTCACCTTATTTTTCCAATTTTTTCCAAGCTTCTTGTAAGATTTTATTAACTCTATCTTCAGCGGTTTTAGCAGCCTTTTCGATATCCACTTTACCCTGCCAAGCATAACCGAGAGTAGTTTCAAGCATATTATTCCATTCTAACCAAGAAGGGGTAAACTCAAGAGATTTAAGCTGTTTCTTTTCATATAGAGAGAATATGGTGAGGGCAGATTTAATATTAGGGTCATCAAAATACACTCTTGTTTTAAGTTTAAGGGCAGGGATAGCCTGATGTTCTTTAGCCATAATTTCCTGTCCTTTAGGTCCAGTAGCGAACTTAATGAATTCCCAAGCAGCCTCTGGGTATTTAGATTTGGAATAGATAGCGAGGGAGAGTTGATTAGCAGACATGAACCTTCCAGCAGGTCCAGAAGGTATAGGAGCTATGCCCCAACGGAAGGGCAGTTTTTTATCGCTAACGATGAAGGAGGATATACCGAGGGTAGTTGCGAAGTTTCCAGTCATGAAGGGATCGGAGAGTCCTTGCATGAAGGATTCAGATGGGCAAACTTTATATTTATATCTCAGGTCATACATAAACTTAAGTCCTTCGAGGGATTTAGGGTTAGAGAATATAGTACAAGACTTTTTATCTTTAGATAGCACAGTACCCCCAGCGCTCCAAATGATGGGATATAAGCCACCCTCTCCCCAAGTAGGCACGTAAGTTCCCCAGATTTCAGGTATACCATCATTATTTTCATCTATGGTTAATTTTTTAGCAGCCTCAAGCCATTTATTCCAATCCCAAGACCAGTCAGGGTACTTAACCTTATACTTATCAAAGATATCCTTATTGTAGAACATAATACCGCCTAAAGTGATATCTCTTATCATCGCATAAATCTTTCCATCCCATTCACAAACTTCAGGAGCATAATAATAGTTCTTAAGATTTATATCCCTTTTTATCCACTCAGTTATATCTTTAAATACCCCTTTAGAAGCTAGGTCTATAAAATAAGCTCCGTCCATCAATATCACGTCAGGGGCATTACCAGCGGCGATTCTATTTTGCAATTGTTGCCAATATGCTCCCCAAGCGGCAGATTCTAAGTTAACGATTATTTTATTCTGAGACTGATTAAAAGCGTCAACGATCTTTCTTTCCACTTCAATTTCTCTAAGGTCTCCCCATCTCATGTAAGTTATTTGGAGTTTACCTTGTCCAAGAACTGGAAGAAAGAATAATATAAACAGGAAAAAACTGAAAATAAAAGATTTTTTCATTATTGTTCTCCTCCTTTTAAAATTTAACCACCTTACTCAAATTTCTTGGATTCTCTACATCTATGTTCTTACTCTTAGCAATATTTAGTCCTAAAATTTGCCCCCATATTACCTTCAAAAATAGACTTTCTGAAAGATCAGAAATATAAAAGTCAGTATTTTTTCCTCCTATGGTTATTACCTCTGCTCCATAGCTTTTTAACTCATCAATTAAGGGTTTTTCTGCAACTATGCTTTTTGTATATATGGAAACTAAAAAGCCTTTTTCAAGTAGAGATTTAGGACCATGTCTGTATTCAAAAGTAGAATAAGCTTCTATTTTAGATAGAGACATTTCCTCTAATTTTAGTGCCGATTCCCTAGCAATGCCTTCTTCTGCTCCAAGACCTAAGAATATGTAGTGGTTATAAGAGGTATAGTTTAAAGATAATTCATTAGCGGTATTTATTATTCTTTCAGTTTCATTTAATAAGTCTTTATATATATTTAAGCTTTCCCCATTAATAAAGCTTGCCATTAGCTCTATGGTAAGGAGCATAGAGGAGAAAGATTTTGTCATGACAATAGCGTCTTCTTTTATAGGCAGAACTATGGAACTTTGAGAGATTTTTACTAAGGAGCTTTCTTCTTCTAAAGTAATGCCAAGAGTTGAAATTCCTATTTCTTTAAATTTTTCTCCTGCTTTAATTACTTCTGTAGATTCTCCAGAGCGAGATATTAATATAGCAGTTCTTTTTAAATTTTTAGTTTTCCCTATATTTTCCTCTAAAGAAAACCATATTTCTCCTCCAGGGAGAGCTTTGGTTTCTATCTTGGTTTTAGAGGTGAAGAATCTACTCCCAGAAAGGCTTAAGTATAAAGAAGTTCCACAGCCTATGAAATAAATAATGTCAGAATTAAGAATAAAATCAGGAAGGTTATTGTTTTTTAAATAGTTTTCAACATATTTAAAAACTTTTTGAAGATCTGTAATTTGTTCTTTAATCTCTTTTTCTACGAGATGCATGATATAAACCTCCTATAAAATGAATTTTTGACTCCATTCAGGAACTTTTTTGAATTCTTCAGGTATAGAGTCGGAGACTATGTAGTCTAAGTCATCAAAATTGCATACTTTAAAAGGTACTGAATTGTTAAATTTTGAACTATCTACAACAAGTACTCTTTTTTCTGCCTTTGAAATTATAGTTTTAGCTACTTCTGCCTCTTCCATATCAAAAAAGGTAATACCATTTTTAATGTCTATTCCATTGGCTCCAAAAAAGTAGTAATCTATTTTTCCTATATCTTGGAAGAATTTAATTACATGTCCTCCTATGCACTCAAAGGATTTTTCTTTTGTGGTTCCTCCTGAATGAATTAATTTAAAGTTCTTTCTCAAATTTATTACTGCCCATGCAGTGGTGATAGAGTTGGTTAAAATAGTTAAGTTTGTAATAGGACTTTCATCCAAAGCCTGCACCATGTAATATATGGTAGTTCCACCACTCATGGCAATGATAGAACCATCTTTTAGAAGGGATATGGCTTTTTTACCTATCTCTTTTTTAGTTTCTTTATTTTCCTCAAGTTTTAGGAAAAAGGAATTTTCCGAAGATATACTTGTCGCTGTTGCCCCGCCTCTTACCCTTTTTATAAGTCCTTGTTTTTCTAAGAAATTTAAGTCTCTTCTTACAGTAATTTCTGATATAGAGAGCTCTTTTGCTATCTCTTGTACTGTAAGATAACCTTTTTCTCTTATAAGTTGTAAAATCTTTTCAAATCTATATTCTTTCATTTTTGTTCACTCCAAATCAATATTTGAATTTTATATTATTATAACAGATAATAAGAGTTTGTAAATGTGGTAAAATTTTTGAAATTTTTATTAGTATTTTAGCAGTGGTTTTAACACATCCACATCTATAGGTTTTGATCACTTAGTTTTAAAATTAATCATTTTTAATCATTTTAATTGTATATTTTGATTATAAATGATATAATATTGCTAAAAAAAAGTAAGGGAGGTGTTCTAATTGAAAAGATTCTTTACTCTTTTAGTAATTTCCCTCTTGGTTTTGCTCATGATTGGTTAAGGGCAGAAGACAGTGACTATCAGGTATGGAGTATGGATGAGTGAGCAATTAGATGGAATCAAGGCTCAGATTTCTGCTTTTGAGAAGAAATATCCTAATATAAAAGTAAAGCTTGAACATGTGCCTTGGGAAGATTATTGGACAAAACTTCAGACTATGATGGCAGGAGGAGACTGTTGGGATGTTTTTGCAATGACAGGCGTTTATTTGCCTGATTATGTGGCAAGAAATGCTTTAGTTGACATTACTCCATTTATAAAAAGAGATAGCATAGATTTAAATGTATATCCATCGGGAGTTTTGAAGTTGCATAATTTTGAAGGCAAGTATTATTCCTTACCAAGGGACTATGATACTATAGGGATGTTTTATAATAAAAAAGCTTTTGATGAAGCAAAGCTTAAATATCCTGATGGAAATTGGACCTGGGAAGATTTAAAGAACGCAGTTGTAAAATTAACTAAGAAAGATGCAAAAGGAAATGTAATAAGGTATGGAATCACCGTAGATGGAGGACCACTTTCAGTCTCGCAAGCCTTCTTATTCCCAATGATTTTATCTCTTGGCGGAGATTTGGTTAAAGACGGGAAGGTAATTTTTGATAGTCCACAGGTAAAAGAGGCATTGAATTTTGCAAGGGAATTGACAGAAAAGGGATATGCTCCAAAACCAGGTGTAATCAGCGGAGATTTGTTTATGGCAGGAAAGAGTGCTATTAACTTTAGTGGATCTTGGATGTTGGGGTATTATGCTGAAAATATTAAATCTTTTAATTTTGGAGTTGTCATGATTCCAAAATCAAAAGCAGGAAAGAGAGCAAATATCTCCGATTCCTTGGGAAATGTTATCTGGGGTAAGACAAAGAATTTGGAGTCTGCATGGATTTTTGTAAAGTGGATGGCCAGCAAAGAGGCTGCAGAAATTCTTGGAAAATCTGGCACCGTAATCCCTGCATATAAAGGGACCGATGCTTTATGGGTACAAAGTTTCAAGAAATTTGGAAAAGAGAAAGATGCAAAGGTATTTATAGATTCAGTGAAGTATACGAATCCATGGCCTCAAACGAGAGGATCTAGCGAGTGGTTTGATAGATGGGAGACTTACTATATAGTTGAGATTATAGCAGGAAGATTAGGGGTAGAAGAGGGATTGAAACAAGCTACAGAAGAGATTAATGGAATTATTGAAAAAGCATCTCAATGAGTTGATTTTTGGGGAGAGGCTTGGGGGCCTCTCCCTTTTAAATTGGAGGTTATGAAAGATGAAAGTCCTTGGTGGTATACCTAAATATAAGCAAGCGATTTATTTTTTTGCTTTCGTAGTCTTTTCTTTAATTTTTGCTCTTCTTGCCTACTATATACCTTTTGGTATTTCTTTCAAGCTTGCCCTTTTTAAATATGATGCTATTTCAAAACCTCAGTATATAGGATTGGAAAATTTTAAAAAAATTTTCCAAGATAAGATTTTCTGGATTTCATTAAAAAACTCTTTTTTATATGCTCTATATGTGGTACCTACAGCGGTGATTTTAAGTTTTCTTATTGCAGTTGGCCTAAATAGGGATACTAAATTTTTTAGATTTTTAAGGGTTTTTTATTTTATTCCTACAGTAACATCCTCAGTTGCTATTAATTTTGTATGGCTTTGGTTTTTTAACCCAGAGTATGGACTTTTAAATACCATATTGGGATTTTTAGGAATAAAGAAGATATATTGGCTAACAGATCCGAAGATTGCATTGTTTTCTCTTGCTATTGTAGGTATATGGGGAAGTTTAAGCTATAACATTATTCTTTTCCTTGCAGGGCTACAAAATATTCCATCTACTTATTATGAGGCGGCATCCCTTGATGGTGCAACTAAAAAGGATATGTTGATTCATATTACTCTTCCTCTTATGACTCCTATAATATTTTTTGTACTTATAATGCAAATTATTAGTTCAGTACAAATGTTTGAAAGTGTATTTATTATGACAAGAGGAGGACCTGGATACTCTACATATACCCTTGTCTATTATATCTATCGTAATGGTTTTAATTGGTTCCGTATGGGATATGGGACTGCGCTATCCTGGATTCTTTATTTTATTCTTCTAATCTTAACCATAATTCAGTTTAATCTTCAAAGGAGATGGGTATACTATGAGTAATAAGATTATAGCCCTCTTACTTATAATTGGAGCTTTAATTATGTTTATCCCCTATTGGTTCATGTTAGTAGTGTCCTTTGAAACTATTGAAGAAGCATCAGCAGTACCTCCCCATTTTTTACCTTTAAATCCCATAATTAATAATTACAAAGAAATATTTATAAAGCTTGATTTTGGAAGATATTTTTTGAACTCTCTTATAGTTACTTTAAGCCTTGTTTTTTCTCAAATTATCCTTTGTTCTCTTGCAGGTTATGCCTTTGCAAGGCTGTATTTTACACTTAAGAATGTAATTTTTCTAATTTTTCTTTCGGTAATAATGCTTCCTGGAATTGTTTTACTAATTCCCAGATATTTGATTTTGAAAAATTTAAGTCTTGTTAATACTTTAACAGGAGTGGTTCTTCTTGAAATTTTTAGTGAATTTGGAATTTTTCTCTATAGACAACATTTTTTGTCCATACCTATTGAAATGGAAGAGGCAGCAATAGTAGATGGTGCTAATATGTGGAATATATTTTGGAAGATTATGATGCCTCTATCAAAACCTATTACTCTGTCTTTTGGACTCTTAGTTTTTGTCTATGGTTGGAATTTATTCCTTTGGCCCTTAATTGTTATAACATCGCCTGAAAAGAGAACATTGCCTATAGCAATAGCACTGCTTCAGGGACAATATTTTAGTAACTGGGGAGTAATTATGGCGGGCGGTGTTATTGCCTCTCTTCCTCCTATAATTCTTTTCCTCTTTACTCAAAAAAGTTTTGTAGAAGGAATAGCCTTTAGTGGACTTAAGTAATTTAAGGTATGGAGGTGTAGATAGATGAAAATTAGTTTTATTGGAGCTGGAAGTGTAGTATTTACAAGAAATCTTTTGAGAGACTTGGCATTATTTTCTGAATTTGATGGGATAGAAATAGCTCTCATGGACATTGATCCTGAAAGATTAGAGGTAGCTAAAAGAATAGCAGAAGAGATAAATGGAAAGAAGAATAGGCATTGGAATATTAAAAGTTATATGGATTTAAAATCTGCTATTGAGAACTCTAAATATGTCATAAATACTGTTCAAATAGGTGGAAAGCATGCTACTTATGTAGATTTTGATATACCTGAAAAGTATGGTTTAAAACAGACTATTGGAGATACCCATGGGATTGGGGGAATTATGAGATTTTTGAGGACAGCACCATTTTTGAAGAAACTTGTCAAAAATATAGAAGAATATGCTCCCTCTGCCTTACTTTTAAACTTTACAAACCCTATGTCTATGAATCAGTGGTATATTAATGATATATCTGAGATTGATACCGTAGGTTTATGTCATTCTATTCCTTATACCATTGAGCAGATATCAAGTTATGTGGGGGTTCCTTCAAAGGAGGTAAACTACAAAGTAGCAGGCATCAATCATATGGCATGGGTTTTGACTTTTGAAAGAAATGGAGAGAATTTATATCCTCTTCTTTTTAAGGCTATGGAAAGAAAAGAAATATGGGAGAGAGATCCTGTAAGGTTTGAGATATTAAGAATGTTTCATTATTTTGTAACAGAATCTTCAGAACATAATGCGGAATATGTTCCATATTTTATTAAAGATGAGGAGCTAATTAAGAAGCTAAATATTCCTATTAGAGAATACATAAGAAGAGTAGAAGAGAATGAAAAAGTTTTTAATACTTTTAAAGACTATTATTTGAAAGGAAATAAAGAAGCTTATGAGATAGTAAAAGAACATTATGGAGAAGAGGAAGAAGACACTTCCAAGGAGTATGCTATCCAAATTATTCATGGTATGGAAACTAATGATTCAAGGCTTGTCTATAGTATTGTTAGAAATGAGGGGATCATAGATAATTTACCTATGGACTGTATGGTTGAAGTTCCATGTTATGTAGATAAGAATGGGGTTTCTCCTCTAAAAGTAGGGTATTTACCTGATCAGTTAGCAAGTTTAAATCTTCTTCATATAAATGTACAAAGACTTGCAGTAAGAGGTGCTGTAGAAAGGGATAAGGATTATATTTATTATGCTGCACTTTTAGATCCTTTAGCTTCCTCTATACTATCTCCAGAAAAAATACATATGATGGTAGATGAACTGCTAAAAGCTCATAAGGAATATTTAAAAGATCTCTTTATAAAGTAGGTGAGTGCTTATGTGGCTTAGTAAAGATTATTTGAGAAAAAAGGGAGTTTATTCTATATGTAGCTCTAATCCAGATGTGATTGAGGCAAGTATTGAATTTGCTAAGGAGAAGAATGATTATATTTTAATTGAAGCAACACCTCATCAGATAAACCAGTTTGGTGGATATTCAGGTATGACTCCTGAAGATTTTAAAAACTTTGTAATGGGAATAATAAAAGAAAAGGGAATAGAAGAGGATAGGGTGATTCTTGGAGGGGACCATTTAGGTCCTCTCCCTTGGCAAGATGAACCTTCTTCTTATGCGATGAAAAAGGCAAAAGACCTTATAAGAGCTTTTATAGAGAGTGGTTATAAGAAGATACACCTTGATTGTAGTATGCCTCTTTCTGATGATCCTAATGTGCTATCTCCTGAGAAGATAGCAGAAAGGGAGAGGGAGCTTCTTGAGGTTGCAGAGGAGACTGCTAGAAAATACAATTTTCAGCCTGTATATGTGGTGGGAACTGATGTACCGGTAGCTGGAGGAGGCGAAGAGGAAGGTATTACCTCAGTGGAGGATTTTAGAGTAGCAATCTCCTCTTTAAAAAAATATTTTGAGGATGTTCCAAGGATATGGGATAGGATAGTTGGGTTTGTGATAATGCTTGGTATAGGTTTTAATTATGAAAAAGTGTTTGAGTATGACAGGATTAAGGTGAGAAGAATTTGGGAGGAGGTAAAGAAAGAGAATCTGTTTGTTGAAGGTCACTCTACTGACTATCAGACAAGGTATGCATTAAAAAATATGGTAGAAGATGGTGTGAGAATTCTTAAGGTTGGTCCTGCTTTAACAGCAAGTTTTAGAAGGGGAGTATTTTTATTAAGTAACGTTGAGGATGAGCTTATATCGGAAGATAAAAGGTCTAATATTAAGAAAGTTGTGCTTGAGACTATGTTAAAAGATGATAAATATTGGAGAAAGTATTATAAGGATTCAGAAAGATTAGAATTAGATATTTGGTACAACTTATTTGATAGGATTAGATATTATTGGGAATATAAAGAGATAAAAATAGCTTTAAATAGGCTTTTTGAAAATTTTTTGGAAGGGGTTGATATTAGATACATCTATCAATATTTTTATGATTCGTATTTTGAAGTGAGAGAAGGAAAAATAAGAAATGATCCAAGGGAGCTAATAAAGAATGAAATAAAGAAGGTCTTGGAGGACTATCACTATGCTGTAAACTTATAAATTTTATTTAATAGTATTTTCCCACTTTTCTAATATGTTTTTATCAACCACACCCTCCATGGGCCCTCTTTTGGTTACACTCAGAGCTCCTATTATATTTGCTCTTTTTAATGCCCTTTAAATATCATAACCTTGTAAAATACTAGTTACAAATCCAGCATCGAAGCAATTCCTGCTCCGGTTGGATCAACCTCTTCTACTTTAATGGGATCAACTTTATATACTTTACCTTTATAATGTGTTTCTGCTCCATGTTTTCCTTTTTTTATCACGACTATCTTCTCTTCCATATCTATAGCTCCTTTAATAATTGATAGTTCCTTTTCTCCAGAGAGAATTATATTAGATTTTGAGACTATATTTTCAATAGTTTTTAAGTACTCCTTTGATAGTCCAAGCTCTACTCTTATATTTGGATCAAAGCTTATTAATTTACCATACTCATGGGACAGATCTACAGCTTTTTCTATTGCTTCTCTTACATTATCCTTTATGGCAAGAGAGCATCCCATCACATGTAAAGCTTTTATGTTTTTTATTAAATCATCGGTGATATCTTCTGGGTATATATTGCTTGCTGCAGAGTGTGGTAAATGAAAGATAAATTTTCTTTCCCCATTAGAAAAATAAGTTACAAAGGCAATTCCAGTGATATATTGGTTGGTTTTCTTTATTAAGCTAGTTTCTACACCATCTCTTTTCAGTCTCTCAAATACATTTTTACCAAAGTCGTCCTCTCCTACGCACCCTAAGATTCCTCCTTTAAGTCCAAGTTTTACTACTTGGTCAATAAAGATTGCAGGAGCACCACTTGGATGTGGTCCTAAAAATTCTCCAGGGCTTAGGAAGTCTTGATCAATATTTTTTGCCATTATTTCTACAAGAATCTCACCTATAGTTAACACATCTATTTCCATTTTTCTACTCCCCTTTAATGTCAATTATCACTTTAAAATATTCTTCTTTGTACTTTAATATATCTTCAAAAGCCTCAGAGACTTTATCAAAAGGATATAGGTGGGTAATCAAAGCTTCATAATTTAATTGGTTTTTTCTTAATAGGTCAATAGCAATGAGATAATCATCTTTTGTATACATTAAGGATCCCTTTAGGTTCAATTCTCTATCCTGAATATAGATGAGTTTTGCTGTAGAAATCTCCCTTGGTACTCCCATAAGGATAATGTCAGTTCCTTTTCTTGCATATTCAATGGCCATATTTATGGTTTGATCTACCCCTACACATTCAAATACTAGGTCAGGTCCTTCTTGGGTAAAGAGGTTGGGATTTAGTTCTTCTGGTTTTATAGTAATTATTCCAGGGCATAAAGTTTTTGCAAGATGAAGCCTCTTATCAAGCACATCAACAAGGACTATTTTTTTAGCCGATGATAGATATAAAACTATGGTGGTAAGGAGACCTATGGGACCACTTCCTATTACCAGTACTTCATCCCCTGGTTTGAAGGATGATCTTCTTACTCCATGTACTGCAACTGCAAGAGGCTCAGTTAATACGGCTCTTTTTAAAGGAATATCATTTATTTTATAAACTTTGTGGGCTGGAATTTTTATATACTTCTGAAATCCGCCATTGGTTTTTGTACATCCTATTACATCAAGGTTTTTACATATGTTATATCTTCCGTGGGTACAGTTATAACAGGTCCCACAGGTTAAACTCGGCTCTACTACAACAAAATCATTTACTTCTACATTTTCCACATCTTTTCCCTTTTCAATTACTTTTCCTACAAACTCATGTCCTAAGACGATACCTGGTTTTACAAAAGGATGTTCTCCAAGATAGGCATGGAGGTCAGAGCCACAGATTCCTGCATAGATAACTTCAAGAAGAACCTCATTATCTTTAGGATGCTCTATAGGTGTTTCAATAAGTTCAAGTCTTCTTATATCTCTAAGAAGCCATCCCATATTTTTCATGGTAGATCCCCCTAAAGTTATTTATTAACGTTATTAGTTAAAGGTTATTACAATTAAAAACTTTTTGCAAGGTATGGAATCATTCTTATATTGATCTTATGACTGATTAGTCATATAATAGGTTAGATTTTAAGAAAGGGGGAATCTTATGTTTATTCAAATCAAAGATCTCTCTAAGAGTTATCAGGTAGGCCTAACTAAGATTAATGCTCTTAAAAGAGTTTCTATGGATCTTGAAAAGGGTAAAATCTATGTAATACTTGGGCCTTCAGGCTCTGGAAAGACCACTCTTCTTAATATTCTTGGAGGAATTGATAAGCCTGATGAAGGGAAAGTTATAGTTGAGGAAGAAGATATAACTAATTACAGTGATAAAGAGTTAACTAACTATCGTAGAAGGAAACTTGGTTTTATCTTTCAATTTTATAATCTTGTGAATTCCCTAACGGTCTTAGAAAATGTACTTTCTACAAAACATCTCTCAGAGAATGGTTTAAATCCTAAAGAAGTACTTGAGATTGTGGGAATGTGGGAACATAAGGATAAATTTCCCTTTGAGCTTTCTGGAGGTGAACAGCAAAGAGTAGCTATAGCAAGGGCAGTAGTGAAAAATCCGGCTAAATTCTTTGTGATGAGCCCACTGGTGCTCTTGATTTTGAAAATGCGAAAAGAGTACTTAAACTCCTTGAGGATATAAATAAAAGATATGGTACCACAATTATAATTGCTACTCATAATACTGCTATCGCTAAGATGTCTCACAAGATTATAAGGCTAAGAAGTGGTGAGTTAGTTGAATATCAAGATAATCCATCTCCTGTACCTGCTGAGGAGGTGGTTTGGTAATGCTTAAGAAAATTCCCCTCAGAATAATGTGGAGGGATAAGTCTCATTTTTTAGGGATAATTTTTCTTGTGCTTTTTGCTTCTTTTGGCTATGCCCTATTTAGTATTCTTATTACAAATATTGATACCAATTATCAAAATTTTGTTGAAAAGTATAATCAAGAGAGTTTCCACTTTACAACCTTCTTTCCTATAGATATAGAAGCTCTTGAGAAAAAATATAATGTGCTTATTGAGGAGAAGTTTACATGGGATTTTCAATATGGTGATAAAGTAATAAGGTTTTTTAATGTAACAGAGAAAGTAAATAAGCCTTTGATTCTTGAGGGAAGCCTTCCTAAGATAGGAGAAATTGCTGTAGATCCTAATTTCGCAAAGGCCAATAAACTAAAGATAGGTGATGTAATCAACATAAATGGTATGGATTTTCATATTTCAGGATATGTAGCTCTTCCCGATTACATATATATAACTAAAAATGAAACTGATCTTCTTCCTGATCCCTTGCATTTTGGAATTGGAATAATGAATTTTGAAGATATGAAAAAGTTTTTGAGCAGTGTTGCCTATAGATATTACATGGTAAGAGGAAGTATTTCTGATCTTGATTCTTTTAAGACAGAGTTAAATTCTAAGTATACTCTTCTTTCTTTTGTGGAGAAGGATGAAAACTTTAGAATTATAGTTACAGAGATGAAAATGAAGAGTGCGAGACCTATGTCCTTTGTTATTGCTGGTACTATTTTGATTATTTCTTCAATTCTTCTTTTTATTGTTTTGAGAAGACTTATAAACTCAATGCATGCTGAGATTGGTACTCTTTATGCCTTGGGATACAATAGTAGAGAGATTGTAAGTGTATATATTCTTTTCCCCGTATATATCTGGCTAATGGGAGCCATTCCAGGAAGTGCTCTTGGTTATGCTCTTTCTGGCCCTTTTACAGATTTCTATGTGTCCTATATAAGTGTACCTGTAGTAGAAAAGTTTATCCCTGTGAAAGATCTTTTTATTGCTCTTTTTGTACCTGCTCTTTTTATGATTCCTTCTGGATACATAGCTATTAGAGATCTTCTTAAGAAAAGGGTTGTGGAGATAATAAGAGGAGAGTCGGAAAAGAGTTTTAAAACAAGATTTCGTATGAAATTTCTTGATAGATTTTCTTTTAAGAGAAGAATAATGTTAAAACAGGGACTTTTGCATCCTTCAAGGGAGCTTGTTTTGATAGTAGGAGTTGCTTTTGCTACTTTGATTATTCTCTATGGAGTCGTAGCAAAATCTGCCCTATCTTACCTTAGGGACATGTAAAATTTGAACATGTGTACTTCAGCTATACGCCTGATGCCCCAC
>ERZ795046.1017-NODE-1017-length-30621-cov-6.694006_pt1 | contig 30621 bp, 33 predicted proteins | sample MGYA00375130_ERZ795046 | MGnify/ENA primary metagenome ERZ795046 (study PRJEB30175, sample SAMN05720202) | activated sludge metagenome | isolation source: anaerobic digester from wastewater treatment plant | place: Japan | collected 2015-05-15 ...
ACGATAAAGGCGACAAAGATGGCAATCGCTGGTACGCCCCAACACCGTATTATATCGATTGGAGTAAAGAGAATGTAAAATTTCTAAAAGAAAATTCTGGCAAAAAAGGTGAAGGAATGCCTGTGGTTCGCAATCCGCAATTCTATTTCCGTGAAGGGTTTTGCTGGACTGATGTAAATTCAACTTATCTTAAAGCAAGAGTTAAAGAAAATGGCATCTATGACGTTCTAACCATGTCCTTATTTAGTATTACAACTTTGCCTGATTGGTATTTTGTTTGTTTAATTAATTCTAAATTTATAAGTGAGTATGTGGATCATTTTGTAAATTCAACATCTCATTTCCAAATCAACGATGCTCGTCAATTACCCATCATTATTCCATCAGCAGACCAATTGAAACAATTTGAAGAAATTTTCATTCGTGCATATAATATTCAAAAATCAAAGTTTGAGGGTAAAATAAGTGAAGTCGAAGCAGTAGCTCAACTGGACTTGGTACAGAAAGAATTGGATAAAATGGTACTAGAATTGTATGGGATAAAATAAAAGGGTACTATCTATGGTAACACTCATTTTATTTGACTTTTTTTAAAAAATATATTATATTATATTATATAAATTCTTTGTATAAAGGATTAAATTAAAATGAAAATAGGAGGAATGTATGAGTGAACAAATTTTTTTAATTTTAAAACAAAAAATGTATCAAGGTGGAGACTGGTATGGTTTATCGGGAAGAGTTGATAGAGATGTATGGGAAAAGATTAAAAAATATTTTTTTTGGGGTACACAATATGATGAAGAAAGGGATAGAAGTTATTCAATAGGATGGGTAACAAAAGAACCAGAAAAAGTTGAAGAGATATTGAATATACCAGAAGAATTAAGATATAAAAATAGGAAAAAGAAAGCAGAATTAGAAAAAAAGAAAAAAGAAGAAGAAAAAGAAAGAGATTTAAAAATAATAGAAGAAGAAATAAAAGAAATACAAAAAGAATTTAAGAGATTATTCATTGACTGGAGCTGGGATGATTATTCTCAAAGTGTTGGAAAATTAGTAAAATCATATAATAATTTTGATGTATATGAATATTTAGTTAATGATAATCTTGTAGGATATACATTAAAAAGAAAAAATTTGGCAGAAAAATATAAAATTCCAGATATTAAATGGGCTAAAGTTGAAGATGTAGCTTTTAATAGTAATGCTGAAAAATTGATAAAAAAGATTTTTAATTAATATTATTTAATATTTCAGTATTTTTGCTATTAAATAATTATAGCAAAAATACTGATTTTTTTTTATTTTTATGTAATTTGAAAATTTTAAAAACTACAAAATCTATGTTGCCTACAAGGGTGATAGCTAAATAGTATTTTATATATATATATTAATATATATAAAATATATGAAAGAGAACTAGAAAAAAAATAAAAACCAATATACATAATTTTAATATATCTAATAGATAAAAATATATAAATTAATTTATCTTTATAAATTAATTTTTTTTATTAATTCTTCTCTATCTTTATATAAATATTCTTATTACAACAAGTGATATAATCTATTTATTTAAAAGACAGTAAAAAAGCTATTTAAGGACCATTTTAATTAAAATACAAAATTAATAGACTAGCTAGCGGGTGCGTCCGAAAAATTTTTATTTTTTTGTTTACATAAATAAAAAAATTTTATATTATATATTATATGAGTGATGGAATAAAAGAAATAAAAGAATTTGAAGAAGAAATTTTAAAATGGGGATTTACAGAAATAAATAATTTATATATAAAAAAGGAGATAAAAGATGAGAATAGTAGAGTATATAAAAGACAGAAAAATAATAAAAGAAAGTGCAGAAAAAATATACAAAAGCAAAGGAAATAATTTAAAGATTACAGTTATTGATGATGGTGTTGAGAAGGGTAAAATTTTTGTTAATGATAATTTTGTTGCTGGATTTACTTTTGGTGGTGCTGGAATTAATTTAGTAAATATTGAAAATGCTGAAGAGTTGATTAGTGCTTTTTTAGATATGATTAGTGATGTTTTAGAATATGAAAAAATATCAGGTGATGAAGAAGAAAAAAATGGTAATGAAGAAGTAGATATGGATGAAGAATCTGGAACTGAAGAAGAGAATGAGGAAGAAAGTAAAGAAGAGGAAAAAGAGGGAGAGAAAGAAAAGCCTGAGTCTCTTTCTGATAAAGAAAAAGAAATGTTTAGAGATATGTTATAAATTTTATTATTTTCTATATTTTTCTTTTTAATATATTTATGGGGAAAATGAATAGTATAATAATTTGTATTGATAATGGTGTTTCAGGTTCAATATCTATAAAAAAGGGAGATGATATTTATTTTTTTATAACGCCAGTAAAAAAATGTTTAGATTATACAAAGAAAAAGAAATTTTTAAATAGATTAGATATTAAGAATTTAGATAAAATATTTAATGAATTAAATATTTTTGAAAATAAGAATATAAAAGTTTTTATAGAGAGGCCAATGATAAATTTTACAAGATTTAATGCATCTATTTCGGCAATAAGATGTTTTGAGGCATTAATTGTTTATTTAGAATCAAAGGATTTATCTTATGAAATTATTGATAGTAAAGAGTGGCAAAGATATATAATGCCTAAGAATATAAAAGGTAATAAAGAGTTAAAAATATGTAGTTTAGAATTGGGTAATAGGTATTTTCCACAATTTAAAGATAATAAGTTAAAAGACAGAGATAGTTTATTAATGTTAAAATATATATTAGAAAAAAAAGGAGTAAATTTATGATTATTAAATTAAATTTTTATGAATTAGAAAAAATTATTAATATTTTATTTACTTATTTTAATTATTATAAGATATTACTTGATAATATGTATGTTCGTATTTTTAGATTTTTTTATAAAGATAAAAAATTATATATTGTATATAATAATATTGAAATAAAAGTGATATTTTCTTTTAGTGATATAAAAGTAGAAGGGAATGAGGTAGAATTTGATTATGTATTTAGTGTTACAGAATTATATAATATAATAAAGTTTATAAATATATATAATGAAGTAATTTTTGATGTTGATAAATTAAATTTTATTTTTGCAGATGATATGTATTTTGGAATAAAAAATATAAAATTAGGTAGTGAAGTAAAAGAAGAAATTTATAATAATAGATATTTAGGAAATGATGAAGAAATTAAAGAAATTCTTATTGATGATAATAAGATGGCAGAAATAAAGAAAATAAGAAAGATTTTTAGTTTAAAGAATAATAAATTTAATAATGTATATTTTAATAAAGAAGATATGACATATTTTAATTTTTTTAATATATATGTAAGAAAGTATAATAATACATTTAATTTTAATTTAGATTTATTTAATTTTAATATTTTATGTGATATAATAAAAAATAATAATATTGTTAAACTTGCAATTAAGGATAATAATATAAAATTAGATGATGATACAATAATAATAATAAATAGTGATATAAAGATAGAAGAAGAAGATAAATATTTAGTTGATAGAATATTTAATGATCAAAAAAAATTAATAGAAAATTTGAATTTAAAATTGGAGATATTTAATTTTGTTAGTAGTGTAATATCAAGAGATAGTTTTGCAAGTTTAGTATTTGATAATGGTATGATTTATGTAAGTTCAGGGAAGGCTGATTTTGGATATGTATTTGTAAATAATAATTTTAATAGTTATTTTGTTTTAAATGCTGTATTATTATATAAAGTATTAAAATTTATTTTATCTTTATGTGATAAAAAGATAGATTATTTTGAATTTAAAATTATTGAATATGAAAAACAAAATTATATTTATATAAATAATAAAGATGTTGAAGTGATTTTTGAAGTGTTAGGTAATTTACAAGATGATGATGAATATTTTGATGAAGATGAGATGGAAGAAGAAATAGAAGAGGAATAAAAAATGATAATTGATATTTTTAATTTATTACCAGATATTAATGTTAATATAAATAATCCTTATATTAAAGCATTATTAAATAAAAATTATGGTAATAAATGTAAATATTTTAATATATTAAAAGATTATAAATTGTTATTAGATAATGATATAGATGTTTCTATTGAGAAATTTTTAATCCTTAATAAGGAAGTAATATTTATACCGATTGAGTTTACAGATTTAACTATTTATGCTTTTCAATTAAGATCTTTAACACAAAAAAAGTTTTATAATGTTATTATAGATGATAGATTTCCGTTGTGTTATGGATTTTACGATTTTTATGATTATAAATTAGGAGATCCAATAATTTTAGTAGAAGGTATTAAAGATTTATATGCTATTAAATATTATTATAAATATGCATTAGCTTATATGACTTCTCAGTTAAATAGTAAATTATATGATTTTTTAAGATATAATGTTACTAGTAAATTATATATGATTTTGGATAATGATAAAGCAGGGAGAAGATTGTTATGGAATGAAAAATATGAAGGTTTTAATAAATTTTTATTGATAAGTAAGGATTCTGGTGAATATTTTGATAAAATGGATAAAAATATACTTTTACAAATTGAGGGTATAGTTAATGGATTTGTTAAAGAAATATAAGATAGAAAATTTTGAAGAAATGGTAGGGCATAAGAATGCTTTAAAATTTTTTAAGAATGTAGTTAATGATTATGTTAAATATCCTTCTTCTTTTATTGTTGAAGGCGAATATGGAATAGGTAAAACGTCTATTGTATATGCGTTCTCAAATGAAATGAAAAAAAAGTATAAAAAGAATAAGGTTTTTTTTTATGAATTTGATAGTTCCAGATTAAGTAAAGATAATATTAAAGATTTATGTAATTTAATAAAAAATAATTTTTTATTTCATAAAGATAATATTTATATTATATTATTTGAAGAGATACAGAGTATAGTAAGAAAAGTAACACAAGATAGTTTATTAAAAATATTAGAGATAAAGGCTAAAAATATTATTTTCTTTTTTACTACAACTGAATATAATAAAATTATAGATACTATAAAGTCAAGGAGTTTAACAATAAGATTAAATTTATTAAGTGATGATGAAGTGAAGTTTTTTATAGATAAAATTATTGATAAAGAAAATATAGAAATAAATGAAGAGGATAAAAATTTGATAATAAATTATTGTTCTGGGCATTTAAGAGATTGTTTGCAATTGCTAAATTTATATAGAAATGATAAAGATAATTTTTATAATTATGTAATTGATTATAAAAAAATTTTATTTGATTATTTAAATAATCAAATAAATGATGAAGAATTATATAAATATTCTGTTGATAAATTGTTATTTTTTTTATATTTTGTATTAAAAGAATATATTGACAAAATTATAATAAAAGATTATGAAAGAACGATAAAAATATTAGATATTTATTTTAAATATAAAAATAATGTAGTTAATATAAATGATTTTATTTTATTTATAAAGATGTTAAAAAAAGCAATATGGATATAGAGTATTATTATAATAATAATAATATTTCTGAATTCAAGGAAGAATTAAATAAGTTTATATCTTATGTTATTAAAAAACATTACCCCACATTATATTGCTGGAATGATAATTTTTTTGAATTAAAAGAAAATATCTTTGTTTTTATTTATGATAAATTAAGTAATGATTTATATAAATATGATAAGACAAAGGGTAATTTTAAATCGTATTTATATTTTTTGACACGATGGTATTTGACAAAAGAAATATATAATTTAAAGAAAAAGACTGATTTTTTGACAAAAGATAATGATATTGATAAGTATTTTAAAAATAGAGTAATGAATGATTTTAAAAGTGATATAATTGATAAAGTAGAGTATATTATAAGAAAATATGATTTAAATATTAATTCTTATGATATTGTTGATTTTTTGTTTAATAAGGGTAAAAACAAGAAGATAAAAGAGGAGTTAAAATATTATAGTAAATTAATTTGTTGGGAGTTATATAGAAGGTATATATAATATGTTTTTAATAAAAGAGGTAGATAGTAAATATATAGATTCATTTTTATCTGATATAAGTAAAGAAATGAAAGTAAGAAAAGATTTATTAGAAGTTTTGTATAAATATTTTAATACTGATTTTTTTTATATTTTATCTTGTTTTGAAAAATTGAATATAAAATTTTTAAGTGTTGAGAAAATTAATGATATAATACTAAAAATTGAAATTAAAGATTTATTAGAGAAGAATAAATATAAGGATAAAGATTTAGATAAAAAAATTTTATTTATAAAAGAAAGATATAATATAAGTTTAAATAAAATAATAAAAATATTAAAGGAAATAAAATAAATTTTATATTAAAAATAGAGGGAATAAAAAATGGTAGACAATAGAAATAAAAGAGTAATGAAGTTATTAGAATTTATGGATAAGATTGAGGATGAAATTTTTGATTATGAAAAGATTAAAGATTTATCTATTGACGATAAATTAGAATTTTATAAAAATGCTAAAAATAGTTTAGTTATGTATGTTAATATAATGAAAGAAATAAATAATTATACAAGTGATGATGAGATGTTAAAGAATATAATATTGAGTTTAAGTGTTGAGCAGAAAAATGTATTAAAAAAGATGTTATTAGAGTTAATAAAGAAAGAATAAAGGAGGTTTTTTATGGGTATTTTTAAAAAAGATTTTAAAGCTGGTGATGAGATAGTATATAAATTAAAAAAAGATGATAATATTCCAAAAGGGAAAAAAGAAGGTGATAAGATAAAAGGCAAGATAAAAAATATTAAAGGTGATAAAGTAGATATAGAATGGGAGAATGGTGAGGAAGATAATGATATTGATATAAAAAAAATTAATGAAGAATTAGATATAATAAAAAAGTATATGAGTAATAAAAAGAAGGGTATTTATGAATTTTTAGAATATAAAATAAAAAAAGATATTATTAATAATAAGGAAATATTGACAGGCTATAGTAATGATTATAAATATTTATTTAGGATTGTTGAAGATAGAAAAGCATCAGATATTGGATATGATAAAATTTTTAAGCATTTTTATTATTTTTTAGAATTAAAGAAATTCGAATTAAATGAAGAAGTTACAAAAAAATATAATATAGAAAATATAAGTAAAGTTTTAGTTGAAGATAAAAATGAATTTAAGGATTTATATTATAAATATGGTATTGGTAATGAATATAAAGATACTTATCAAGTTGGTGATGTTATAATTAATTTTTTTATTTCTGTAAATGAGATAGGTGATCAGATAAATTATTATACTATAGATAAGAAGGTAGAAGAAATTGTCGATTGAATTATTATATAATTATTTAAATAATAAAGATAAATTAATAGAGGATAATTCTGATGAATTAGTTCCAATTGAAGAGTGGGTTAATAATCCTTATTATGTTGGAGATATAAATATATATCCTTTTTGGAAGAAAGTAATAATTGATTTTTATAATGGGAATAAAAATTCAATTATTTTTACAGGATCTACAAGATCTGGTAAATCATTTATCGCATATTTGTTAATAATAAGAAAGTTGTATGAATTATCTGAATATAGAAGAAAGTATGGAAGTGCTTCTTTAAAATTTGGTTTGGATGAAAGTAGTAATATAAGTATTCTGATTTTATCGGCAAAATTAGAGACGGCTGAAAGAGAAAGTATTTCTGTTTTAAGAAGAATGATTGACAATATTGAATATTTTAATTGTTTTATGCCAAGGAATGATAAATTAAAAAGTTTATTAAGTTTTGATGATGATAGAATACAAGTTAGGGCTGTTTCTTCTTATGTAAGGTCTTTATTAGGTACTAATATGATTTGTGTAATGTTAGATGAAATGAATTTTATAAGAGGTGAAAAAAGTGGTTTTTATGAGGCATTAGAATTATATTCTGAGGCTACTTCAAGAATTGAGCAGACATTTAGTATTGGTGATGGTAAAAATTATGGATTTAAAATATTGATTTCTTCGGCAGATACAAGTGATAGTTTTGTTGAGAATATGATTGAGAAAGAGAAGAAAAATGTTGGCACAATGATTATAAATGCTAAAAGATATGAAATAACTCCTGAGAAATTTAGTGATAAAAAAGTATATCTTTTTAGGGGTGATAAAAATATGTATCCATTTTTTGTAGATGAAGAGGAAAAGGATAAATATAAAAATCTTTTAGAATATTTAGGTGTTGATAATATTGAAGAGTATTTAAATTATAATTCTTATGAAGATGTAAAAATACCTGATATGTATAAACATTTATTTGAGTATATTCCTATAAATTTTTATAATAAAAGTATAGATATTACAAGAATTTTGAGGGATGTATGTGGTATTAGTATTGGTAGTTATGGTAATTTTTTTAATAATTTAAATAAATTTAATTCTTGTATAAGTTATGAAATAGAGAATCCTTTTTATGAGAATGAGATAGTATGTTCTAGTAATAATAGTTTTAATGAATTGATTTCTAATTTAAAAGATGATTTTTGGGGAGATAAAGATAAGACATATAGTATAAGTTTGGATTTATCTAAAAGATATGATTCTACTGGTATTGCAATGGGATATTATGATAATAAGAAAGATAAGATTATTATAAATATGATGTTAAAGGTTAATCCGCCTGAAAATAAAAATTTTAGTATTAAATTTAAAGCAATACAAGAATTTATTGAATATTTAATACATAAAAGAAAATTTAATATAGTTGATTTTTATTGTGATGGTTATCAATCTGATTATTTTATTGAACATTTTAGTAATATGAGGATAAATACAAAGAAAGTAAGTGTTGAAGGTGAAAAAGAATATTTAGTATTAAAGGATAGTATATTAGAAGAGAAAATATTGTTTTATGAAAATGATATTTTTAAAAAAGAGCTATTTGGATTAATACATAATGTTAATAAGAAAAGAGTTGATCATCCAGAGGATGGCAATAAAGATTTAAGTGATGCTGTTTGTAGATTAATATATATGTTGTTGATAAAATATGATGTTGTTAGCAGTAATAGTAATATTATTGGAGTTTTAAGTAAATTGGTAAATAATGAAAATAGATTAAATATGATGAATAGAAAAGAGGTTTTAGATTTAGAAATGAAGAAATATAATGCAAAAAAAATATTAAAAGGTAAATTAATTATATAAAAATATAATAGATAAAAAATATTTTTTTATATTTATTATAAAAATAAAAAAGGAGTGTAAGTTATGAGCACAGATTTTATAAGAAGAATTTATAATGAATTTAATAAATCTAAGAAAAATTTAAGATATGTAAAAGAGAGTTTTATTGGGGTTTATGAGATTGGAACTGTTTTAAAAGAGAGTGAGAATAGTATAATTAATAAATTTAATGAGGTAATATTAGAATATTATAGAAGATTAGGAGACGATATAAAAGCTAAGTTATGTGATGAGGATGGATTACCTGATTTGTTTTTTATTTCTTTTGATGAAAAAGATGAATTTTTTTTTGAAATTGATTTTGGTTTTAATGGTAATGAAGAGTTCAGAAAGGTTGTATTTTCAATAATATTAAATCTTGATAGAAATGATATAGTGATTAATGTTGATTTATTAAATGATAATTTAAATTTAGATAGTGAAGAAGTTACTAAAGTATTTAGTTCTTATAATGATTTGAGAATAGAAAAGACAAATGCAAAAGAGATAGAAAATATTATAGTTAATATAATAAAGAATAGTTTTTATATAGTATTTAAGAAATTAGATCAATATTTTGATGCTGGTTCTAAGGATATTGGAGATAATATAAGGAATTTTTTTGATTATTTAAAGGGTGAATTAGAGAATGAGATATTTGTGAATTCTATTATAAATAAATATGGTGATATATGTTTAGATTATAAAAGAAATATGTTATCGATAAATATAAGGTCTTTTAATAATTTAAATTATTTAATAAGTGATTATATTTATAATTATGATAAGAAATGTTTTGAAAGAATTACATTTTTAGTTAGTTTTGCAGCTCTTTATGAAAGAGATAAATGTGCTTTATATAGTTTTGAAACTTTGGATATAGAAAATGTTAAAAAGTTTATAGAGGCATTAAAAGAGGATTTGAAGAAGTTATTTAATAGTTATATATTAGAGAGTAGAAATAAATATAAAAAAGATGTTAAAGATTTTACATTTAAGAGTACAAAATATGAGGAAGGTGAAGAATTTGGTAGAAATACTAAAGAGTATAGATATTTTTATACAGTTGATGAATTACCGAAAGGGATTGAATATAACAATGAAAGGGATACATTTTTTGTAGTAAAAGCCAGTATGGTAAATAAAAAATTAAATAATAATAGAGGGTTATTAAAGGTTAAAGATGAGGATACTACAACTCCTTCTGATGTTGGTGCTTTTGTTAATGCTGATTTGGGTGTTGGTAAGAGTTATAGTCTTGTTTCAAAGAAAGGGAATAAATTTAGTTTAAAGAAAGAGATACAGGAAGATGATATTGAAGAATCTAGTGATAAAGAAGATGTTTATAAAATGAAATTTATAGATAATAAAAAAAGTAAATCTAAAAAGAAAATAAAAGAGTCAAGAGATAGATATAAGAATGATAATGAAGAGGTAAAATATGATGGAAAGATAATAAGATTTAGTAAAGATGATTATTATAGTATTGTAGATAAATATAAATCTGAGGAATATGATAGAGATTATGATAAAGATGATGAATATGATGATGATAGATATAGAAGAGATTATGATAGAGATGATGAGTATGATAATGAGGATAGATATGATAGATATAGAAGGGATTATGATAGAGATGATGAGTATGATAATGATGATAGATATAGAAGAGATTATGATAGAGATGATGAGTATGATAATGAGGATAGATATGATAGATATAGAAGGGATTATGATAGAGATGATGAGTATGATGATAATGAAAGAAAATTAGATTATGTTAATACTAATGATGAATTAGATAGAATAGATAGATGTAATTATAAGATATTATTTGATATTGTTTTAACTAGAGATGAAAATGAAGAGATGAAGGATTTAATTGTATATAATAAAAATAATGATATAAATTATATAATTAATGAGATAAAGAGAAGATTTTCTGATAGAATGTATAGAAAAGAAAATAGAGATATTAGTAATTTTGTATATAAGATTGAAAATAATAATTATATAGTTTTATATAATTCAGTTGATGGTAATTTAATGCTTGTTGAAAAAGAAGGATGTAATGAAAATGAAAATATTGAATATAAAATAATATATTATACAGATGATGAAAATGAGATTTTAAGAAGATATAAAGAATATAAAGATTGTATTTTAAAAAGATTTTCTAATAGAGTAAAAAATAATGTAGATGATTATACATTAGTTACAGATGATTATATAAATGATTTAAACATAAATAGTGATGATAAAATTGTAGTAGATGAAAATTATATGTATATTTTTTCAAATGATAGATTTTATATATTAGAATCTTTAAAGTATGATCCTAATTTAAAGAATGTTAAACAATTTTCTGTTATAAGAACAAGAAGGGAGAAAGAAGTAGAATTAAAGAAATTAGAGAAATCAAAATATAGATTTGAAGAAGTAGAAAATAAAGAAGTTGATGAGAAAGTAAGTGATGAATATAAAGAATTTTTATTAAAAGATAAAGAGATAATATATGTAGGTAAAGAAGAAGAAGAGATAGATAATATATTAAAGATAATAAAAGATGAAGGTCCTGATAAAGCAATAGAATATATATTAGATAAAGTTGAAGAGTTAAAGGAAGATGAAAAGAAAAAAGGATATGCAAAAGAATGTAGGATATATTTAGAAGATAAAGAAGTAAGTAATAATGATACTGTAATGACAGATGATTATATAAAAGATTTAGATATTGATAGTAATGATATTATTTATACAAAAGGCGATTATACATTAGTTTATGATGATAAGAATAAAGAAGTTTCTTTATTAAAAGATGTTGAGAGAGAAGAAAAAGAAGATGAAGAAGAATTTAGTAGGGATGATTATATTGATTTTGATGAAGAGTTATATGATATTGATAATGATGATGAAGAGTTTAAAGATGAAATTTTTGATTTATTAGAAAAAGATGAAATTGATGAGGCAGTAGAAAAAGTATTAGATAAGATAAAGGATGAAGAAGAAGAGGTAGAAGAGGAAGAAAGTGAAGAAGAAGATGAGGAGGAGGAAGAAAAAAGTGAAGAAGAGGAGAGTGAGGAAGAGGAAGAAGAATAAAAATAAAATATTTTATATCCTTAATAAGGATATTATAAATAAAAAAGGAGGAATTTTATGATTTATAATGATTATAAGTATTTAGAGTATGCGTTTAAGTATATAGGGTCATCTTTTGATGAATTTATGGATGAAGGAGTAGATACAGAGTCAAAGATTAGAAGTTTTATTAAGAGTAAGATAAGAGAAAAATTTAGGAATAAGAAAAATTTTTCGGAAAGGGAATATGATGATGCTATTAATTATTTAAGAGATAATGATTATAAATTTGCTGGTAGTATGATGGCAGCTTCTGAGATGGGATTTGGGTTAAAAGATATGAATTCAGTTGTTTTGGCTACTTGTTTAATTGGTTGGAATTTGCAGAATTTTCTTATTGAAAATATAGATTTAGTAAAGAAAAGTATAAGACAATATTAAAGGAGGATGATATGAAAAGTAAGTTTAAAGAGTTAGAAGAAAGATATAGGGAATATATGAGTAAAAGAGGTAAAGAATCTGTTAAAGAAAATAGAAGTAGAATATTAGAAAGAAAATCTAAAAGAAGTTCAAATGGTCTTTTAGATGAGTTAAATAAAAGATATAGAAGTTATATTAGTAAAAAAGGTAAAGGAATTGTTAAAGAAAGTAGCAGTAGGATATTAGGAAGTAAGTTTAGAGAGTTAGAAGAAAGATATAAGAAATATATGAGTAAAAGAGGTAAAGAATCTGTTAAAGAAAATAGAAGTAGAATATTAGAAAGAAAATCTAAAAGAAGTTCAAATGGTCTTTTAGATGAGCTAAATAAAAGATATAGAAGTTATATTAGTAAAAAGAGTAAAGGGATTGTTAAAGAAGGTAGAAATAATATTTTTGAAGATAAAGATACAGATGAAAATGATAATGATATTTATATAACAAGAGATGGTTATACAATAGTATATAATTTAGAAGAAAAGAAATTAAAAGTATATAAAAATAAAGAAGAAGAGGATGAAGATTTAGATGAGGAATTTGGAGATGAAGAGAGTGTTGAAAATGACAATGAATTAGATGAAGAGGATAGTTATGATGAAGAAAATGAAGAAGAAGAGGAAGAAGAGAGTGATGAAGATGAAGAAAATGAAGAAGAAAATAAAAATGATAAAGCATTAAAAGAAGCATTAAAAAGGGTAATGGGAATACAAGAAAGTTTTGATGACAATATTATGAAGACATTTGGATGGAATGTTAGTAAAAGAGGAAATATTAAATATCAAAGTAGAATAAAGTATAATGTAAATGATAAGAAAAATAAGAAGGATTAATAATATAATATAATTTTCTATAAAGAAGTGGCAGATGAGCCACTTTTTTTTATATTTAAAAAAGGAGTTACAAATATGTCTGATAATAAAAGTAAAGGTTTTTCAAGTTTAATAAAAAATATATTTAATAGAAGAAAGAACGATATAATAAAAAATTTAGAGAAAGAGAAATTAGCGAATAAAAAAAATATAATATCTTTATTAAATTCTAATAAATACAATTTTTTTATATCGAATGAATTTGTTAGTAGATATTATAATAAATTTTTAAATACCAATGATGGGTTAAAGAATAAGATTTATGATTATGAAGCTATGTATAAAGATCCTATTTTAAGTATGGCTTTTGAATTTATAATTGATGATTCTACACAATATTCTATGATTACGAAAAAAAGGATTTGGGGAATTTCTAATGATAGTTTATTTGTTGATATTATAAATAATTTATTTAGTTCTATAAATATACAAAGTAAGATATGGTTTTTAATGGCATTAGTTGGTTTATATGGAAATTGTTTTATAAGGATATATTATAAGAATGAAGATTTTAGTGGTGGTATTTCTTTTATTGAGATAGAGAGGGATATGTTTAGATATATTCCCATTGAAGTAAATGGTGAGATAATAAAGTTTATTGATAGATATACAAATGAAATATTAGAAGCTTTTGAAGTTATAGTTATAAAGATTAATATGTTAAATGATTATAGATTGATAAATGATTTTTATGATATTGAGATAAATGTAAATAATTTTAGTGGTAAAAAGATGACAAAGAGGAATAGTTTTGAATATGGGACTAGTTTTTTTGAGAATTGCAGAAGGGTATGGAAACAAAGGTTATTAGCAGAAGATAGTTTAATGTTAGCTAGATTAGAGAATAGTCCTAAATTAAAATTATATAAAGTAAATGTAGAAGGTATGTCGGATGAAGCTGGTGCTGATTTAGTTAATTATTATACAGATTTATTAAGTTATAGTAATAAAGTAGTAAATGAAGCTGAGAATTTAATAAGAGGTGCTGATACACAGATAACTTATGGTGCAAAGATAGTATTACCAACTAATGGTAATGAAGGATTAACGGTTGAGGAATTTGGGGGTGATGCTGAAATTTCTGGTATAGAAGATTTAGAAAGGTTAGATAAAATTTTTTATGCATCTTTAAGAGTTCCGCCTGAATTTTTAGGATTAGGTGAAAGTGGTGGACTAAATATAGGTGAAACTTCTATTATAAGGAAAGAGATAAGATATGCAAGGACTTGTAAAAAATTACAATATGAAGTTATAAAAGGTATAAAGGATTTAGTATATTATAATTTTTTATCGATAGGTATTGATGTAAATTATGAAACTGATTTTGATATTGTTATGAATATAGTTTCTACTGCAGAAGAGGAAGAATTTAAAAATGCGTTAAAAAATAGTATGGAAGTTTCTACTAGTTTTTTAAGTCTTTTGAATGATATAAAAAATTTATTAGGTGAAGATAAAAAATTTAAAGATGAGGATATAGTAAATTTAATATATTTTATAACGAATAAAATATTAAATTTGAACGATATTGACTGGAATAAAATAATAAATAATTTAATGACAGAAGAAGAAGATAAAGGTAAGAGTGAAGAAGGTAGTGAAGAGGGTATAGAAGGCGAAGAAGAAGGTAGTGAAATGAGTGGTGAAGAAGGTATGGGAGGCGAAGAAGAAAGTAGTGAAATGGGTGGTGAAACTGGTAATGAAGAAAATGTTGGTATAGGAGGTGAAGAAGAAAATATACCAGAACAAGAGCCTAAGCTTGAAGAAGGAAGAAAAATATTAAAGAAAAAGATTTTTGAAAGTAAATCTTATGAGAGATTAAATAATAAAGAGAAAATAAAAGTATATAATTATATGATTAATTATTTAAGTAGGAAGTGTTATAATATACCTAGTTATGAATTTACTAATAATTTAAAGTTTATTAAAGAATCTTTATTAAAAAAAGAAAGGAATGTAATTGTTGAGGGATATAATAATAGTAAGATAGAATTAAATTGTGATAATTTAAATAAAATAATTGGTTCTTGTAATAAATTTGATATAAATATTTTTAAGAATGTGAAGATATATGATAATTTTTATTTAAATGATTATAAAATAGATAAAATATATGAGGTAGAAAATATAAAAAATTTATATTTTGTAGAATTCTTTATTAGTGTAATTGATGTAATAAATAGTGATGTGAATGATATAATAACAGTATATAAGTTAGAAGACAATAAATATATAATAAATTATTTAGAAACTTGTAAGTATTTAAATAATTTATTAAAAAAACATAAATTTATTTATAAAGTAATAGAGTTAAAAAAATAGTTTTTATATTAATATAAAAAAAAACAAGGAGATTTGTTTATGAATTATTTAAATTTAATTAATAAAAGTGAAAAAATTATTAATGAGAATTATAATAATAGTAATATAAAGAAAATATATGTGGAGTGTCCAAAGTATGAGATATTAGAAAGTAGCAATATAAAAAACAAATATATATTAGGAAGATTCAAAGCTATATTTTTAATATTAAATCAAAAAACACAAAATGGTACATTATATACAGATGAGTGGGCTAATAAAACTATTTTTAAGAATGAAGCTTTTAAAAATAAATTAAAGAAAAAATTGATTCTTGGAAGATTGGATCATCCTGAAAATGTAGGAGGTAGTGTTGAGACCGCAAGTCATTGTTTAATTGATGTAAAAAAAGTTGGAAATGAATTATGGGGAACATTTGAAGTTTTTGCGACTAAACCTTATGGTGAAAATTTATGGGCTTTATTAAATGCTGGAGTTATATTAGGTTTATCTATAAGAGGGGTAGGTGATGAAATTTATGATAATGGTGTAAAAAAAGTTAGTGAGGATGATTTTGAGTTAATTGGTATAGATGTTGTAGTTGATGCATCTTCTATGGGTTCAGAGTTTAAGGAATTTACAGAAAGTAAAAGAAGAGAGATTTTATCAAAAGTAGTAAATATGAAAAATGAGTATGGAAAAAATTATACAAGGTATTTTTTTGAAAGTTTAATTAAAGAAGAGAAAATAAAAAAAGAAATAAAAATGAAAGAAAAAGAAATTGAAGAATTGAATAATGAAGTTAATAGGTTAAAGAAGAAGATAAATAATTATAATAAAATTAAAGAAGATAAGAATGAAATAGAAGATAAATATATAAGAGAAATAAAAAAATATCAAAATAATGAAAGTTCTTTAAAAATTATGTTAGAAAGTAAAGATAAAATAATTTTTAATCTAAAAAAAGTTATTGGTGAAAAAGATGAGGAGATAAAAGCATATAAAAGTGAGATTGAAAGTTTAAAGAAAATTAATGAAAGGTTAAAAGTTATGGAAAGTAAAAATAGTGATAATAAAATAGAAGTTGTTATAAATAATAAAAATAATGATATAAATGATAATGGTTTTGTTAAAAAAATGATTTTAAATAGTAGTATGAAATTAAGGAAGTAATAAAATGATTTTACTTTTATTATAATTTTTTAATTTATAATACTTTTATAAATTAAAAAATTGCTGTTTATAATACTTTTATAAACGATAAAAGGGATCATTTTATTTACGACTTAATTTTGTATAATATATAAAAGGAGGAATTAATATGTCAAATAATTATTTAGAAGAAAGAATTTCTAATATTTTTAGTAATAAGAATTCTTTTGCAAAACAATATTATGCTAAATATTTAGATATAGCTAAACAAGCTTATTTTGAGAAATATAATAGGCCAATGTCAAAGTGGGGAGAAATAAATATTATTAGGGCATTGGAAAATACAGAGAAAGATTTATCTGGTATCTTTGGTAGGGATAAGGTTAGGAAGGCTATTACTGAGGCTACTACAACTCCGTCTGATATTGATAAGTTTATTCATTATAGTTTTGGATTTGCTACTGCAATGTTAGCTGATTCAATATTAGAGAAATTTACTTCGGTACAGACAATGGATAAGAGAGTTGGAGAAGTATTTTATATGGATATAATTAAAGGTACAAGTAAAGGTGCTTTTAATATTTCAGGAGATCCATATATATCTGCTTTAGAAGGTCCAAAGATGACTGGTGGAAATTATACAAGTGAATTTGTAGATATTGAAGAATGGGGGACAGGTGATGGAACAACTAAAACTTTTTCAACGACGTTAGCATTTATTCCATTAGTTGCTAATGAAGTTAAAGTTAGTTATACTATCGGTGGAACTGAATATACAATAGTAGACAATGGAGTAGACAATGTGTCTGGTGTATTTACAGGATTTGGTATATCAAGTGGAACTGTAAATTATAATACAGGTGCTATTAGTATTACATTTTCAACTGCACCAGATAATGCTACAAAAATATATAGTTCTTATAGATATAATTCTGCAATAGAGACTGGTAAAGTTGTTGATATAACAGTTCAATTAAAAAGTGTATTTTTAACTGCACAAAGAAGAACTGCAAATCTAAAATATTTGTTTGATGCTTCTTTAATGCTTAATAAAGAGCACGGTATAGATTTAGAGGCTGAGCTTATTGAAAAGGGTGTAAATGGTATTGCAAATGAAATTGTAATTGATTGTATAAATCAAATATTTAGAAATGCGCCTGATGGAACTGCATATATGACTTTTAGTAAGACTCCGCCTTCAACGAATATACCATATATTATCCATAGACAGGAAATAATTGGTAAGATAGCTGAGGGATCTTTAGTTATTGAAAATAATATAAGGTATGCTAAACCTTCTGTTATTATAGGTGGTAGAGATTTTACAAGCTTATGTAGAGGTTTACCAAATGATGTATTCCAGAGAGCTGATTATAATGTAACTCCAGTAGGACCTCACGTTGTTGGTGTATTAGATGGACAGTATGAAATAATACAATGTCTTGATATATTAGAAGGTAAAGATGTTATTCAGGATAAGTTTGTTCTTCTTGCAAAAGGAGATGATAATTTATTGACTGGTAGTATTTTTGCTGAATTTATACCTTTGACAGTATTAAATCCTATTTGGACACAATCTTTGGATGTATTTAGAAGTGCTGTATCTTATCAAGCATTTAAGATTATTAATAATAAATTCTTCTTAAAAGGTAAGATTACTGCTTAAAAATTTTATAGGGAGAGATGATTATTAGTCTCTCCCTTTTTTTTAGGAGAATATATGAGATATTTTAAATATATGTTATATGTATTTGCTTTATTATATAATATATATTTAATATATTTATTTTTTAAATTAAAAATGGACATATTTGAGATATATAAAATTGAATTTTTAAATATTATAATAATTTCTATAGTTGGTTTTATTTTATATTTATTTGATAATAAGTGAGTTCAAATATGTTTAAAATAATATTTATGGAGAATTTAAATAAATTTATTGAATTATTAATCAATGGAACTAAAAATCAAGTTGAAACATTTATATATGATTATAATATTGACAAAAAATATGATATTTTATATTATGCTGTTAAATTTGCTGATTTAAAGATGATAAAATTTTTAATTAATAGATTTAATTTAGATGTAGAAAAGAAATATGAATATAATAATAAGACAGTAAGTATTTTAGATTTAGCTAAAATCTGGCGTAGAGAAGATGATATAATAAGATATTTTATGGAATTAAAGATTCTTAGTAAAGATAAATATAGAGTTGGTAATATATATTTTTATAAAAATTTTATTTCTAAGAATGATGAGAAGTATGAATATTATTTAAATAAATTTAATGATGTATTGCATAAGAATACTAATTTTATGAATTTTGAAGAATTACGTGGTATAAAAATAGAAGGCGATGATGGTTATAGTTATGATTTATTAAGATTTGTGTTATGTAATGGTGTTATGGATCAAAATAAAATAAGTGATTTTGATTTATTAAAAGCTAAAGTAGTAATTTCAAAGAATATTGTTGATTATAGTTATGTTTTAGATTTTATATATAAAAATTTTAATAAATTTAAAGATAGGAATAAAATAGTAAGAATATTAAATATTTTAAAGAAAATGGGTGTAAGTTATAATTTTAAAAAATTTGTTGATACCTATAATTTAGAGGAGGTAAAATAATGTTAAGAATAATAGAGAGTATGGTTGGTTTTAATAATACTGGTAAATTAAGAGTTAATTATGATAATTCTGAATATGAAATTTATAAAGGTGAGAAAATAAAGATTCTTGGTATGATAGATGATGAAATGGCTAAAAAGTATGTTGGACTTATTGGTGAGGCTGATGGACCTAAAAAAATTGGATGTATAATATCTGTAAATAATTTAAGAAAATATAATAATAATTGGATTTGGAATAATAATGTTTCTTTAAAAAGAGGAGATAAAATTTTATTAATTGAGAGAAATAAAGAAATAATATTATGAAAAATTGGAAACATTATAATAATATTCTTAGTATTTTATATGATGAAAAAGAAATTTTAGAATATTTAAAAGAGTATAAAATTTTTTTTAGTGAATTTATGATAATGATAAATAAATTGAATTTTAATAAATTTGATATTAAAAATATAATAGAAAATAAAATTAGTTTAAAAAAGATTTATTTTGAAAAAATTGTTACTGAGAAGGGTTTAGAAAATATATTATTAAATTTGAAAGTAAATATTTATGATTTTCCACAAGAAGAAATTTCTGTCAGAGATGTAGTTAATTTTTTAATAAAAAAATATAATTTTGAAGAAAATTTTATTATTTATAATATTTCGTTTTTTAAATATATTAATGTAAGGGATAGAGAATATTTAGGGGATTTAAAAATTAGAGATTTAATTTTTTTAAAAATATTTAAGATAAATAAAATTATTGGTAATTTAAATATAGTAGAATCTACTAATATAGATTATTTACCTAAGATAATTACTAAAAAATTGATTTGTAGTAATAATATAGATTTAAATATATTAAAAAATTATATAGATAAAAATAAAATAAAAATAAAAGGAGGAATTATGTCTTGTTGTAAAGATAATTGCAATTGTAGTTGTGATAATAATTGTGATTGCAATTGTAATGGAAATTGTAATTGCGATAAGGGTTGTGGATGTTAAATAAAAATATAAAAATTTTTATTTTGAATCGTTTATATGATATTAGAAAGTTATTAAAAATTGAGAATATTGAAAAAAATGTAAGATGTATATTTCACGATGATAGGCATCCGTCTGCTAAAATTTATGAAGATGGTAATGCTGTTTGGTGTTTTAGATGTGGTAGGTTTTATTATGTGATAAATTATATAATAAAGTTTAAATATGATATAGATGAATTATTTGAAGAGTTAAAAAAGGAATATAATGTTGAAAATGATGAAGATTTATTACAGATATATGAAAGTAGAATGAAATTAGATATAGATTTGAAAAAATTTAATAAAGTATATAATAAAAATGTTATAAATAGTAATAATATAAATTTTATTGAATTTAGTAAAAATTATTTTTTAAATAAAGAAAATTAAAGGAGAATTTTATGATTAAAATTTTTGGTGATTTACATTATACTAATAATGAGGTTATTGATAATAAAATAACTTCTTTTTTAAAGAGTAATATTAATTCAGATGATGTTATTTTTTTTGTTGGTGATGTTTTTGATAAAAGTGAATTTGCTTTTAAAGACAATTTGTTTTATAAGTTTTTATCTAATATTAAAAATAAAGTATATATTATATTAGGAAATCACGATTTTGGTAAAGGTGTTTCTTTTAAGATTATCAACTATTTTTCTGATAATGTAAAAGTTGTTGATGGTTGTGAAAATGTTGTTATAGATAAGTTTAATTTTATATTAAATAGTTATTATAGATATGATAAAGATTTATCTATAACAAGTTTTATGAAGGAAGAGTATAAAAATATTTTATTATGTCATACGGATATTGATTTTAATGATGATATTTATAAAAATTTTGATTATGTAATAAATGGGCATATTCATCAATTCAGTAGGGTAAATAATATAATTAATATTGGTGCTGTTAGAGAAGTAAGTTTTGGTGAGGTTGGAAAGAAATATTATGCTGTTATAGATAATGATTTAAGGTTAGTTGAAATAGATGATTATGTAAGAATATTGAGATATAATTATAATAATATAAATGAATTAAAAATAGATAAAGATGATGTTGTAATATTAAATATATTAAAGAATAATGAAGATGATGATAAGATTATGAATGAAATTAAAGAAAAATATGGGGATAATGTTATTGTTAAAATAAAGAAGAAAGATATTGATTTTGAAGAAGTAAAGGATAAAATAGAAAAGGTTGATGTAAATTTTATGAATTATGAAGAGATATTTGATAAATATCTTGAGTTGTTTGCGAATGAATATAAATTTGAAGTTAATAAAGATGAGATGAAAAAAATGTTTAATTATTATTTTTCATCTGAATTAGAAAAAGAAAATTGTTTTATTGATATTAAGTTTAATTTTGTTGAGTGTAAAAATTTTAGATTGTTTAAAGATATGAAGATTAATTTTGATGATATTAAAGATGGAGTATCTTTAATAAAAGGTGAGAATTTAGATGAGACAGAAGATGATAAATCGTCTAATGAGAGTGGTAAATCTACAATTGCTAATGCAATATTATATTGTTTAAATCAAATTGATAAGATATATCCGCTTTCTTTTGGAGAAAAGGAAGGTTTTGTTAAGGTAGGTATGGTAATAAATAATGATAATATTCTTATAGAGAAAAAATTTAAATCAAAGAAAGATAAGATTGAATATGATATATTTATTAAAATAAATGGTGATGAATTTTATAAGAATGAGACTAATACAAATAAGTTAAATTTGTTTTTTGATAAATATAAAATTGACAAAGTTATTAATTTTATAATAATGTGTAATAGTAATTTTATTGAAAGTATTTTTTCTAATAGAAATGTTGAAAAAAGGAAGATATTGCAGAATATATTTTATGTATTAACTGTAATTGATAAAGTTATGGAGAGGGTTAAGGAAGAATATAATAATATTAAAAATGAATATGAAAGTAATAAGGTTATATTTGAAGAGAGAAAAAGTAAGAGATATGATTATTTAAATTTAATTAAAGATAAATTTTTTGAGTTGAGAAGAAATATTTTTAAATTGTCAGAAGAAAAAGAAAAATTAAAAAATGTTAAAGTTGATTTTGATATTGATAAAGTAAAAAAAATAAAGAATATTTATGATGTTTATGGTTTTGAAAAGATTTTAAAATATAAAAATTTGAGAGAGGATTATTTTGATATAATAGAAGAGAATGAAAATATTTTAAAGAAAAAGAAAATATTGATGGATGAAATAAATAGATTATCAGCTATAATTGGAGATGTTGTTGTATATAAAAAAGAATATGATATTAATGTAGTTAGAGAAGAAGAAAGGTTATATAAGATTTTTAATAATATAAAAGATATTAAAGATAAAATAGATACACAGAAGAATTATGATGAAATATTTATAAGATTTAATAGTGATATAAATAGATATGAAAGTGAGCATAATATATTAAAAGGTAAGTGGAGAGAAGTAAAAGATAAGATAAATAAAATTGATAATTCTATTATTAGTAATAAATGTGAATATTGTGGTAGTGTTATTACTAATAAAGAATTTATTGAAGAAAAGAAAAAAGAATTAATAGAAGAATTGAAAAAAATTGAAGAAGATGGTAAGAATATTGCTAATAATTTAAAAAAAGTTCAAGATGAGTTTGAAAATTTTAAAGTTGAGTATGATATTTATAAGAGAATTAGAAATAATATAGGAGATTTAAATCTTTTAAATTATAAATTTAAATATACAGAGAATGAAATAAAAGAAATATTAGAATATGAGAAAAAGAATGTTTTTATTAAAGAAAGACAGATAAAGGAAAAAGAATTAAAAGAAGCAGAAAGTAGATATATTGAAATTGAAAAAATTGATGGGGTAAACAGAGATGAATTTAAAAAATTGAAAGATGTTGAGATTGATTATGAAATAGATAAAAAAATTGAAATTATAAATGTATATGAAGAGAATAAAAAGAAAATAGATGTTTTAGAAAATTCTTTGAATATTTATTTAAAAGAGTATAATAATATTGAAAGTCAAATATTAGAATATAATAAAAGGTATAAAATCTCAGATATTAAGAAAATATTAGAAAAGATCGAAAATAAGTATAAAAACATTGATAGTTTTAATTATATATTAAGAGGAAAAAATAATTTCTGTTTTGATAAATATTTTATAAATATGTTAATAAAGCAATTAGAAGATATTTATAATAATTTTTTGGTTTATTTATTTAAGAGAGATATAAAACTTGAGATGGATACATTTACTTTTGTTGATGGAGTTAATGAAGTAGATTTTTTGAATTTCAGTAGTGGCTGTAAGACTAAGATTGTAATAAATATGTTAATGACAATTTTATCTATGTATAATAAATTGGGTATTAATAGTAATGTTATTTTTATTGATGAGTTATTTGATAAAGCTATTGATAATGTTAATTTTAAAAGGATGTATAATTTATTAAAGATGTTTTCTGATAATAAGAAGATATTTGTCATTACTCATAAAGGTAATGAAGAAGAAGGGGATAATGTATTATTAGTAAGGAGAAAAAATAATGTATCTGAGGTAATATATGAGTAGATATATTATTAAATTTTTAAATGATAATAAAAATAAAAGTTTTTTAAAAAATTTAAAAAAGTATATTAGACTTAATTATTATGACAGATGTAAAGTTATTAGTTCTTTTCTTACACATTTATTTATATCGAGAGCAGGAATTGTTAATAAAAAAGAAATGGAAGAGAATGAAAATTTAATTGTTGAGGTATTAAGTATTTTAAATAATATTGTTTTATGTAAAGAAGATAAATTTTTAGAATGGTTTTTAAAGAAGATTAAAAAATATGATAGTAAAAATAACAAAAAAGGATAATATTAAATATTATTATCTTTTAACTTATTTAATTAAATTTAATAAAGTTGTAAAAAATTGTTATATCTATATTGATAATATAAATATGTTTAAAAAATATTATAAGAAGTTTAATGATTGTATTTTTTTTATAGATAAAAATATTAGATTTGGAATAAATGATATTTTTTATGATGTAGAAGAATATAATAAAGATAATAAAGTTTATATGTTTAATAATTGTATAAAAAATAAAATTATAAAAAAGATTATTAATGATCAAATAATAAAAAATATTTAAAGGAGGTTTATATGAATAAATATTATTTAGTTGTTTGTGAAACAAATGGTAATATTAAAAGAATAGAAGAAGTCAGTAAATCATTAAGAAAGGCGAAAGAAGTTTTTAAAATGTTTGTTAATGAAAAGAATAATAATGTATATCTTTATTTAGTATTAAATAATGACAGAGATCAAGCGATATTATTAAAACATACTTGGTTAGAGAATGGTAAAATAAGAAAAGAAAATAGAAAGTATATTAAATCTTATTTAATTGATGTCATAAATCCAGATAAAAAATTATATGATTGTGATAATTGTGTGTCTTATGAAGCAGAAAATTTAAAAAAAGCTAAGAAATTAATGAAAAGTTTTTATTATGATTTTAAAGCAGAGAAAAAAGAAGGAAGGATAGAAATGAATATAATATATGTTTATGAAAATTATCCAGACGATGTAAAAGTTATCACATTAAATTCAGTAAATTTTGATTATAATGAATATGGAGAGTTTCAGGTAACAAAGTATGCATAATTTTATTAAATTTGATAAAATTTTTTTTATATAATTAATGAGAGTATAAAAAATTTAGGAGGTATTTTATGATTAGAACAAAATTAGAAGATGATATTTTTTTAATTCAAGAAGATGATAAATTTTGGCTTGCTACTTCTGATGATAAAAGATCTAATAAATATCAATATATTTCTGAATTTAATGAAGGATTTGCAAGAGTTAGAAAGGGTAATAAATGGGGATTTATTAGTAAGGATTTAAAATGTTCATTTTTTTATAATTATGTTTCTTGTTTTAAAAATAAGTTTGCAAAGATTTATAATAAAGGTAAATGGGGTTATATAGATGAAAATTTTAAGGAGATAAAACCGCAATTTGATGATGTTTGGGATTTTAAAAATGATATGGCTAAATTTGAAAAAAATAAAAAATATGGTTTTGTTAATAAATATGGTAAAAAAACAAAATTATTTGATTATGCAGATTATTTTTGTGATGGGTTTGGTATTGTAAAAGATAATGGAAAATATTTTATATTAGATAATAATTTAAAAATATTAGGCCCGTATGATTATATAAGTAGATTTGTTAATGATTTATCTATTGTTGAAAAGAATAATAAATATATGGTGATAAATAAAAAATTGCAAGAATCAAAAAAATATGATAAAGTTTGTAATATAGATAATGGAATTGCTATGATTAAGAAAGGTGATAAATGGGGATATATAAATAAAGATTTGAAAGAAATTGAGCCACAATTTGATGAAGTATGGGATTTTGAAGATGATATAGCTATTGTTAAAAAAAATAATAAACTTGGTTTTATTGATAGAAATTATAGATTGTCAAAATATTATAATTATGTATCTTCTTTTTTTGGAGATATTGCTTTTGTAATAGATGGAGATAGACATTTATTTTTAAATAAAAATTTTGATGAATTAAATATAAAGGTAATTTATGGATATAAAGGTATGGATGAAAATATGATGTGTAGGGATATGCAATATAAGGTAGGAGAAAAATATTATTTAGATGGAGATATAGATATTTGTGACAGAGGATTTCATTTTTGTTATAATTTAATTGATTGTTATGATTTTTATCCAAAGGATGGGAAGAATCGTTTTTTTAAAGTTAAAGTTGATATAGATAAAATAGATGTAAATGATAGTGGTAAAAAATTGGTAAGTAATAATATTGAAATTTTAGAAGAAATTTTAGATTTTTCAAAAGAATATAAAGGAAGTTATGAAGTTTAGGTATAATGGAGGTTAATTATGCAATATTTTGGTATTGATTGTGGTAGAGATAGTATTAAAGCGATATGTTACAAAGAAGGTGAATTTGAAAAATTTAATTTTAGTAGTAAGTTTGTTGATGGATATGATTTAGGAATGCTAGAAAATATTTCTATTTTGAATTTTAATATTAAAGAGCATATTATTGCAAGAATAAATGATGAAGAATTAAGAATATATGGTAAATTTTGTAATAAATTGCCGCCTGAATTAACTCAATTGGTTATTTCTGATGATAGGTATATTAAATATTCATTAGATTTTATTTTAGTTGCTATTGCTGAATTAATGGATTATGATGATGAAGTTATTGTTGGATTAAATTTAACCGCAAATAATATAAATTATAAAAAGGAAATAAAGGATTATTTTTTAGGTAAAACGTTTAATGTAAAATTATATAATAATATTGGTAAGGTAGTTAAGGATATTAATATAAAGTTTAAAGAAGTTGGTGTATGGTTTCAAGGTTGGACTTCTTATTTAAATTATGCAATAAATGATAATTTTGATGTTGAATTAGATTATGTAAAACAAGATGTATTGTTAATAGATATAGGTAGAGCTACATTAGATTGTGTATATATATCAGAGTTGTCTAATGTTAAGACAATGGCATTTAATTATGGTATGGAAGTATTATATAATCGTATGATAGATTTATTATATAATAAATATAATGTTAAGAAAAGTACTATTGAAATATCTAATATATTGTTAAATAATAAAAAAATATATGATAAGAATGGTAAGGAGATAGATATAAATGAAATTTTAGAGGATAGAGTTAATAAGATAGGTAATGAGATGTATAATGTTATTTATAATAATTTTTCTAATTATAGTTATGATAAAGTATATTTAACTGGGGGGGGATCTTTTTATTTTGATAAGAAATTAAAAGAGATGTTTAGTAATTTAGAAGTTATAGAGGATCCAGTGTTTTCTAATGCCAAAGGTCTTATAAAAATGATTGTCAGAAAGTTTTTAAAAGGTAAAAAAGGACAAAATTTTGAAGATAAAAAAGAGATTGTAATAAATCAAGGAAGTATTTTTGATTAAAGGTAATATATGGAATTATTTGGGTATGAAGAAAAAAGTATATTAGAATTTGAATTTGATCTTAATAATGAGGAAGAGAGAAAGGTATTTTTTTATTTTTATTTGTTAAGTAATAAAGATAGAGTAAAAAAATTATTAAAAATTATTAAAAAAATAAAAAATTTAAAGTCTGATAAGATGTTATATAATATTGTTATGAATATGATAAATAATGGTGTTTCAGTTAATAAGGATAAGAAAGAAGTTAATAATATTGTAAAAGAGAATAAGATAGAAAATAAAATTGAAAATAAGGTAGAGAAGAAATTTGAAAATAAAGTAGATAATAGGATACAAAAAAAAGTAAATAATAATAATGAAGGAGATATAAATGATATTTTGGATAGTTTTATTGATAGTGGGTTTTAAATTATGTTGTGGCAGATAGAAGAAATAGTTGAAAAATTTAGTGTATTTTTGATTGATAAAGATTTGGATAGTTTTGAAAGTATTTTTTTATTATTTGAAAAAGAATTAGATAAAGAAATTAAAGATTTTTTTATATTATATAAAAAGAAGATAGAAGAATTATGTTTAAATGAATATAATTTGTATAAAAGTTATAGGAGTTTTTTATGTTGAATAAAGGGTTATTATTTTTTGATTTATTTTTTAAGAATAAAAATAATTTTAATGAAAGTAAAGTTATTTTAGAGAATAATCTTTATGAGATAAATTCAAGAGGTAAAAAAATTGAAATAATTTATGGTGTTGGTGCAGTATTAATTACAGGAGAAGGTGTAAAGAAGTTTTTAGCTGGTGTTTTACAAAAAAAAGGATTTAATGTAGGAATTGATGATATAAAAAATTGTGCAAGGATTGGTTATAATGAGAATAAAGGAGTTTGGGAAGTTCATTCAAGTATGGATGTTACTAATGAACATAGTAGTCATTGGAAATTAAATGGTGTTGAAGAAGATGGAAGAGGTTATTATGTACTAACTAAAGATAGCTTATATATATTATTAAAGACAGGTGATGAGAAAATAAGAAATTATAATATGTGTACAATATTGTTAGAATTAAAAAAGCCAGTTTTAGGAAAAACTTGTCTTAGAATATTAAAAGGTGTAGTAGGAGAAGCATTAGAGAGAAGTAAAAATGATAATAAATTATTTATAGATATATTAAATAGGAAAGGTATTACGTTTAAATTTATGAAAGAATATGGAGAAGAGATAAAAAAAATTATAAAAGGTGAATAAATGGATTTTAAAGAATATACTTATGATGATATAAGACAAGAATTAAGAAATTTAATTTATCCACGAGAATCTTTTATTATTGAAGATAATTTTGCATATAAATCTTTATTCAATCAAGTTTTGGATGGAATATTAAATGCAATGGTTTTTAGTAATAGATATATAGAAATGTTTAAAAATAATAGAAATATAGATTTAGAGTTAAATGAAGCATTAGTTTCTAGTGTTTATACTGGTTGTAGAATAGGAAAAATTTTGAATATATATTGTAGTACTGTAACTACTGATTTTTTTAATGCTTGGCGTGTTAGATTTGCATCTAATCCTAATTTTTTGACTAATTTATTAAGATATAATCAGGATTTTAGAGAATTTGTTTTATCGTATACTGTATATAATCAAATAAGACAGAGATTTTCAAATACTAATATAGATTGGAATGTTATAAAGATTGGTAAGGATATATATAAAATTATATTAGGTAATAGTTTTAATAATATTGATAAGGTAATGGTAGTATTTTTGCCATATTTTGTAAAATATGATGATGAGATTAGTATATATGATGAGAATGAAAATATAATAAAAGTTAAGTCAGATAGGTGGTTCTTTTCTAATAAAGAGTATAGTTTTTTAATAAGATATTTATTAGGGAATATATTATATAAGGAAGGATTAGCTTTAAGTGAAATTGATATTACTGGATCATCTACTAATAAAGAGACATTAATGACAGAAGGTAAAGATATTATGGAGAAAGCAATATTAGATTTTAAGAGTTTTCATACAAATTTAACTGCAAGAAGAATATCATAAGGGGGAATTTATGGTTAATTTAAGTTCTATTAAAAGTTATAAAATTTTAAGTGAGGCAATATTAGAAGCAATAAAAATGAATGAAGATGGTAAATATAATGTTATTTGTATTTTTGATGTGAATAGTAAATTATTTTATAATTTGTATTCAAAAGAATATGATAATATAAGAAAAGAATTAAATATAAAAAATTTTATTATTAAATTGATATTAAAAGGTAAAGAAGAAGAAAAAATTGAATTAACAAAAGAAGATGTTTTTGAAGAAGGTAAAAAATTTTTTGAACAGAGTGAAAATAATGATATAACTGTTGAAGATTTTAGAAATTTATTGATTAAAATAAAAAATCAAAAAATGACTATTAGAGATCTTGTAGAAAAATTGTATAATGTAAAGAAAAGTGATTTTTTAATAAAAGATATAGTTGAATTAATAGATTAAAGTATATTTAAGATTGTATTTTTAAAAAAATATAATGTAATATTCGGGTTATAATGAAATAGTAGTAAAATATATTTTTTTAGTAAAAAGTAATAAAAATATTAGTGTTTATAATAAAATAAAAAAATGGAAGTTAAATATGATAAATGGAGGTTTTTTGTATGACACAAGAAAAAAGATTTTATGAATCTTTACAGAACATTTTTACTGGTGAAAAAGTTGAAGGCACTGGTGGTTTTGTCAATCTGATGAGAATAAAATATAATTATTATCGTAATATTGAAAGATTTCTTAAAAATGATATTGAAAAAGCTTTAGAAAAATATCCTTCGTTTAGAGATGAGCTTTTTGATAAGTTATATTCATTTTTTAGTAGGTATTT
>ERZ795046.1038-NODE-1038-length-30201-cov-103.484409_pt1 | contig 30201 bp, 30 predicted proteins | sample MGYA00375130_ERZ795046 | MGnify/ENA primary metagenome ERZ795046 (study PRJEB30175, sample SAMN05720202) | activated sludge metagenome | isolation source: anaerobic digester from wastewater treatment plant | place: Japan | collected 2015-05-15 ...
ATTACCATAAAGTATCTTGGTAAAAAAATGGGAACAACTACTCCTTTCGATAATTATGATGTTAAAGCTAAAGTTTTTAATGCAGAAAACATAAAAAGAATAGCTGCCTTAGGAGTAGTTAACGTTTCATATCTGACGGCGAGAGATGCCATCAAAAAGAAGAAAGAAAAAAGGAACAAGGAAGCGGAAAATTGATATAATTTCTGCCCACTTTTATTTTTTGCAAAGTGGGCTTTTGGCCAGTTTGTGAAATTTATGCCCACTTTTGGTTAGAATTTTGAAGCGTTTTCGGACGATTTTGGGAGAAAAAGTGGCCATTTGCCCACTTTCTGCCCACTTTTAAAAACAAAAATGGGCTTGCTGAAACCCAGTATTCATGCGGGTTTGCGGGCTTTCTGCCCACTTTCCCACTTTTTTCACTTATTAATTGTGATAAAAAGTTTAATATATATATATATAATTAACGAAAAAAAGTGGGCATTTGGCCACAAGTTTAAAAAGCGATTATTTTGCAAGAAATTCTATTACCACAAATAATTTTTTAAAGGTTAATAGATATTTTAAAAAGTTCTCCCTAAGAAGTCTTAAACAATGGACTCTTATTTTATTTGGATATTTTTTAGCTTCGCGAAAAAAACATGTTCTTTTATGAAGAGAAAGGGTTATAACGCGACCGACGTTACTTTCTCTTTTGTGTTTGCATATTTTTTAAAAAGAAAGGAGGCCCACTTATGGCTAGTAGTTCCAAATTAGAAAGAGACTTTCAATCAAGTCTGATAAAAGAACTAAAAATGATATTTCCCGGATGCATGGTAATGAAACTTGACTCGGGTTATATTCAAGGAATTCCCGACCTATTAATTTTATACAAAGACAAGTGGGCTACCCTGGAATGTAAAAAACATAAAGGTGCTAAGAAACAGCCAAATCAAAAATACTATGTTGGTCTTATGAATGAGATGTCATTCTCAAGATTCATATGTCCAGAGAATAAAGAGGAGGTATTGCATGAACTTCAACAAGCATTTAAACCTTGAGGGACAACATGCGTTTCTTGGGGCTAGCAAATACCATTGGATTAATTATGATGAACATAAACTAATTGAAGCATATTCGAAATTTACAGCGGCTCAAAAAGGAACAGAACTTCATGAATTTGCAGCTCAATGCATTAGATTGGGACAAAAACTTCCCAAGTCTCAAAAAACATTGAATATGTATGTTAACGATGCAATTGGATTTAAAATGACTCCTGAGCAACCTTTATATTATTCGGAAAACTGCTTCGGCACAGCCGATGCTATTTCCTTTAGAAATAAAATGCTTAGGATCCACGATTTTAAATCTGGGGTTATTCCGGCACATATGGAACAGCTTGAAATATATGCTGCTTTGTTTTGTTTGGAATACAGAGTTAGACCTTCGGACATTGACATAGAATTGAGAATTTATCAGTCTGACGAAATCTTACATCATAAACCCACAGCAGAGGATATTGTTCCAATCATGGATAAGATTATTACCTTTGATAAAATAATCAATAAAATCAAAGAACAGGAGGGTTATTAAAACATGAATCCCATAGCGGAAGAAATTTTAATGCATTATGGAATGCCAAGACGTTCTGGACGTTATCCTTGGGGTTCAGGTAAAAACCCATATCAGCATAGCGGCGATTTTCTTAGCAGAGTAAATGAATTAAAGAAATCTGGTATGAGTGAGAAAGAAATAGCGGAATACATGGGACTAACAACTACTCAACTTAGAACCCAAGTCGGATTAGCAAAAGATGAAAGAAGATCTCTCGAAGTTGCCACAGCTAAAGGTTTAAGAGAGAAGGGATATTCTCTTAATGAGATTGCGAAAAAGATGGGATATAAAAATGATTCCTCTATACGTTCCCTTCTTAACGAAGATGCCGAAGCCCGTATGAATCAGGCTAGAAAAACTGCCGAATTTCTAAAGAAACAAGTCGACGAAAAAGGTATGATTGATGTCGGTGTTGGGGTTGAACGTGAACTCGGAATTTCAAGAGAAAAAATGAATCAAGCTCTTTATATTCTCGAAATGGAAGGTTATAAAGTTTATGGCGGTGGTGTTCCGCAAGCGACTAATCCTGGAAAGCAAACTAATATCAAAGTTCTCTGTCCTCCTGGCACTGAGCATAAAGAAATTTATAATTTTGATAAAATTAATTCTGTTAGGGATTATGTGTCTCATGATGGTGGAGAAACCTTTGATCCTAAATGGGTCTATCCAAAGAGCATGGACTCCAGTAGATTAAAAATTCGTTATGCCGAAGAAGGAGGAGCAGAAAAAGACGGACTCGTCGAAATTCGAAGAGGTGTCGAAGATCTTTCTCTTGGTGAATCCCATTATGCTCAGGTCCGTATTCTTGTGGATAATAAAAAATACATAAAAGGAATGGCTGTATATTCTGACGACATGCCAGATGGGGTCGATGTTATTTTTAATACTAATAAAAGTAAAGACGTTCCAAAAATGGACGTTCTTAAAAACATCAGCAACGATCCTGATAATCCTTTTGGTTCTCTTATTAAGGCTGGAATCACGGATCCCGACAAAAATGATGGTGTTAAGGGCGGACAGAGCTATTATTATGACAAAAATGGTAAGAAACAATTGTCGCTCATCAACAAGCGTGCTGAAGAAGGAGATTGGAGAGACTGGAAAGACGGTCTTCCTTCTCAGTTTTTGTCAAAGCAAAGTATTACACTTATGAAGAAACAGCTAAATTTAGCAGCTGCCGACAAACAAGCTGAATTTGATGAGATTTGTTCACTTACTAATCCAACAGTAAAGAAAGCGTTACTCAAATCTTTTGCTGATGATTGCGATGCAGCAGCCGTTCATCTTCAAGCAGCAGCTTTACCACGGCAGAAGTATCATGTTATTTTACCTTTCACTTCGATAAAGGATAACGAGGTTTACGCTCCTAATTATGATGATGGAGAACAAGTGGCTCTTATTCGTTATCCTCATGGTGGAACGTTTGAGATTCCAATCCTAACCGTTAATAATAAACAAGCAGAAGCTCGGAGGATTTTAGGAAACACTCCAGCAGATGCTATCGGAATTAACAGTAAAGTTGCAGCGAGGTTATCCGGAGCTGATTTTGATGGCGACACTGTTATGGTTATTCCTACAGGTGGTAAAGTAAAAATTACTTCTACTCCTCCTTTAAAGGGATTGGAAGGGTTTGACCCTAAAATGGAATACCCTGAACGACCTGGAATGAAGTATATGAAAAATACACAAACGGAGATGGGTAAAATTTCAAACCTTATCACCGACATGACTTTGAAAGGTGCTACACAAGATGAAATAGCAAGAGCGGTTCGTCATAGCATGGTTGTTATTGACGCCGAAAAGCATAAACTTGATTATAAAAAGAGTGAAATCGACAATGGTATTGCTTCTCTTAAGAAAAAGTATCAAGGAACTTATGACGATGACGGCCGTTATCACGAAGGTGCTTCAACTTTAATTTCCAGGGCTAAGTCTGAAATTTCTGTAGATAAAAGAAAAGGAAGTCCAAAAATTAATATAAAAGACAAGCCTTGGTATGATCCAACTCGTCCTGAAGGAGCCCTGTTATACAATAGAGTTGCCAATAAGGCAGATAAAGATTGGTATAATCCCACCTTACCAGAAAGTGCTTACATTTACAAACCAGCGGAAACATACGTTACCAAAACAGGAAAAGTAAAAACTAGAACACAACAATCTACTAGGATGGCGGAAACTGATGACGCATTTACTCTTGTGTCAGATGCTAACACCCCGGCCGAAAGAGTCTATGCCGAGTATGCTAATAAGATGAAGTCCCTGGCAAATCAGGCCCGTAAAGAGATGGTTACCACTGGCAAGATTGCTTATTCTTCTTCGGCAAAGGCTACTTATCAAGCAGAGGTGGATTCTCTATCAGCCAAGCTCAATGTGGCACTAAAGAATGCCCCTAGAGAAAGAAGAGCACAAGTTATAGCCAACGCTGCTGTAGCTGCTAAAAAACAGGAGAATCCTGATATGACTCCTGGTGAAATAAAGAAACTCAGTCAACAAGAGTTAACTAGGGCACGTGCTATTGTCGGCGCCAAGAGGGAGCCCGTAAAGATTACTGATCGTGAATGGGAAGCCATCCAGGCAGGAGCCATCAGCGAGAACAAACTCATGGAGATTCTAAATCATACAGACATTGATGATCTTAGACAACGAGCTACTCCTCGTACAACAACTTCTTTAAGTACAGCTAAAATTAATAAGATTTCAGCAATGAATGCATCTGGTTACAGTACAGCTGATATAGCTAAAGCTGTTGGCGTTTCTTCTGCTACCGTATTAAAATATTTAAAAGGAAAGGAGTGAATTGTTAATGTCTAAATGCATGTTAACAACATTTGATAATCCATACAATCCATTCGAACAGTTCACTTCTTGGTTCTTGTTCGATGTGGAAAAAGGTTACAATACTTGTGCGTATTTAGCAAGAATTGCTCGAACTTCAGATCAATTGTCAGAAGAAGAAAACGAATTAGAAATAGAAAGAGCAATTGATGAAATTATTAAATACGATTTTAGAAACATTTATAAGAAAGTAACTATACAACGTATCACTCAGATGAGAAGAAGGAGGAAGAAGAAACCATGGAAGTGGAAAAGAAAGAAAAACATGATTGAGTAACTAACTTATATAGTGGGGGGGGTATCGCTAAAACTGCACCCCCTCTCCTCATCGCGGCGGCCCTAAAAAAATCTCCGGAGGGTATTTTTTGGGTATCATTCTCATACTTCTACAGCATTTAATAGGGCTCATAAGGTTTAACAGATTATATTTATCTTTCTTTTCTCCTTTCAGAAGATTTTAGGTTAACCTTATGGGCTCTGTTAAGTGTTGTAGAAGTATTAATGAACTCGGTGAATTCCAAGCAAAACACAATAATAATTCTACAAATATTAAACGAGAGGAGGCTGTAATGATGAAAAAAGCTAAGGATGTAACCTCTTCTGAAAAATCTAGAAAGTTGAGACCGGCTTTATCTCCAGAAGCTAGAGAAAATCAATTGATATCCTTAGCTGTTGACCTTGCTGAAAAGCAGTTGTTAGAAGGAACTGCTTCTTCTCAGGTCATTACACATTATTTAAAGCTCGGTTCAACTAAAGAGAAGATCGAAAAAGAAATTCTCATGAAACAGAAAGAGTTGATTGAGGCCAAGACTCAATCATTACAGTCGGCGCAAAGAATAGAGGAACTATATAAGAATGCTCTTGATGCTATGAGAAAATATAGTGGGCAAGGTGATTCGGATGATTGGTAAGATGCGTCTCGACTGTATATTTAACGGGGGTGAGTAAATGCACGATTGGAAGAAGATAACAAAAACAACAGAAAGGAGAATGAATATGATAGGAAATATGTCCCCAAGCTCGGGAAGAATGCTAAAAGAAGACGACAGCTACATCAATGTGGCTGATTTAGCAGAAGAAAGTCTTGGCAGGAAAGGGTTTGAATTCATCGCTGATACGGTTGAACATGCTGCACCAAAGGGAATGGTTTACATAGCCTTGCAGGTTTTAGACGATGCTGTAATTGCTTATTATGAAACAGATGATGGAGCAGAAATAATTGGAAATAATTTTACAGGAGAATTATTACCTGTGGGTGATGTGACATATGGACGATTCAAAAAAATTACACTTTCAAGAGGAAAAATCAAGGCTTATTTGGGGGTGTAGCATATGCTAGGCTTAGGATTGGAATTACAAAAGCAAATTATGATGGGATTTAATCTGGGGAAAATGCAGCCTATCGCCAAGTTCACCCGCCCCACCCCCGCATATCTCTCCGACGGCACGCAAGTTTCCGCAAACAAGCCACGCTTTGAGCCGGGCAAATTCGGCAAGGCGATTATGGTGGAGGAAGGGACGGAAAACTTATGTCCTAACCCATCATTTGAGACAGGAATCACGGGATGGACTAGTCAATTTTATGATGGAGTTTTTGAGCGAGATACGTCTGAAAGTTATCATGGGATTGCGTCTGTAAAATGTAAAAAGGGTACGGATACTAGACATAGGGCGTATTTCACTGTGGACCTACAAACAGGGGAACAAATTAGACTATCAGCTTACGCAAAAACATTTGCGGAAGATGCAGTCAATTTAATAATTGAGTACTATGGCGGGGATTATTCATGGAAAAGCTTTTCTGGTGCTTTTCATACGGGAAGCGGAGAATGGGAAAGACTTTTTGTAGCCGGAGAAATAGCTACATCAGACTGTACAGCATATTGCTTTATCATCAATAGTAGTGCTGAAAACTTCGCATATTTCGATGCCGTTCAAGCAGAGAAAAAGCCCTACCCCACATCCTTCACGGACGGCACAAGGGCAGCCGAAACCCTGACCATACCCACGGCAGGGGTACTGAACCCGCAGGAGGGGACAATTGAGTGCTGGGTGTATGTGCCTCAGTTCTGGCAACCTGGAATACCATTTTGGCGTAGGATTTGGAGTATTGATCATGGAGTTAATGCTGGAATATATGGGCTTGCATATATCCCACATATCGGAAAGATAGTTTTTGGAATATGCAATGATGCGGGTACGGCTCAAAATATTTTTGTGGCCAAACCTTCTGTAGGATGGCATTATTTTGCGGCTAAATGGTCTGCTACTGAAATGGCTTTGTTTATTGACGGGGTAAAGGTGGATAGCATCGCTAATCCAAGTTTACCGTCAAGTTTTGCTGATACTGTAATTTCAATTGGATGCCGTCCTGACGATCCTTACGATAATGTGAATACTCTTATCGACGACCTCCGCATCTCCTCCCGCGCCCGCAGCGACGCAGAGATACTGGAGACGTATCAGAGCGGGCAGCCAGCGGTGGTGGATGAGTGGACAACATACAAAGCGGATTTTGACGGAAAAATCCATTGAGGAACGATACCGATATTTAAAACTTAATGGAGGTGAGTAAATGCACGATTGGAAGAAGATAGCAAAACAAACATGATTAGAACTTATTCAGAGTTATCCAAGTTGAACACTTTTGAGGAACGATACCGATATTTAAAACTTAACGGAACCGTTGGCGAAGAGACATTTGGGTTTGATAGATACATAAATCAGAACTTTTATAAGTCGCCCGAATGGAAAGCTATTCGAGATTTTGTAATTGTAAGGGACAATGGTTGTGATCTCGGTCTCGAAGGTTATGAGATTCGAGGAAAGATTTATATCCATCACATGAATCCCATTCTGCCAAGGGACATTGTTGAACAAAGTGAATTTTTGTTAGACCCAGAATACTTAATCTCTACTACACACTCAACCCACAATGCAATACACTATGGCGATGAAAGTTTATTAATTCTAGCACCGATAGAACGAACTAAAAACGATACATGTCCATGGAGACATGAATAAAAGGAGGAATCGATAAATGTGCCAGAATGACACAGTTAACGATACGTATGTATCTGAAACTAACGACGAGATGGAGAGTATACTGACATCAATTAAAAAGCTACTCGGAATTGCGGAAGAGTATACACACTTCGATGCGGATTTAATCATGCACATCAATTCTGTGCTTTCATTTTTAACTCAGATTGGTGTCGGTCCCACCGAAGGTTTTACCATATCCGGGAAGTCTGATAAGTGGGAAGACTTTACAACCTCTAATAAATTAGAACACATAAAAACTTATATGTATCTTAAGGTAAAATTAATGTTCGATCCGCCACTTAGCTCTGCTGTAATGGAATCATACAATCGTACTATTTCAGAATTAGAATGGAGGATCTCAATTTCGGGAGAGGAGGAGAACGATGAGTGATTATCTAAACCACTACGATTATCTTAAACACTATGGTGTCTTAGGAATGAAATGGGGCGTTCGTCGTTACCAGAATAAAGACGGAACTCTAACTGCATTAGGTAAAAAAAGATATCGCCATGATAGAATTCTCAGAGCAGAATCACCCCTTAAATCTAAAATAAGAGAGACCACGTATAGTATTGGTGCCAGGTTAAATCCTAGAGAATATAAGTACGCCATAAAGAGAGCATTCACAAAGGAAAATCAAACCGATAAAAACATTGCACGTATGATAGAAGAACAAACTAAAAAAACTGGTGTTTTAACCACGGACCCAAAATTAATTTCTATAATTGATAAAACAGGTATAGTATCTCATAAAAATGCAGTGTATGAAAATCTTAATAAAACAGACATAGCTCGTATGAAAAAATACACAGATGCCGCTGTATATTCTAGAACTATAAATAATTATCTTGCTACGGGAGAGCCATCCCATGTAGCCGATGAAGCCCAGAAACTCAAAGATAGTATAAGAAAAAATAGAGTTAACAATCTGACGGTATACCGATCTACAACCTTAAAATTTTCAACAGCAGGTCTTATTAAAAAACTAGACAAAATGGGAGAATCAGAACTGTCTAAAATTTTCGATTCGTTCGATAAAAATTTTAAAGGTAAAAGTTTTTCCGAGAACAGAATATATTCTACGTCTACATCACCATCGTTTGCGATAGACACGTGGCGTAAAGTAAATCCGAACGCAGCCAAAAATTATAATACATATATGGTAATAAATTGTAAAAATACACCTGGAATTTTAGCAGATGGACGTACGTCAAACGGAGATAAGATAGTCAATACACGAAGTAACCAAGAGGCTATATTAGCTCCTACTAAAATGACATATACCAAGCTGGCGTGGGACGCAGAACGAGAAATGTTCGTTATTCATATGGATGCTAGTTAAAGGAGGGAGGTAATTATGTCTGATTATGAAGAGTTTGTAAAAAGAATGGGTTCATTTGATATGGAGCTTTCGCTAGATGACGTAGGTCCGAACAAAAATGAACTTATACACTACGGTATTCTCGGAATGAAATGGGGGGTAAGACGTTACCAGAACAAAGACGGAACTCTTACGCCAGCTGGTAAAAAACGTTATGAACGAGATATTCAAACTAATCTATCTAAAAAAAAAGATTCTAGGATAGATACCAGTAAACCAGATCCGAACCGGTGGGTTAAAGAAGACATAGAACGCAAAAAAAAATTAACCGATGCAAGTTCTAATATGGTTAAACAATTACAAAATATAGAAAAAGAAACTCGTCTGAAAACCACAAAAATGGAACTATCTAAAATGACGGATAAAGAAATGCGTGACCGCATCAATCGTGAACTTTTAGAGAGACAGTATGCTAATTTATTCGGATCCGAAAATACATCGAATATTTCAAAAGGGCGAGAATTTGTCAAAAAAACATTAGATGTTGCTGGAACTACGCTTGCTTTAACGGGATCTGCGTTGTCTATAGCGTTAGCCATTAAAGAACTTAAGGGATAGGAGAATTCAAAATGGCATTATCAAACACAGCCGTTCCAAAATACTATGGCATGTTTAGAGATGCCGTAATTCGAGGAGAAATTCCAGTATGTAAAGAAGTTTCAATGGAGATGAACCGTATAGACGATCTCATTGCTAATCCCGGAGTTTACTATGATGACGAAGCGGTCGAAGGTTGGATTAAATTTTGTGAATCTGAATTAACCTTAACCGATGGCGGAGACTTACACATGTTAGATAGTTTTAAGTTATGGGGCGAACAAGTTTTTGGTTGGTATTACTTTGTTGAAAGAAGTGTTTACGAACCAAATCCAGATGGACGCGGCGGACGATACGTAAAAAAAACCATTAAGAAACGCCTGATTAATAAACAATATCTTATAGTTGGAAGAGGAGCTGCTAAATCTCTGTATGATTCCTGTATTCAAACATATTTCCTAAATGTAGATACTACAACGACTCATCAGATCACAACTGCCCCGACAATGAAACAAGCAGAAGAAGTGATGGGTCCTATTCGTACAGCTATAACTCGATCAAGAGGTCCTCTGTTTAAATTTCTAACAGAAGGCTCATTACAAAATACCACTGGATCTAAAGCTAACCGAGTGAAGTTAGCCTCTACAAAGAAAGGTATTGAAAATTTTCTTACAGGCTCTTTGTTAGAAATACGTCCAATGTCCATTTCCAAACTTCAAGGTCTCCGACCTAAAGTGGCAACTATTGATGAATGGCTTTCGGGAGACATTCGAGAGGACGTCGTTGGAGCCATCGAGCAGGGTGCTTCTAAAGTTGATGATTATCTAATCATTGCGACTAGTTCAGAGGGTACGATTCGTAATGGTAGTGGAGACACAATCAAAATGGAGTTGATGGACATTCTCAAAGGAGACTACATCAATCCACATGTTTCTATTTGGTGGTATAAACTTGATTCAATTGATGAGGTCGCAAATCCTGAAATGTGGCTTAAGGCTAATCCCAATCTTGGAAAGACCGTCAGCTATGAAACATATCAACTTGATGTTGAAAGAGCAGAAAAAGCTCCGGCCGCAAGGAATGATATTTTAGCAAAGCGTTTTGGTCTTCCTATGGAGGGATATACTTACTACTTTACTTATGAGGAAACGATGCCTCATAGAAAGAGAGATTATTGGCAAATGCCTTGCGCTCTTGGAGCAGACCTTTCTCAAGGAGATGATTTCTGTTCATTTACATTTTTATTTCCTTTAGCTAATGGGTGCTTCGGTGTAAAAACTCGAAACTACATAACTTCGACCACATTAATGAAACTACCTGCCGCTATGCGGGTTAAGTATGATCGGTTTATGGCGGAGGGTAGTTTGATTGTGTTAGAAGGAACTGTTCTGGATATGATGGAGGTTTATGATGATCTTGATAATCATATTACAGAATGTGGATATGACGTTAGATGTTTTGGTTACGACCCATATAACGCAAAGGAATTTGTAGAGCGTTGGGAATCTGAAAACGGTCCATTTGGTATTGTAAAGGTTATACAGGGTGCAAAAACAGAGTCCGTTCCTTTAGGTGAACTTAAGAAGCTTTCTGAGGAGCGGATGCTTTTATTTGACGAAGAATTGATGAGCTTTGCTATGGGTAACTGTATAACTCTTGAAGATACGAATGGTAATAGGAAATTACTTAAGAGACGATATGAGCAGAAGATAGACGCTGTGGCCGCTATGATGGACGCCTATATCGCTTATAAATCTAATAAAGATGCTTTTGAGTAAAGGAGGATATATAATGTGGCATTATTTATCACCTCCTACACCTAACGAACTTTATCATTACGGTATTCTTGGAATGAAATGGGGTGTTAGAAGGTTTCAGAACAAAGACGGAACTCTAACTGCCGCCGGAAAAATCAGATATGGGGTTAGAAAATTAGGTCAGAAGATTAAAAAAGCAAGAGAAGACGAAAAAGCTTATCGAGATAAACTTACAAAAATTATTAAAAGGTATGACACTCCAGCAGCAAATAGACGATCTATAAGTGACGTAAGACGTATGAAATACCGTAATCAACCTCTTGCGGTTAGAGCTGGAAAGACTGCTGCAAGAATGCTTGCTGGGAAAGTATTCTTCGATATGATGACTGGAAATATTTCCGAATATAAAAACATGAGTCGCGGTCAGATTGCTAAAGAACTTATAAAAATTGCTAGAAAAACAGCGATAAGTGTTGCCATTAATGATGCTCTTGCAAAATCGGCTTCAAAAAACTATGACGAAACTGGAAAAATAAAGAAAGGTGTTAACACAAAAACATTGTTAACGAAAGAAGATATTATACAAAAAGGTATTAAAATGGCAGTAATGGCGGCTCCAGTTGCGACATGGGCATTAGGAACCAAAGCTTATAAGGTCAGACAGGAACGAGAAAAGAATGAAGCCCGATTCAAATCTTGGGGTTCACGGATTCTTCCCGAAAAAGTCGAGGATATTATATGGTTGTCTAAAGATGAGTATCAAATAAAGTAAGTTTTTAATAAAGGAGGATATATAATGTGGCATTATTTATCACCTCCTACACCTAACGAACTTTATCATTACGGTATTCTTGGAATGAAATGGGGTGTTAGAAGGTTTCAGAACAAAGACGGATCCTTAACTCCTGAAGGAAAGAGAAGATTGCGAGAAAAGTCAAACTTTCATTCAGATGATATTGTTCTTAAGAAAGGCACAGTCGTGAATCGTGTCGTTCCAAAAGGATGGGCTTCAAAAGAATTGGGTTTAACAGGTCATGCATATGCCGCTTTTAAAAAAGAAGATATAGAGACTTATCAAAGATATGCTTCTCTTTTTGGAAAGAATTCGTATGTTAATCTCGAATACAAAGTAAAAGATATTTTAGTTTCGCCAGGAGAGAAGAAAAGAGTGGATGAGTTTGTCAAGTTAATGAGTAAGGATAAACAAGCTCTTGCCACATTTAAGAAAGCAGCTCCTTTACTGTTTATACCTAAAAAGCGTCTTGAAAATCTAACAGATCCGAAAGACATAAATCGAGCTTATAGACGATTTAGCTACCTTTTGGTTGCAAAGCCTGAGCTTCGAGAGGCATATTTTAACCAGCTTAAAAAAGATGGGTATAACATGGTAATTGATGATGGTGATCGATTAGCAAAGATTTCTTCATCACCAATTATTATTTTTGACCGAGAAAAATCTTTAACTACTCCAAAAATTAAGAAACCTAGTTAGAAAAAAAGGGGGTGGTAATTCAAAATGGAGAATTCATTTACTTCCAGATTAAAACATGCATGGAATGCTTTTTTCAACAAAGACCCCACCGATTATTACAAAAATGTTGGAATTAGCTATACTTATCGTCCGGATAGACCGAGACTAACACGCGGAAATGAGCGTTCGATAGTAACTTCAGTATACAATCGGATTGCTTTAGACGCTTCTTCAGTTAGCATTCAGCATGTAAGACTTGACAAAAACAATCGTTTCCTATCTGTCATCGATTCTGGGTTAAACAACTGTCTCACCATTGAAGCTAACATTGATCAAACTGGAAGAGCCTTTATTCAGGACATAGTTATGTCAATGCTGGATGAAGGATGTGTCGCTATTGTTCCAGTTGACACAACCTTTAATCCCGAAATTACTGGTTCTTATGATATTCTCTCAATGCGAACCGGAAAAATTTTGGAATGGTATCCAAGCCATGTTAAGGTTCATGTTTATAATGAGAAAACAGGTCGTAAAGAGGATATTATGCTACCGAAGAGTACAGTTGGTATTGTAGAAAATCCTCTATACGCTGTTATTAACGAACCAAATTCAACTATGCAGCGACTTATTCGTAAACTTAACCTTTTGGATGTTGTAGACGAACAAAGCAGTTCTGGTAAGTTGGATTTGATTATTCAATTGCCATATATTATTAAGACTGAGGCAAGGCGTCAACAAGCTGAAAAACGGCGTCAAGATATAGTAGACCAATTAGCAGGTTCAAAATATGGTATTGCTTATACCGATGGCACAGAGCGTATTACGCAGTTGAATCGTCCAGTCGAAAACAATCTAATGAAACAGATTGAATACCTAACGAGCATGCTATACAGCCAGTTAGGAATCACTCAGAGTATATTAGATGGTACTGCTGACGATAAAACAATGCTCAATTATTACAACCGAACAATTGAACCTATTCTCTCGGCTATTGTTGATGAAATGAAACGAAAGTTTCTAACCAAAACCGCTCGGTCACAATTGCAGTCGATTTCATTCTTTAGAGATCCGTTTAAACTTGTTCCAGTTAGCGACATTTCAGAAATTGCAGATAAATTTACACGCAACGAGATCATGACCTCGAATGAGATTAGACAGATTATTGGAATGAAGCCATCGGACGATCCTAAAGCTGATGAACTTAGGAATAAGAATCTAAGCGAACCCAAAGGTGAATCAACTGACCCACCAAACAACGTGGCTGAAGAAAAGATCGAGAAAGCAATTTAAAAATAAAGGGAGGTTAATAATATGAGAAACGAAGTTTATGCTAGTTATCACGAAAAATTTGTTAAAAATACAATTATATATGCGTCGTTGGATACTAAATTATTGTATTTTTCAAAAGACATGACCCCTAAAGATTTAGTGTCTAAAAACGAACTTAAAAACCTATTCGAAAAAGGCTTGATAATCGACGATGGCCGCAATCTTTACAAACCGGTCAAACTATCAAAAAATCCAGAGACAAACGAATACAATGTTATTGTTTATGATGAAACTAAAACTTATATCTTTTCTTCAGAAGATGGCGAAGTAATTCCATTGTCTCCAACTTATAAAGCAGATACAAGAGTTATAACTATACCAGATCAAGACGGAGTGTTGTATTTTAAGGGTTCTTCAGAGACCCCTCTGGTTCCTGGCGACCAAACAGCATTAGCAATTGGGGTCGAAAGTGTTACTATTACGGCTAAACCAGATGAAGGTTATAAATTTGACCCCGAATCCGTATTTGTGTGGGAAATCGACACAAGAATAGAAGTAACACCTGCTGCGCCTACTTTTGACGATTCTACCGGAGTTATAACAATTCCTTCGGAAACCGGATGCATTTATAAAATAGGCGATCTAGTTGTGCAATCCGGTCCACAAGATCCTATAACGAAAGACACGGAAGTTGTTGTTACCGTTGTAGCGGATCAGGGTTATAAATTCTCAGCTGAGTCTGTAACACAATGGACGTTCAAATGGACAGATTAATTTATAAAGGGGGAAAATTCAAAATGAAGACATTTGATTTCGGCGGCTGGGCTACCCGTAACAATCTTAAATGCTCTGACGGAAGAACTATCATGAAAGACGCATTTAAGCATAACGACGGGCAGACGGTTCCTCTTGTATGGAATCACCAGCACAACGATCCTCTTAACATTCTTGGGCATGCTCTGCTTGAGAATCGTGAAGAAGGAGTTTATGCCTATTGTAAGTTCAATGAAACAGAATCTGGAAAAAATGCAAAACTTCTCGTTGAACATGGCGATGTAACTGCTCTATCTATCTATGCCAATCAATTAAAACAGAATGGTTCCAATGTTATTCACGGAGCCATTCGCGAAGTGAGTCTTGTTTTAGCCGGTGCAAATCCAGGAGCTTTCATCGACACTATTATTCGGCATGGCGAGACATCCGACGAGGAAGCCATTATTTATACTGGTAAAAATATTTCAATGTATCACTCAGATGAGAAGAAGGAGGAAGAAGAAACCATGGAAGTGGAAAAGAAAGAAAAAAACGAGGAAACCGTTGCCGACGTTTTCAACACTCTTACTGAAAAACAGAAAACGGTAGTATATGCTATAATTGGACAGATTCTTGAGGAAAAAGAAGAGTCTGAAGATGATAACGATGAAGGAGGAAATAAAACTATGAAACATAATGTATTTGACCAAGAAGACACTATGAAGGATATTCTTACTCATTCCGATGTGGAGGCCATCTTCTCCGATGTTAAACGTTACGGTAGTCTTAGAGATGCCGTTCTCGCTCATGGTATCGAACACATCGATTACCTGTTCCCTGATGCTAAGAATGTTACTGATACCCCTCAGTTTATCCAAAGGGATACGGGTTGGGTTCAGAAAGTTATGAATTCTGTGCACCACACTCCGTTCTCCAGAATTAAGTCTGTCTTCGCGGATATTACAGAGGAAGATGCCAGAGCCAAAGGTTATATCAAAGGCAATTTAAAGAAGGATGAAGTTTTCTCTCTGCTTAAGCGTACGACCACCCCGACTACTATCTATAAGAAACAGAAACTGGATCGTGATGACATTGTGGATATCGTGGATTTCGATGTTGTAGCTTGGCTCAAATCAGAGATGCGTCTAATGTTGGATGAGGAAATCGCCAGAGCTGTTCTGGTTGGGGACGGTCGTCTGAGTTCTTCCGATGACAAGATTAACGAACAGAATATTCGTCCTATCTGGACCGACGCTGATCTATACACCATTAAGGCTCCTGTAACCGTGGCGGCGAACGCAACCGCTGACCAGAAGGCTAAGGCTTTTATTCGTGCAGCCATTAAATCCCGCAAGAACTATAAGGGTTCTGGCGAACCTACTCTGTATACCACTGAGGATGTTCTTACCGATTGTCTGTTGATGGAAGACTCCACTGGTCGAATCATTTATGATTCCGTTTCAAAGCTTGCTACCGCTCTTCGCGTTAAGGAAATAGTAACGGTTCCAGTATTAGAAAATCTCAGTAGAGTCGACAATGGTACTACATATAACCTTATGGGTATTATCGTCAACTTGACTGATTACAATATCGGCGCAGATAAAGGCGGAGCCGTTAACATGTTCGACGATTTCGATATCGACTACAATGCTCAAAAGTACCTTATTGAGACTCGCTGCTCTGGTGCTTTGATTAAGCCTTACTCTGCTATCGCATTGGAACTCACAGTCGAGGAAGCGGGCCAAGGTTAAAATCTATTTAACCAACTAACATTTATTTGATAAGGGGGACGCAAACATGTCTAAAGTTTATGAAAGATATGAGGATTTGCATGTTAGAAAGACATACATTTATGTTAAGGCGGATGACGTATATGCATACGCAGACCCCGACAAAAAGGTTAAAATCTCAGCAGATGATCTGAGGGACTTGTTCCTTAAGGGTGCAGTAATTCTTGACGGCACAACCGAGTATTTGCCGACCAGTTATGTAATATCTTCTAATGTTGGAACTATGACATATGTGAAGGCGGGCACTACGTCTTCGTCCACAGCGGCGGTTCTAACAACGTTGAAGTCTAAAGAGTATACAGCAGAAGATTAATTAACAAAGGAGAGAATTCAAAATGGCGAAATGGTACGGAGTAATTGGTTATGCTGAAACGGTGGAAACGAAGCCCGGTGTATGGAAAGAGCAAATAACCGAGAGAACATACTATGGAGATCTTATTCGAAATACTCGTAAGCTTCAAACCGCCAATCAACTCAACGACAACATCAATGTTGCAAATGAGATCAGCATTGTATCCGATCCATTTGCCAATCAGAATTTTCATTCGATGCGTTACGTTGAGTTTATGGGTGTTAAATGGAAGATTACAAATGTCGAAGTTCAGTACCCAAGACTAATACTGACTATAGGGGGTGTATACAATGCCCAGTAGGCTAGAACTACAGACTTTATTCGAGAATATTCTCGGAAGTCGAAATGTATATTTTCAACCCCCTGAGTCAGTAAAGATGAAATACCCCGCCATTGTTTACGGTCTCGATAATATTGAGAACTCGTTTGCAAATGACGGGGTTTATTCATCTAAGAAAAAATATTTAGTAACAGTTATTGATGAGGATCCAGATAGTCCGATAGTAGATAAGATCACTGCTTTACCTACTTGTCGATTTAATCGACATTTTCAATCGGACAATCTGAATCATTATGTTTTCATTCTATATTTTTAATTAAAGGAGGATAAAAAATATGGCTAAACTTGTTTGGGATAAAATTGGAGAACGTTTTTACGAAACCGGTGTTAAAAAGGGCGTGCTTTATCCACAAGGACCTGGAGGTACTTATCAGAAAGGCGTTGTCTGGAATGGTCTTATATCCGTTACCGAAAGTCCTTCTGGTGCTGAGCCAACGCCTATATATGCTGATAATATCAAGTATCTTAATCTCATGTCTGCCGAGGAGTTCGGTGCCACTATCGAAGCTTATACCTATCCCGATGAATTTGCTCAGTGTGATGGGTCTGCCGAGATTGCAACAGGTGTTATGATTGGACAGCAGTCTCGTAAACCCTTTGGTCTTTCTTATGTTACCACTCTCGGTAACGATGTCGATGGTAATGATTACGGCTATAAGCTTCACATCATTTATGGTGCGCTTGCTGCTCCTTCGGAAAAGGGATATTCTACTATTAATGATAGTCCAGACGCTATCACTTTCTCTTGGGAAATCACTACAACTCCTGTTTCTGTAACAGGATTTAAACCAACTGCTTCTATTACGATCGACTCTACGAAGGTAGATCCAACTAAATTAGCTGCTCTGGAAGCTATCTTGTATGGTGGCGAGGAAACAGAAGCAAGACTTCCTCTGCCTGACGAAATAGCTACTCTGTTAGCGGCGGATGCACCGAGTGCTCTCGCCTTAGTCAATATTGACCCCGCAGATGAAGATACAAATGTTGCGGTTGATTCTAGCATTGTTATAACCTTTAACAACAAGATTTCTCGTGAGTCGATCATTGTCACCAAAGACGACGGAACACTTGTTGAGGGAACAAAGACTTGGGACACGACAGGTAAAGTATTGACGTTCAAGCCAACTGCGAATCTTTCAGCTAGCACTGTATACCTTGTTACGGTTGGAGGAGTTGTTGATATTTATGGTCAGGCGCTTAGTGCTGCGGTTTATAACTTTATGACCGTTGCTCAGGGTTAATTAACTACTTATATTTAAACTTATTTTTTGTGGGAGTCGTATTCAGGATTATTGGCTGGCGACTCCATATTTCTAATTATCGAAAGGAGAAAATATTATGTTAAAAAAAACAATAACTTACACCGACTTTGACGGAAACGAAAGAACAGAGGACTTCTACTTCAATCTTTCTAAGGCAGAAATTATAGAAATGGAATTAAGCATAGCGGGTGGCATGACCCAAATGCTTAATAAGATTATCGCCGCTCAGGACGGCGAAAAAATTATCAAGACCTTTAAAGAAATCATTCTTAAGGCTTACGGTGAGAAGTCTCCTGATGGAAAAAGGTTTATTAAATCCGAAGAACTTTCCACTGCTTTTTCTCAGACAGAAGCCTATTCTCAGTTGTTCATAGAATTAGTGACAAATGCAGATGCAGCAGCAAAGTTTATGAACGGGATCATTCCGGCGAATGCCACTCAAATAGCAGCGCCGGTTGCACAACAATAAAAAAAGTTAAGGAGGATTGAGGAATGCTTCAAATTACGATACCAGCCGTTGAACTATGGGACGAGCGGAAACAGGAATTCGTTACCACAAAAGAACAGACGCTGTCTTTGGAACATTCCCTCGTCTCTCTTTCAAAATGGGAATCCAAATGGTGTAAACCATTTCTAACAAAACAGGAAAAAACCTTTGAAGAAACTTTGGATTATATAAAATGCATGACAATCACACAAAACGTGGATCCAGAAATCTACCGATACCTCACTAATGAAAACATTAACGAGGTTAATCGATATATAGAAGCTCCGATGACTGCTACTTATTTTTCGGATGAAAAAAACAGTAAAACCAGTAGAGAGCAAGTTACAGCTGAGCTTATTTATTATTGGATGATTGCTTTAAATATACCATTTGAATGCCAAAAATGGCATCTTAACCGTCTTCTTACTTTAATTAAGGTCTGCAACATTAAGAATCGGCCTCCTAAAAAAAGAAGTAAAAAAGAGATCATGAGTCGTAATGCTGCTTTGAACGCTGCTCGTAGAAAACAATTAAATACAAAGGGGTGAAGCGATGAATAACAAACCACAAAAACACTATAACGCGTGGCTTACAACCTTTACAAAAAAGGCAGTTGCAGTAATTCTTATTGTCTCATTAATAGATTTACAGTTATCGTACATACTTGCTTTTATGGGTAAAGAACAAATTGCAGAATCACTTTCTAGTACCATCGCCAATACTATCATCGGAGTAATGCTTGGATATTTCTTAAAAGCTCTTTTCGAAACATTCTTCGAAGAACGTGAAAAGAGATTAAATAAAAACTCGAACAAAACTGACTCGTCTTCTTCAGATGAGTCAGTTTAATAAAGGAGGTTTTACCATGCCTATTTATTTTTTAACTACAGCACTTTTAATTGTTTCTGTTGTAACAAATCTAACGGTCGAAGGAATCAAGAAGCTTCTTGACGGGACAACTGTTAAATATTCTTCAAATGTTTTGGCCGCTGTTTCTTCAGTCATAATCGCTTGTGCTGTTTGTGTCATCTATATCATCATGAACGACATTGTCTTTTCTTTGAAGGTTGGAGTCGAGATTGTTATTCTTATGTATCTTGGTTTCCTAATTTCAACGGTTGGTTACGACAAAGTGGTTCAAATGATTAAACAGATTCAAAGAATCAAGGAGGAATAATCATGAGTAATAGCCCTTTGGTTAGTTTTACCAAAATTAGCCCAAACAAGACCAGCCCAAGAAACCATAAAATTGATACTATTACAATTCATTGTGTTGTTGGTCAATACTCAGTGGAGACTCTTGGTGATATTTTCGCATCTGCTTCTCGTAAGACATCTTCTAATTATGGTATTGGATCTGACGGTCGGATCGGAATGTATGTCGAAGAAAAAGACCGTTCCTGGTGCTCTTCGAATGCGAAAAACGATAACCGTGCTATTACCATAGAAGTAGCATCAGATACAACAGAACCATATGTAGTAAATGATAAAGCTTATGCGGCTCTTCTTGATCTGGTTACTGATATTTGCAAGAGAAACGGCATTAAGAAGCTTCTTTGGAAAGGTGATAAGTCGCTTATTGGTCAGGTTGATAAACAAAACATGACAGTCCATAGATGGTTCGCAAATAAGTCTTGTCCCGGGACATATCTCTACAACAAGCATCCTGAAATCGCGGCGGAAGTCAATAAACGGCTTGGGGTTAATGATGCTACAACGGTTCGAATGTATCCGTTTGAACCTTATCGTGTCAATGTAACTATTTCGGATTTAAATATTCGCAAAGGTCCTGGAACTAATTACGCTAAAACTGGAAAATACACCGGAAAAGGCGTTTTCACTATTGTAGCCGAGTCTGAAGGGACAGGATCTACAAAAGGCTGGGGTAAGCTCAAATCTGGAGCTGGCTGGATTAGCCTTGATTATGCTACTAAACTGAGTTAAGGAGAATCCATATGATAAGTTTCAGACAAAAGGGCGACTTCTCTAAACTGACACGTTTCTTGGAAAAAGCAAAAGAGACCGTTCGTCTTGGAGATCTCGACAAGTACGGTCGTGAGGGGGTAGCCGCCCTTGCGTCTGCAACCCCTATTGACTCTGGAGAAACGGCCAGTTCGTGGAGCTATAAAATAACCAACAAACAAGGATTGGTAAAGATTACTTTTTATAACTCAAATATTCAAAATGGAGTTCCAATAGCCATAATTCTACAGTATGGACACGGGACTAGAAACGGCGGCTGGGTACAGGGTCGAGATTACATTAATCCTGCTATCCAGCCTATTTTTGACAAAATCGTAAATGAAGCATGGAGGGAGGTTACTAAGCTATGAGTAGAACAATAGATTCAAGGGTTGTTGAAATGCAATTCAACAATAGACAGTTTGAATCAAACGTCAAAACTTCAATGTCAACTCTTGATAAACTTAAGCAAAGTTTGAATTTTACCGGAGCCTCAAAAGGCTTAGAAAACATAAGTACTGCCGCTAAAAACGTCAACATGTCAGGACTTAGTAATGCCGTTCAGACTGTACATGCTAAATTCTCTGCTCTTGAAGTCATGGCTATAACAGCCCTCACCAATATTACCAACTCAGCAATTAATGCCGGCAAACGGTTAGTAAAATCACTAACTATTGACCAGGTGACCGCAGGTTGGACTAAATACGAACAGAAAACATCATCCGTCCAAACCATCATGAACGCAACAGGTAAATCGCTTGACGAAGTAAACGGTTATCTCGATAAGCTTATGTGGTTCTCGGATGAAACAAGTTATGGGTTTACCGATATGACTGCTGCTCTTTCTCAGATGACTTCGTCCGGAGGAGACATTGAAAAACTTATTCCCTTGATTACAGGTGTGGCGAATGCTACGGCATACGCTGGTAAAGGTGCTGCTGAATTCAGTAGAGCAATGTATAATCTAAACCAGTCATATAGTTCTGGACACCTACAATACATGGACTGGAAAAGTTTAGAACTTGCAGGTGTCGCTTCGAAAGAATTAAAACAGATATTCATTGATACTGGTATCGCCATGGGTAAGATAAAAAAGGGACAAGTTACAATAGGTAACTTTGGCACCACTCTGAAAGATAAATGGGCCGACACTTCGGTTATGGAAGCGGCATTTGGAAAATTCTCAGAGCTTTCAGAAGAAGCATATAGACTTGTTAAAGCTGGAAAATATGATACGGCCTCCGAAGCGATAGAAGCTTTATCCGGGAAATACTCGTATGTTGCTGAAAAAGCATTTAAGGCAGCCCAACAAGCAAAAACATTTACCGAGGCAATCGACGCCACAAAAGACGCAGTGAGCACCGGCTGGATGAAAACTATGGAGATTATATTTGGTGATATCGAAGAAGCAACTGAGCTTTGGACAGATGTCGCCAATGCTTTATGGGATGTTTTCGCAAGTGGAGCAGAAGCACGTAATGAGATGTTACAGGGATGGAAAGAACTTGGTGGACGAACCGCTTTGATTGAATCATTCTCAAATGCGTTCGAAGCCTTAGGAAAAGTAATTAACCCAGTCAAAGAAGCCTTTAGGGATATCTTCCCCCCGATGACGAGTGAGAGACTATACGCGTTAACTGAAGGATTAAAAAGTTTCACAGAAAGATTAAAAATCGGAGATGAAACCGCTGATAAAATCAAGCGAACATTCAAGGGTTTATTCGCTGTTCTCGACATGGTTAAAGACGCTTTCTTATTTGTCTTTAAAGTGGCGGGTCAAGTCTTTAACTTATTTGGAGGACCAACAGTTGGGGATATTTTAGAACTAACTGCAAGGTTTGGTGATTTACTTGTAAAACTGCATGATACTGCCGAAGCAGGAAATATATTTGGTAAGGCTTTTGAGAAAATCCAAGAAATCTTTACAACTGTAGCTGATAAAATTAAAGATGCTATCTCAAGAATAGGATCAGCATTTCAAGGTTTCAAGTCTATCGATATGGGACCTTTGGATGAATTTTCGGAGAAGGCAGAAAAAAGATTCCGTCCGTTTACTCGTTTAGGGCAGATATTTGGAGCAGCGTTTGAAGCAATCGTAAAAGTTCTGGAATGGGCAGCTCCAATTGTCGCTAAACTTGGAAGTATTATTGGAAAAGGATTAGGTGCTCTCGCTGATAAGGTAAGTTATACTGTCGAAAATATGGAGTTCAACGAGATTCTCGACCTTATTAATACTGGTCTTTTTGGTGCTATTATTTATGGAATCAAGAAGTTTATCGATTCATTAACAGAAATAACATCAGGAGCCGGAGGTTTCCTTGATGGTATAACTGGAATACTCGACGGTGTCCGCGGTTCTCTGGAAGCTTATCAGAGTAGTCTAAAAGCTAAAACCTTATTTACAATCGCAACAGCTATCGGTATCTTGGCAGCTGCCCTTGTTGTGTTATCAATGATCCCAAGCGATAAACTTACTACTTCCCTAGTTGCTATTAGTGCCCTATTCATCGAATTATCGGCTTCGATGATTGTTCTCGGTAAAACGTTGGGTAACGTCAAAATGACTAAGATTTCGGGTCAGTTGTTTGTCATGGCTACAGCAATTCTCATTCTCTCGAGTGTCATGAAGAATCTTGCCGAACTTAATCAGGAAGACTTTAATAAGGGAATAATTGGAGTTGCCGCACTTGCCGCAACGTTAGTTATTGCGGCTAACAGCTTTGACAAAACCTCTCGTAAATTAATAAAGGGTTCTACTGGACTTATAGCATTCGCAACGGCTATTTTAATAATGGCTAAAGCAGTTGAGAAACTTTCAGAACTTAAATGGGAAGAACTTGCTATAGGAATTACTGGATTAACTATTATATTAGCAGAGGTAGTTGCCGCAACCCGTTTAATGGGAAAACCTAAACGGATGATTTCAACTGGAATAGGTATGATTGCGTTAGGCGCAGCAATGCTTATATTTGCAGAAGCCGTTGAGCGTATGGGTCAGATGAAATGGGATGAAATTGCTCGGGGGTTTACCACCATGGCCGGAGTTTTGACGGCGGTTACCATTGCACTTAAATTTATGCCTAAGGATGTGATTAGCAAGGCAACCGGGCTTGTTGTACTTGGTGCGGCTATGAAGATATTTGCATCAGCTATAACAGATATGAGTCAACTGGGTTGGGAAGAAATTGCTAAGGGTATGACCGTTATGGCTGGTGCCTTAACCGCCATTACAGTCGCTCTCAAATTCATGCCAAAAGACATTGTAGGCATTGGAGTCGGTTTGATAGCTGTTGGAGCAGCTTTATTAATTGTATCAGAAGCTTTAGAAAATATGGGCAGTATGTCCTGGGATGAAGTCGCTAAGGGTTTGGCTGCATTAGGTGGTTCGCTCTTAATAATTACTTTTGCTATGAAGGCGATGACTGGTGGATTAGCGGGAGCAGCAGCTATGTTAGTTATGGCCGCTGCTATCAGATTTCTAACACCAGCGCTTGAAAACCTTGGTCAAATGGATCTTGTTGAAATAGGAAAATCATTATTAGCACTTGTCGGAGTCTTTGGCGTAGTCGGTGTAGCTGGATTACTATTAGCCCCATTAACTCCTATTATATTAGGACTTGCGGCTGCAATTGCTTTACTCGGTGTAGGGGTTGTGGCTATAGGCGCAGGTCTTCTTATGTTTTCAGCTGGTCTTACGGCTCTTGCAGTTGCAGGTACTGCTGGAGCAGCAGCATTAGTCGTTGTTGTAACAAGCTTAATAAGTCTAATTCCTATGGTTCTTGAAAAGATTGGTGAAGGAATTATAGCTTTTGCTGGTGTCATAACAAATGGTCTACCCGTTATCATGGAGGCCGTTAAACAGATTGCACTTGCGCTCATTCAAATTCTTATTGAGATTACTCCACCTGTTGTTGAAGCACTATATACGTTTCTTGTAACTTTACTTGAGCAATTAGCTAACGCTGTTCCACAAATGGTGGATGCTGGTATGCGTCTTCTTATAGGTATTCTTGAGGGTATAGCTAAGCATAATAAAGATGTAGTAATAGTTGCTTTAGAGGTTGTTTCCGAATTCCTGCGAGGTATAGCTGAAGGTATTCCTGGAGTGGTTCAATCTGCAGTAGATGTCGTCGTTGCGTTCCTGACAGCAATAGGAGAGGAAACACCAAGAATTATTGATGCTGGCTTCAAAATGGTAATCGATTTTATCAATGGATTGGCTGACGCTATACGCGAAAACACTCCTGTACTTATTGAGTCTATATTTAATTTGGCTGACGCAATAATTGATGGTTTAATTGACGGACTAACCGCAGGTATTCGTAAAGTTACAGAACCCATTAAAAAACTTGGTGAGAGTATTATAGGTAAATTCAAAAATGTTCTTGGTATTCATTCACCATCAAAAGAGTTTATGTATCTTGGACAACACATTGGCGACGGATTAGCTATCGGTATAGATAACAGTACAGGTAAAGCAACAAATAGTAGTAGTAAACTGGCTGAGCGTATTATAGGTAAATTCAAAAATGTTCTTGGTATTCATTCACCATCAAAAGAGTTTATGTATCTTGGACAACACATTGGCGACGGATTAGCTATCGGTATAGATAACAGTATAGGTAAAGCAACAAATAGTAGTAGTAAACTGGCTAACGAAATAATAGAAAACAGTAAAAAAGATATTGAAGAATTTCAATCTTGGATTGAAGACAAAAAGTATTATAACGAAATAAGTCTTAAAGAAGAGCTAGATGCGTGGACTTTAGTACAGCAACGTTATAAAGAAGGAACTGAAGAAAGAAAGAAGGCCGATAAAGAAGTTTATCGTCTACAAAAAGAATTAGTTAAAGCTACGTACCAATATTCTATAGACTGGATTGAAAAAGAGAAGTACTACAACAGATTAAGTTTAAAAGAAGAGTTGGAAGCTTGGCAGAGAGTTCAAAGTAGATATATGGAGGGTTCCGAAGAAAGAAAGAAGGCCGATAGAGAAGTTTATCGTCTACAAAAAGAATTGACAGATAAGAAAATAGAATTAGAAAAAGAATACGCCGATACAGTTAAATCTATAAATGATGATTTAAAAAGAGATATACAATCATTAAATGACGATTATCAAAATGCATTAAAGTCTAGAGCCGACGCGATATATAAATCATATGGTTTATTCGATAAAGTGTCGGACCCCGAACACGTAAGTAGTGACGAATTAATAGAAAATTTAAACACCCAAGTCGATTCTCTAAAAACTTGGAGAGATACACTGGATGATTTGACAAGACGTGGATTAGATTCTAAGTTGATAGAAGAGTTACGTGAGATGGGGCCATCGGCGTTAGGTAAACTCACCGCTATATCTAATATGACAGACGAACAACTTTCGAAATATAGTGATCTGTGGAGAGAAAAACACCGTCTAGCTAAAAATCAAGCGACTGCTGAACTTGAGGAGATGCGAATCGAAACCAACGCCAAAATCGAACAACTAAAAATAGAAGCAAATGCGAAACTTGCCGAATACATAGACGTATGGAAAACACGAATGGCTGAATTGACAGACGTAGTAGTGTTACCAACCGATGCCAATATTGTTATACCTACTAATGATGCATTAAACAAATCATTAGAAGCGATTAACAGTAAACAAGCGGAATATAATTCGGCAGGCCAAAATGTAGCATCGAATTTTATTGCTGGTATTAAATCCAAAGACACAGCAACGTCTAAGGCGTTTATACAGAGTATAAGTGGTTGTTTAACCGAAATCAAGAACAAGTACAACGATTTCTATAATACCGGTAAGTATCTTGTTAAAGGATTTGCAGCTGGCATCGCCGATAATACTTATCTCGCTGAAGCAAGAGCAAGAGCTATGGCAGCCGCAGCAGCGAGAGCAGCCAAGAAAGAACTCGATATTCATTCTCCTTCAAAGGTTGGATTTGGAATCGGTAATTATTTCGGATTAGGTTTTGTAAATGCTCTATCTACCTATGTCTCTAAATCTTATCAAGCTGGTTCCGAAATAGCTAAATCGGCTAAAAACGGTTTGAGTGAGGCGATTTCTAAGATTACCGATGTGATCGAAGGGGACATTGATACACAGCCGACTATAAGACCGGTTCTGGACTTATCCGATGTTGAAAGTGGAACTGGTAAACTAAATGCACTATTTAGCAGGACACAAGCTATGTCTATCAGTGCCGGTATGAACCGAGTAGCTAATGAAGAAATTCAAAATGGAGTGACAACTTCTTCGGGAAATATAATTCAGTTCACGCAAAACAACTATTCCCCTAAGGCACTGTCGCGAATTGAGATTTATAGACAGACTAAAAATCAGCTCTCAATGATGAAAGGGTTGGTGAAAGCATGATTAAATCAATTACCGTAACAAACTATCTAGGCGATAGTATTAAACTTGAATTGGGGAGGCCTGAGAAATCGGGCTTCCTCATCGGGTCTGTTTCCGGACTTGGTCCCGGTAAGGCAAATATTAATACAACAGAAGTATCCACGAATGACGGTTCTCTGTTCAATTCTGCAAGATTGAATCAGCGAAACATCGTTTTTGAATTTATATTTGTTGAAACAATTAATGGAGAAAGTATTGAGGACGTCCGACAGAAGTCTTATAAGTATTTTCCCTTGAAGAAAAAACTTGATTTACTTATCGAGACTGATAACCGAATTGCAAAAACTACTGGTTATGTAGAATCAAATGAACCAAATATTTTTAGTTCTAGAGAAGGAACACAGATTTCCATCATTTGTCCCGACCCCAACTTTTATTCGGCTGGCCCAGATGGTAATAATACTACATTTTTTTATGGTATTGAACCAGTTTTCGAATTCCCATTCAGTAATGAATCCTTAACAGATCCTTTGATTACGTTTGGTAATATTCATTTCAAGACAGAAAACGTAATCACTTACAAAGGGGATATGGAGATTGGTGTAACTATTCATATTCATGCTATTGGGGAGGTTGAAAACATAACAATCTACAATACAGGAACAAGGGAAATTATGAGAATTGATACCGTAAAACTAGAAGCTCTTACTGGTTCCGGAATAGTAGCTGGAGATGATATTATTATCAAAACCCAAAAAGGAGATAAAAGCATCACGCTAATTCGAGAGGGGCAGTATATCAATATTTTGAATTGTCTGGGTAGAGAACCAGACTGGTTCACACTAACAAAAGGTGATAATATATTTGCTTTTACCGCCGAATCAGGTACTACCAATCTTCGATTCTGGATCGAGAATAAAGTAATCTACGAAGGAGTGTAACTATGGAGATATTAGTTTTGAATACTAACTTTAAGTCCGTATATATTATAGATTCTTTTATATCAATGATCTGGACCGATAGGTATAATGAATATGGCGATTTCGAAATATGCTTAGCGTTAACAAATAATTCTGATATTCTCAAATATTTAAAAGAGGATTATTACCTATGGTTAAAAGATTCGGAACACTGTATGATTATAGAGGATTTGGCCGTAGATTCGGATACAGAAGACGGAAACCACCTTATTGTCACCGGACGATCTCTAGAATCTATTTTAGAACGACGTATTATATGGGGTCAAAAAGTTTTAACTGGTAATTTGCAAGATGCGATTGAAACTTTGTTGAACGAGTCTATAATTTCACCATCTATAACGGAGCGTAAGATTGACAATTTTATATTTGAGCCATCTACAGATCCAAGAGTTACGGAGCTGACTATCGATGCACAGTTTACTGGCGATGACTTATATGTCGTTATAAAAAAACTATGCCAGTCCAATAACCTTGGATTTAAAATCGTACTTAACGACAATAACCAATTCGTTTTTAGTTTATACGCTGGAACAGATAGATCATACAATCAAAACATCAATCCATATGTAGTGTTCTCTCCGAAGTTTGAGAACATCATAAATAGTAATTATTTTACTTCTAAAGCTAACTTGAAAAACGTAACCCTTGTTGCTGGTGAAGGAGAAGGAGTTTCTCGTAAAACAACTACTGTTGGTTCTGGTTCCGGTTTGAATCGACGAGAGTTATTTACGGATGCCCGGGATATTTCCTCTGATGTTGATGGTGGGACACTAACAAACGAGCAATATATAGAAAAACTAAAAGCTAGAGGAAACGAAAAGTTATCAGAACATACTGTCAAAACCGCTTTTGAAGGAGAAGTTGAAGCGACTAGGTTGTTTAAGTACGGAGAGGATTTCTTCGTTGGTGATATTGTACAAATCGCTAATGAATATGGACATGAAGGAAGAGCTTATATTTCGGAACTTATTATTTCTCAAAGCAAAGATGGGATTTCCATATATCCTACTTTCCAAACAATTCAAGAGGAAGGAGAAGAAACTGAATGAGTGTAACATATGGATTTTATAATTCACTTAATGGTGACCGCAAATACGACGCAACTCAAATATCAAGTATGTTTGACGGCTTGATTATTGATGGGATATTTGCGTCTATTGGAACAGCTTTCGCAGTTAAAGCTGATACCGGGAACACCGTAAACGTGGGGGTCGGTAAAGCATGGTTTAATCGAACATGGACGTTGAATGACGCCATTCTTCCATTGGAAGCTCCTATTTCAGATGTTTTGTTTGATCGTATTGATGCGGTAGTCATCGAGGTAGATACTTCAGAGGCTGTACGTGCAAATTCCATCAAATTCGTTCAGGGTACACCATCAAGTCATCCGGTTAGACCGACTATGGCTTCGAGTGAAACTCTTCATCAGTACCCACTCTGTTATATTTATAGAGCTGCCGGAAGTACAGAGATTACTCAAGCTGATATTACTAATATGGTTGGTACTGAAGAAACGCCGTTCATAACAGGTATTCTTCAGACAATCAGTCTCGATGAGCTTCTCGGTCAATGGGAGGATGAGCTCGACCAATTTGTTGCTAGTGAGCAAGCCGATTTTACAAATTGGATGAATGATGTAAAGGACGAATACGACGATTGGTTTAACCAGATGAAAGCCGACTTATTAGCAGAAAAAGCTCTTTTAGATCAATGGATTGCCAGTGAGCAAGACGATTTTATAAACTGGTTCAATCAAATGAAGGGGATTTTGGATGAAGATGCAGCGGGTAATATATTAAATTTAATAAACAATCATGTGGCAGATTATGAGTACAAAACGCCTATTATAGACGGTACACAAATACAACTACAAAAGCAATCCGATACAAACATTTTGAAGTTCAAGCTTGACACAGATTTGTCAGGTGGAGAAATAACTATATCTCTTGACAAATACCTTTATGTGGGTGGTGCCACTAATAAAGTCTGGAAGTTAAACAAATCAAACTTAAGCAAGGTGTCAGAATCTATAGA
>ERZ795046.1043-NODE-1043-length-30147-cov-13.046325_pt1 | contig 30147 bp, 19 predicted proteins | sample MGYA00375130_ERZ795046 | MGnify/ENA primary metagenome ERZ795046 (study PRJEB30175, sample SAMN05720202) | activated sludge metagenome | isolation source: anaerobic digester from wastewater treatment plant | place: Japan | collected 2015-05-15 ...
GAATGCTTTTTTAAAGGCATTCTCTAAATCTTCTATTAAGTCCTCTGCATCTTCAAGCCCTACTGATATTCTTAATAACTGCGGAGATATCTTTACCTTATCTTTTCTGTCTTTTGGAAATCCCCTTCCTGTAGGGAAGATCAGACTTTCATATCCTCCCCAGCTTACAGCTATGGCGAATAATTTGAGATTATTTACAAATTTTCTTAACTCTTTCTCTCCTCCATCAAGTTCGAAACTCATCAATCCGCTGAAACCTCTGAGCTGTGATATGGCTAACTGGTGCTGAGGATTTGATGGTAGACCAGGATAGTTCACCTTTATTACCCGTGGATGATTCTCCAGATACTGGGCTACCTTCATAGCATTGTTCTGGTGAAGCTCCATTCTACTAGGTAAAGACCTCAAACCTCTGAGAATTAACCATGCTTCGAATGGACCTATTATACTGCCTATTAGATTGAGCTCTCTACTGACTCCTTTTATTAGCTCTTTATTTGTAATTACCAGCCCTGCTACCACATCGCTGTGCCCACCGAGATATTTACTTGCAGAATGGACAACTACATCTATACCATACTCTATAGGATTCTGAAAATATGGAGTAGCCCATGTATTATCTATTATTGTGTATATACCTCTCTCTCTAGCCATTCTGGCAATTTCTCTAAGGTCAAAGACTTCGAATATAAGACTGTTGGGACTTTCCAGATATATAACTCTGGTGTTGGGTCTTATAGCGGATTCAATATCAGATAAGTCCTTACCTTCGACAAAAGATGAGGAGACATTAAACCTGGATAGATAACTATCTATAAACTCATATGCAGGATTATAAACCCCTCTTAGACATACTATGTGGTCTCCTCCCTTTATTAACGACAGGATACTTGCAGTTATAGCCCCCATCCCGGAAGAAAATGCCCTGCAGGCATCACCTTTTTCCAGCATAGCAATTTTATTCTCCAGTATTCTGACTGTAGGATTTCCTCCCCTTGTATATGTAAATTTATCCTTCAGTTTCCCCTCCTGGTGTTCTTCTACCTCTTCGTAGGAGGAAAAGGCAAAATTCGATGCCTCGAAAATGGGTGGGGATATAGCTCCTAAAAATTTGGAATAATCTTCTCCATAGTGTTGTATTTTTGTCCTGGTCCCTTTATCCACAAATGCCTCCTTCTATTTTAGAAAATCCTCTCTCTGAGGTGTAAATACATCGATCACCACAGAGTTATCCTCCAGAGATTCTGCGCTGTGCGGCACATTAGAGCCGATATATATACTGTCTCCAACCTTCAGTATGTATTCTTCTCCGTTAAGGGTAAACTTAAAACTTCCTGAGAGGATATAGCTTACCTGTTCATGATAGTGGTTATGTTTCTCTGCCTTTGTACCCTTTACAGGGAAGGTATTTCTGGTCAGCATAAGATTGCCTCCCCTAGCGAGTATCTCTCTTATAATCTCCATAGACATCTTCCTCCTATTTAAAAGTAATCTTCTGTTTTATTCTACTACAAATATCAAGGGTTACCGATTTCTTCCTCCCCCATCTCGGGAGAGGGTGAATAAACTTGACTTGATCTTTCCAGTAGAGTATAATTGGCTATACCGACCAGTCGGTATATAGGAGAATGATATGGAAGAGATAAACACAAGGGAAAGAATTATAAGATCTGCAATGGAATGTTTTTCCAAGTATGGATATGATGGAACCAGTGTAGAGCGTATATGTGAATCAGCCAGGATAAGTAAGGGTAGTTTCTTCTACTATTTCCCGACGAAACAATCCCTGTTCCTGGAGATATTGAGCAGATGGCTTGAGGATGTAGACAGAAATATGGGAGAAGTGGTTAAAGCTGATGAAGATATAAGAATAAAACTTCTAAATCTATCTATGAGTTTAATAGATATTTTGACCACTGGAGAAAAAGAGATATCTCTGACATTTGAATTTTTAAACAGAGCACTTCATGATGAAGAGACCTTTAAGAGAATAATATCGATGTTTGAAAGCTACAGAAATTATTTTTCTAGTTTGCTGGAAGAAGATATTAAAAAAGGCAGGATTATAAATATTGACCCTAAGATTGTTTCTTATACTATAGTCTCTTTTGCTGTGGGCTTGCTGGTTCAAAGACTTTTTTCTGTTGACGATACAGACTGGGTGACTATAGCCAGAGAAGGATTGGAGATAATAATCAAGGGTTTAATAGATAATTCTGTGATATAATCTTTCGGTACGGTTAAGAGCTGAAGAAAGGAGATAGATATGGGAATAAGACTTGTGGGCAAAGAGGATTATGAGCAGGTTTTTTATCTGGATGCCTATTGTTTCCCCTGGTTGAACGATGTAAGGGACAGGGCAAAAGATTTTGTGTTAAAGCATATACCCGAAGACGCAATCCTGGGTTACTATGATGATTCCGGAATGCTGAGTGCAATGCTTTTTATCCTTCCGTTCAGTATATACATCTATGGTTCTCCTGTTGGAATGGGGGGTATCGCATCTGTCTCTTCCATGCCAGAAGGAAGGCATGGCGGAAAGGTTACCCAGTTACTGAGAAGATCAATAGAGATTATGAGAGAGAGGAAAGAATTTGTCTCTATGTTAGGACCGTTCTCCTACGAATTTTACAGGAGATATGGCTGGGAACTGGGATTTGAGAGATTAAATTATACAATTCCAGTTGAACATTTTTCTAACTTTACCAGGAAGACAGGATATGTTAAGCCGTACAGAGAGGGAGACGTAGAGATTCTTGATAAGATATACTCGGAATATGCAAGAAAACATAACGGATGTACAGTCAGGGATAAAACTCTCTGGACAGATTTTGTATTAGAAGACCCATATGGCAGAGATTATCCTAAGTATACCTATATCTGGTTTGACGATGGGAATAATGCCAGGGGATACATTATATATTCAATAAAGAATAACAGGATGACCATTCAGGAGATGATATATCTTGATCAGGCAGCAAAGGAGGGTTTATTCTGGTTCATCTTTGTCCATCAATCTCAAATCAAAGAGGTATACTGGTCGACCGCCCCTGATGAGAGATTATATCTGGATATCCCGAATCCAAGGGTCAAGATGGAGATATCTCCCTCAATGATGTTTAGGGTTATAGACGTTAAGCATGCTCTTCTCAGTAGAGGATATGATGGGGATGTAAATGCAAGGTTTTCAATATCGATATCTGACCCCAATGCAGAATGGAATAATAAGGGTTTTCTTATCGAAATAGAGGATGGTCATATAGATATAGGGGAGACTGAGTCCCCTGAGAGTTCCTGCAGTATTCAGACTTTCAGTCAGATATTTACAGGCTACATAACCCCAGAAGAGGCCTGTATGCATAGAAAGCTCACAGGTGACCCCAAAACTATCAGAGAGATGGGAATGGTCTTTAAGAAGTCCAGTACATTTAACAATAATCCATTTTAGTTAATTTTATCTTAAAACAGGAGGCGATAAAAAAATTATGAATGCGTATCCATTTAATGGAAGCGGTAACTGGTATAAGGGTAATCTTCACTGTCATTCAACCGTATCTGACGGGGCATTGACCCCTCAAGAGGTGGCGGATTTATATCGTAAAAATGGGTGGAATTTTCTGGCTCTTACCGAACATAACATATATACTGACTGGCAGGAATTCAATAGGGAGGATTTTATAATAATACCAGGGGTCGAGGTCTCAGTAGATGAGAAGGAAAGACCAAAATGTTACCATCTAGTAGGACTTTCAGATGGGACTAAAAGTTTACCCAATAAGGAATCGATAAGAGGATATGAATGGAACGGTCCTAGCTCTGTGCAGGATACCATAGATAAATTGAATGAAAAAGGGTTATATGTAGTTTTATGCCATCCGATATGGTCCAGGACAGAGTTTGAAGATTTCAAGGATTTCGGAGGTTATTTTGGTATAGAGATATATAACCATGGCTGCGAGATGGAGAACCATACCGGATTCTCAACTGTATACTGGGACTCACTTCTGAGAAGAAAGAGAAGAGTCTGGGGTCTGGCTACCGATGATGCCCATCACAAGATAAAAGACCATCTCGGTGGATGGGTAATGGTAAAGGCGGAAAGTCTGACCAGGTCCAGCATTATATCCGCCCTTTTAGATGGGAGATTTTATTCCTCAATAGGACCGTCTATATATGATTTTGGAGTTGAAGATGACGAGGTATTTATAGAGTGCTCTGAGGTTAAGGCTATACACTTTGTAACTTATGAAACACTAGGTTGGAGTCACTATGCGGGTGACAATAACCTTTTAACCTCCAGCAGATTTAAGTTGAAAGGCAAAGAGTTATATGTTAGAGTTGAATGTATTGATGAATATGGCAGGGTTGCATGGACAAATCCTATATTCCTTAAGTGAGGAGGGGAATTAATCCTGAGTTTTCTTGAGATTCTCCTTAAGTTTTTATTAGCCATACTGCTCGGTGGGATAGTTGGATGGGAGAGAGAGACTGTAAATAAGCCGGCAGGTCTCAGGACCCATATAATTCTCTGTTTGGGGTCCACTCTTATCACTATAGTATCCACTACTCTACCAGGTTCAGACCCCGGAAGAATAGCAGCACAGATTGTTTCCAGTCTTGGGGTACTGGGGGGTCTTGTCGTATTCAGAGAGGGGCATCATGCAGTGACAGGTATTACCACTGCTGTAAGCATGTGGTTTATGGGAGGAGTGGGGATAGCTATTGGGGCAGGTTATTACCTGCCAGCAATAATCTCCACTCTGGCTATTTATATAATACTCGTCTTTTTAAAGTCCATAGAGGGAAAAATCCTGGGGCATGGAACGGGTAAGACTCTTACTATAAAAGCTTTAAATAGACCAGGACTTATAGGAGATATAGGAAAGATACTTGGCTCACACAACGTGGATATAGCCGATTTAAAACTTCAGATATCTGACGATATAGCAGAGATAGTTTTAAGGGTTAATTGTCCCCAAAAATTTGAGCCTTCTTCAATGTTACGTGAGATACAGGGTCTCGAAGATATAAGATCGATAGGCTGGGAATAGTTATACTACTCCCTTTTTCCAGTTACCCCTTTTAAATCTTGCCAGATATAACAGTCCTCTTATAGCGAAGTCTATACCTACAGCTATCCACACACCATATATGTTGAGATTGAAGAACTTACTGAAGAGTAAAACTAGAGTTAGACGGAACCCCCATATGCCTATGAATGTGGTTATGGTAGTATATATGATGTCCCCCGCTCCACGCAGAGACGCTGATAATATGGATACCAGGCATGAGAACGGTAGAGAGAGGGATAGTATTTTTATCGCAAAGTTACCTATCTGTATCATCTCGGCATCTGGAGAATAGATTGACACCAGCTGGCTTGAGAAGATAAAGTTTATACTCCCCAGTACGCATACTATAAGCATTCCTATTTTTAATATCCTTCTCACATACTCTTCTGCAAGGTCAGGTCTTGAAGCCCCAAGGTTCTGCCCCACCAGTGTGGTTGCAGCCATAGAAAAACCCCATACAGGCATAAATGATATATTGTTTATCGACATCCCTATCTGATATATCGCTATGGCTGCTGTTCCCATTCCGGATATTATCACCTGCAGGAGTAAAAAACCTCCCTGCATGATGAATTGCTCAAGTGCTGCCGGGATACCAACTCTAAGTATCCTCTTTATGATATTCAATTCCAGGGTAAACTTCTCTCTAAAGTTAAATGATATGGTCTTTCCTCTGAACAGTGCGATGAGTATGAGTATACCACCTATTGCTCTGGACACTGTTACCGCCATACCTGCTCCGATGAGACCTAACGGTTTAATATGGATGAATGAGAGGTCCAGTCCAAAAATCAGGATGAAACTCAATACAACATTTACTATATTAACTATATAGGCTACCTTCATAGGTGTCCTGGTATCTCCAGCCCCTCTGAGGATACCGCTGACTATGGTATTTATAAGTAACAGGGGGAAAGAGTATAATGTTATCCGAAAGTATTGTAGAGCCATACTGACCACCGTTATGTCCGCCTGAGAGAATAGTAATTCTAAGAACTTATCAGCATAAATATAGCAGAAGAAAGTTACCAGGATAGAAGAAATAACGGCTATCATCAATGACTGTCTCACCGCCTCTTTAGCTCCCCTGATGTTACCCTCTCCTATCAATCTTGCTACCAGAACGGTACTTCCGGTAGATAAGGCAGTGAAAAGAGCCAGTACAAAGTTGGTCAGATTATTTACAAGACCTACCGAAGAGATAGCCTCCTTACCGAGTCTACCTACAAGAATAGTGGATACCACACCCACAATCATAATGAGAATCTGTTCCAATGTTGCAGGGATAGCAAGTTCCAGTATATTTTTCTTTAAAGTCTTACTATCTACTTCTATTTCAGTTCCTGATGTAGCTTCTTTACCCTCAGGGAGTCCTATCTCTTTGTTCAAATCTAACTCTCTTCCCTCTCAGACTTGGATATAATTATAACATATCCTGTATTGATAAAACGTTGCTATCTTGTAAAATATCCATTCAAGAAATATAATTAAGACAACTATTATATTATTAGGAGGGATTAATATGCCGAGAAAGACAAAGGTCAGAGTAGGAATAATTGGGTGTGGAGGTATAGCTTTTGGGAAACATCTGCCAAGCCTGTCAAGGCTTGATAATGTAGAGATTGTTGCCTTCTGTGACCTTATAGAGGAAAGGGCTTTAAAGGCAGCCAAAGAGTATGGAGCAAAGAATTCACTTGTATGTAAGGACTATAGAGAACTGCTGGAGAATAAAAACATAGATGTGGTGCATGTATGCACCCCAAACAGGTCTCATTCCGAGATAACTGTAGCTGCACTTGAAGCTGGTAAACATGTAATGTGCGAGAAGCCTATGGCTAAAGATGTAAAAGGGGCAAAGGCGATGCTGGAGGCAGCGAAGAGAACAGGTAAGAAACTTACGATTGGATATCAGAATAGATTCAGGGCAGACTCTCAGCATCTCAAGCAGATATGTGAGAGGGGAGACCTTGGTGAGGTCTACTTTGCCAAGGCACATGCCATTAGAAGAAGGGCTGTACCAACATGGGGGGTATTCTTAAATGAGGAGGAGCAGGGAGGAGGTCCACTTATCGATATAGGAACCCATGCCCTGGATCTTACCCTCTGGATGATGAATAACTACAAACCTAAATATGCGGTGGGTAATATATATAAAAAGTTATCTCAGACAAAGAACGCAGCCAATGCTTGGGGACCATGGGACCCGAAGAAATTTACCGTTGAAGACTCTGCCTTTGGGTTTGTTACAATGGAAGACGGAGCCACTATTATTCTTGAGGCAAGTTGGGCTTTAAATATACTCCAGGAGGGTGAAGCTAAAACCACTCTCTGCGGGACAAAAGGCGGGGCGGATATGTGGGAAGGGCTCAGAATAAATGGAGAGGAGTTTGGAAGGCTATACTCCAAGACTGTGGTGGTTGATGCAAAGGGTGTGGCATTCTATGAGGCAACAAGAGAAGACCCTTCGCTTCTTGAAGCTAGATCATGGATAGATGCCGTTATAAACAATAAAGAACCGGTGGTAAAACCGGAGGAGGCTTTTGTTGTAAGCCAGATTCTGGAAGCCATATATGAATCAGCCAGGACTGGAAAACCGGTCTATTTTGACTAAAGGGTGAGAATTATGAGGGATTTTGAATTTTTAAGTCCAACAAAGATAATATTTGGTAGAAACTCGGAGGCGAAGGTTGGTAGAGAGGTTAAAAATTACAGCAGAAAGATACTGCTCCACTATGGCAAGGGAAGCATCATTAAAACCGGGCTTTATGACAGGGTGGTAAAATCTTTAAAAGAGGAAGGGATAGATTTTATTGAGCTTGGAGGAGTCCAGCCCAATCCGAGAGTGAGTCTGGTAAGGGAAGGTATAGAGATATGCAGAAAAAATGGGATAAATTTTATTCTGGCGATCGGTGGAGGTAGCGTGATAGACTCATCCAAGGCGATAGCAGTTGGTGTTCCATACAGTGGAGATGTATGGGACTTCTATGCCGGCAAGATGGAACCAAAGACAGCCCTTCCAGTCGGAGTGGTTTTAACAATACCGGCGGCTGGAAGCGAAGCCAGTAAGAGTTCTGTTATAACAAATGAGGATGGATGGTATAAGAGGTCAATAAATACAGAGATAATAAGACCAAGATTTGCCATAATGAACCCCGAGGTCACATTTACACTCCCCCCATATCAGACAGCCTGCGGTGCTGCTGACATAATGGCTCATGTTATGGAGAGATACTTTACCAATGATAAAGGGGTAAATTTTACAGACAGGCTCTGTGAGGCAACACTGAAGACTGTAATCTACAATGTCCCCATCGTCTTAAAGAAACCGGATGATTATGATGCCAGGGCTCAGATTATGTGGGCAAGCACTATCGCACATAACGACTTACTGAGTACAGGCAGAACCGGTGACTGGGCATCACATGGGATAGAACATGAGTTAAGTGGTATATACGATATAGCCCACGGAGCTGGACTGGCTATAGTATTTCCGGCATGGATGAAGTATGTGTATAAACATAACATTGAGAGATTCATACAGTTTGCTATAAATGTATGGAACGTTGAACCGAATTTTGAATCTCCAGAGAGGATTGCCCTGGAAGGTATAGAAAGACTTAAGAGATTCTTCAAAGATATAGGGCTTCCCACAAGCTTATCTGAGGCTAATATAGGAGAAGATAGATTGGAGGAAATGGCTACCAAGGCTACAGAGAGGGGTGAACTGGGAGAGTTTGTAAAGTTGAAAAAAGAGGATGTGCTTAATATACTCAGGTCTGCCCTGAAGTAGATTACGACCAAAATACTGGGGAAGGACAAAATCCTTCCCCAAATTATATCGTTACAGTGATGTGATCTAAGTTATATGTTATAATTGAATAGACTGAAAAAGCTACTGAGAAAGAGGTGATTGAATGTATAAATTATTATACATAGTACTTGATGGATTAGGAGACAGACCATGCAGAGACCTGAATGGAAAAACTCCGTTAGAAGCTGCCGAAACTCCAAATATGGATAAACTGGCCAGTCTTGGTAAGAGTGGTATTGTAGATACTGTGGGACCAGGGATAGCTCCGGAGTCTGATATAGCGGTTATAAGTATCCTGGGTTATGATGCAGAAAAATATTATACAGGACGTGGTCCGCTGGAGTGCTATGCTATTGGCATTGATGTCAAGCCCGGTGACCTTGCTTTCAGAGTAAACTTTGCAACTATGGATGAAAATAGATATCTCTCAGACAGGAGAGCAGGGAGAGATCTGAGCACAGAAGAGGCTAAGGCTCTGGCTGAAGAGGTGAATAACAAGGTAAAGCTGACAAGTCATCCGGCAGAATTCAAGTTTGTAAGTACAGTCGGGCATAGAGGGGTCCTCTGGATAAGATGTAAGGAGGGTCCACTATCTGCCAATATTACGAATACCGACCCTGCCTATGACAAGATAGGTTATTTTGGTGTTGCCAAGGAAAAGTTTGAGCCATATCTACAGGTATGCAAGCCACTGGATGATAGTATAGAGGCTAGGAGGGCTGCAGATCTGACTAACGAGTTTGTAGAGAAAAGTCATATAGTCTTGAATAATGCAGAGGTGAATCTTAAGAGAAAAGCTCAGGGTAAGATGATGGGGAATGTTATACTTACCAGAGATGCGGGTGATAGACTTCCACAGTTTCCTGATATAAAAAAGCTCTTCGGGTTAAACTTTGCCTGTTTTGCCGAGATGCCTGTAGAAATGGGTATAGCTATGCTTACAGGAATGGATATTGTGGAGTTACCTGAACCTACCGGTGATCCTGAAGTTGATTATCCTCTGAGAGTGGAGAAGACTGTAGAATATATGAATCGGTACGATGCCCTCTATATACACCTCAAAGGTCCTGATATCCCAGGACATGATGGAAAGGCTATCGAGAAGAGGGATAGTATCTCTGCAATAGATAAGTATTTCTTTGGAGGTCTATTACCTAGGATAAACTTATCTGATGTGGTGATGGCGATTACCGCTGATCATTCCACCCCCTGTGATCTCAGGGCTCATTCAGATGACCCTGTCCCTCTATTAATTGTTGGAGCAGGGATAGAAAGCGATGGGACTTTAAATTATTCAGAGAGGGAATGCTCCAAAGGTTCTCTTGGCAGGCTTTTAGGTAATCAGTTAATGCCCCTTTTTGTTAAGTTGATAGGGAAAGGAGAAGATTAATCGAAGAAATATGGGTATAAGTCGAGCTTACATCGAAACAGGGAGAAATGACCCCTGCCCCTGTGGTAGTGGTAAAAAGTATAAAAAGTGCTGTCTCCCACTCCTGGAGGAGTCTCTGTCAATAGATTCATTGAAGTTCTCTGTCTATTACAAGATAGCCTATCATACATTTACCAATTATAAGGAGTTCTTCAAAGATACCGCTGGCAAGTTCGAAAGGAAAGACCTTGCTTCAGCTGAGAGTTTTGAGGACCTGGTAAGAAATAAGAAGGAGTGGGAAGAGCCACTGGACTGGTTTATCTTCAATGAATATGTCCTGAAGGGGAAGACCCCTTTGCAGTTATTTCTTGAAGAAGGGGATGCTACAGAGAAAGAGAAGAATATCCTCAGAAGGTTTGATGGAACATACTGGTCTCTCTATGAAGTGAAGGATCTGGTCAAGGAATTGGGTAAGGCTAAGTTTGTAGACCTGTTTTCTGAAAAGGAGTATTCAGTATTCGATGAAAACCTTGCCTCCATAGAGAACGGGATGGTTATTTTTTGTAGGTTAGTCCCATATGACCACTTTTACTCTGCAGGATATGTCTTTCTCCCCTGGCTGATACGTAAACCCGATGGATTTGAAGAAGTCCTGGATAGATTTATAGAACCGTTTAAACATGATAATCCATCTACAGAAGAAATACTTAGAATATATGGCTATAGATTATATCTATTTATTAAAAACTTCACTGTACCGGAAGATGAGGGGGAGGATGCAGACATAGCAAGCTCAATATACAGGGTCAGTGATTATAACAAGGTAATAAGTTTACTTCAACTTTCTCCTTACTTTTATAAGGAACGTACCCCATCTGATCAGGAGATATTTGTCTGTTTAAAGAATCCCAGAAGTGAGCTTATAATTAATAATACCGGAATAGTAACCCCAGAAGAGGGTTACATTGATAGTGATGAAGAACCCGGAATAGGTATAGTTAGAGTAGATAAGAATTATCTGGAGGTATTGGCTCCAACTAAAAAGAGATTGGAAGCTGTTGAGGCATTACTGAAAGAAGTGGCAGGCGAACATATTACTTTAGAGGATATGCGGTAATACTATGGCAGAGGTCAGACCTTTTATTGGTCTTACATATAATAGAGAGGTTATAAATAACTTAAAAGACGTAATATCTCCTCCTTTTGATACCATCCCTCCAGAGTTACATAAGAATCTTTATGATAGGCATCTTTATAATATAGTCAGGCTAGAGTTGCCATCTGGAGAAGGGGAAGAGAAGTATATAAATGCAGGCAAGATACTGGAGTCCTGGATAGAGAGCAGGATACTGGTCCCAGCTGAAGGTGCCAGATTCTATCTCTATAAGGAAAGATATATTTTAAACGGGGAGGAGAGGGTATTACGTGGTCTCTTTGGAGCGGTAAGACTTGAACCATTTGATAAAAGGGTTATACTTCCACATGAACTTACGTTTCCAAAACCCAAAGAAGATAGACTGAACCTTCTCAGAGCCACCGGGTCGAATATCAGTCCCATCCTGGGTATATATTTTGATGATTCTGATTCAAGTAACAGGATATGGGAAGATACCAGGTCTCAAAAACCTCTATTTGAGGATGAAGACTTCTCTTTCTGGGAAGTGGAGGATGGTCTGGAAGGGATAGTGGCTCTGTTTGAGGACAAGGTCATTCTTATAGCTGATGGACACCATAGATATGAGACCGCCCTTGAGTATAAAATTGAAATGGAATCCAGGTTAAAGAAGACCGGTCCATACAGTTTTGTAATGTTCTTTCTGGTGGAAGCCAATACAGGAGGACTGAGTCTTCTCCCCACTCACAGGGTTATTAGGGGAATACCTGAGCAGTTTGACGAATCAATCTTAAAGTCTTTCCATCTGGAAGAAGTCGAAAGACCTGATTTAAATAGAGATGAAAATATATGTTATCTCTATAGGTATGGCAAGTTTTCCATGTTCAGAACAGAGTCTCTCAACGTGGTTTCTTTGCATAAGTTTCTGGAAACTTTCAGCGAACTTACCATACATTATACGCATAATATGGAAGAGGCGTTATCTCTTGTGGATAGCGGAGGCTATGATCTGGCTTTTATTGTTACCCCTCCCTCTATGGATACGGTGAGGAAAGTGGTGGAGAAAGGGGATAGACTCCCCCATAAGAGTACGTATTTTTATCCTAAGATAGGGGCTGGTCTAGTTTTGTATAATCATAATCTAAATTTGGAGATGAGATAGATGCGTAGGATAAATAGAATTATAGCTCTGCTGGTAGTTTTATTACTGGTTATTCCAAACATCTCTTTTGCCCAGGAGAAAGGGCTAATGTTTTCCTTAGAAAATCCCAACCCCATCGAACTTGAAGGCTGGGATGCCTGGGTAAAGGGGAATCATCGGAAGGTTATACAAAACTGGGAGAGGTTAATAGCTGATAATCCGGATTGCTACTCTTCTCTGAGTTACTGGTATCTGCTCAGTGAACTTTACGATGAGGAAGGATTATACAGAGAAGCTATCTCCTTTATAGATAGCATAATTGACAGTGTTAAAAGTCCAGATTTATTGTCCTCCCTCTACTGGGAGAAGGCTTTGAACTTACTGAAACTTGGCGAATACAAATCTGCAGAGGATTGTATCTCCAGGCTTGGTCTTGTCAATGAATGGCTCATAATAGGTCCATTTGATAATGTAGGAAGATCAGGGTTTTATAAAGTATTCCCTCCAGAAGAGGGAATCGACCTTAATAAGATATATACAGGCAAAAGTGGAATGGAGGTTAAGTGGTTCCCATCAAAAACCACTTATGGTGTTATGGAATTAGGAAATCTACTGTATCCATCCAGTTCTGCGGTTGCCTATGCTCTGACATTTTTATACAGTGATTCTGAACAGGAGGTCTTTATCAGGTCTGGGAGTACCGGCGCTTTGGCTATCTGGGTGAATGATACAGTGGTTTACTCTCAGGATACATACAGGACCATGTATATGGACCAGGATGTGATAAAAGTTAGGCTGCACAAGGGATGGAATAAACTTCTTGTCAAGGTATGTGAAGATGAAGGTACCTGGAAATTTGTCCTCAGAGTTACAGATGATAATGGCAACAGTATCCCCACAATAAAGTATTCTCTCACTCCTGTGGAATTTACTAAGGGAAGTGAGTATAAGCTTCTTGAAGAAGATACCCCCCAGGATTATTGGTCACTGATGTATGCTGGAATAATCTATAGGAAGAGAGGACTCTGGGATAAAGCAGAAAAGTCCTTCCTCAAGGCTATAGATATTTTCGATTCCGCCCTTCCCAGATACTTCCTTGGGATAACATATCTGGATGAAGGAGAATCAGATAGAGGGATAAACGAGTTAAAAAGAGTCATATCTTCTATCCCCGACTTTGTTAAGGCTTATGTGGATCTGGGATGGAACAGGTATGGTAAGGGATTATATGAAGAGGCTATTCGGTTTTTCCAGGATAGTATAAAATACAGTACTGATTATCCACAGATCTATTCTTATCTGGCATGGACTTATCTGGCAAGGGGATGGATAAAGGATGCTGAGGATATTATATCTGAAGCACTGAGTATCAATCAGAATCATCCTCTCAGTAATTATGTACAGGGGCTCATCTATGAGCAGAGGGGGTGGTATGATGATGCGGTTAATATATACAAGAAGCTTATCTCCTCAAACCGTACATTTGTCAGTGCTTCCAGCAACTTGAGCTCAATATATAAGAATAGTGGAAGGTATGAAGATGCAATATCGGTAACAAAGGAAAGACTGGAAAAGGAACCGTATAATATAACCCTTTATCTATATCTGGCAGACCTCTATACGAGGTCTAAGATGTTTGTTGAAGCAATCTCCCTCCTTGAGAGTGCGAGTGAGATCTCACCATTTTATCCTGCAATATATGAATATCTGGGAGATCTGTACTATGAGCTGGAACAGAAAGAACAGGCAATAATATACTGGGAAAAGGCTATAGAAATAGAACCTGGAAATGTAGCTCTAAAGGACTATCTGAGTTTTATTAAGGAAGAGAGCTATACCCTTGCAGATATCTCAAATTTGATTACCAGTACCCCTACCCAGAAGGATTATCCAGATGCCTCAGCCATAATTATCCTTGATAGCGGAGAAAGGATAGTTAAACCTGACGGAACATCCTCTCTTACGTATCATAAGGTGATAAAGATTCTGAATGAAAGAGGAAGAGAGATGTACGGAGAGGTTTATATCCCATATAACCTTTCAGGGGAGAGGGTGAAGATACTCAGAGCCAGGACTATAAAACCAGATGGGACTGAAGTGGAGGCTACTGCTATAAATGATGTGTCACTGGCAGAGGGTTATCATCTTTATTCTGATGCTATGGCTAAGGTAATCTCTATGCCTGCCCTCGAGAATAATGCCATCATAGAGTATGCCTATACCGTAGATGAGCTTGGTAGAGGTCCTCTGGGAAGGCACTTTCAGGACGAATTTCTCTTCCAGGACATTGATCCAATGATGATATCCAGATATTCCCTGACCGTTCCAAAGGGGATGGAGATTTATTATAAGGTATATAATGGCGATATATCTCCTGAGATAGAGGAAAAGGGGAATTCCGTTACATATATATGGGAGGCGAAAAATACTCCTCAAATTATTCAGGAGGATTATATGCCACCTCTAGCTGATATTGTTCCCAGACTGGAGATAACTACTTTTAAGGACTGGCAGGAGGTGGCTGGCTGGTATTATGATATAACCACCCCCAAAACCAAACCTGACGAGGCTATAAAAGCTAAGGTGATTGAGCTTACAAAAGATAAGAAGACGCTTGAGGATAAGGTAAAGGCGATATACTATTTTGTCACCAATGAGGTCAGATATGTGGGACTTGAATTCGGTATAGGTGGTCTTATGCCACACCAGGCAAGTGAGGTCTTCAAGTATAAGTATGGAGATTGTAAAGATAAAGCCACACTCCTCATATCAATGCTCAGAGAGATAGATGTCCCTGCCCATTATGTACTGGTCAGAACCAGATATATAGGCTCGCTACCTTTAGAATCTCCAGGTTTTCAGTTTGACCATGCGATATGTGCCATAAAACTTGATGGAAAGCTATATTTTCTGGATGGGACGGCTGAAGATACCCGTTTTGGATATATACCCTCAATGGATCAGGGGACAAAGGCACTATTGATAGAGGATGGAAAACCAGTTCTGGTGGATATACCTTTAGATAAGCCAGAGGATAATGAGAAGACAAGACTTATAGATGTCTCTTTATCAAAGGATGGAAGTATTGAAGGCACTTCTTATATTACGATGAAGGGTTATTATGATACCTATCTGAGAAATGTATGGAAATCTGCAAGTGACAGGGAGATAAGAGAAAATTTGGAATGGTCTTTACGTGCATTTATCCCCAATGCAATTCTTGGTGGATATGAAATCTCTAATCTGAGAGATTTAAATTCTGATGTATGGGAGAAGTATAGCTTTAAAGCTCCTGGATATGCAGATGTGGTGGGAAATACACTGTCCTTCTTGCCATCTGTTATGGAGAGGCTTGAAACAAGCGAGTCTGTGGCTAAAGAGGAGAGAGTTTATCCTATAAATTACTGGTCTCCTTACACCACCAGAGATATTATTAACTATAAACTCCCGGATAACTGTAAGATCGTTCATCTTCCCGAAGATCTGGTCTTTGATAAGTCATTCGGATATTACAGTGTGAAGTTTACAGTTGAAGGGAATATCCTGAAGGTGGAGAGAGTCTTTCAAATTAGAAGCATACTTATCCCCCCTGACATCTATAAAGAGTATAAGGCTTTTATAGAAGGGATAGTATCTAAGGATAGAGAAAGGGTGGTAATAAGCTTCTAGAGGAGAGTTACTATGTTTAAACTGTTAGAAAAGTTTATTGGAAAAGATTCAGATAGAGAACTGAGAAGATACTGGCGTATTGTAGAAAAGATAAACGAATTGGAAGATGAGATATCTCGTCTTTCCGATGAAGAACTTGCAGGTAAAACGTTAGAGTTTAAGGATAAATTAAATAATGGAGCTACACTGGATGATGTAATGGTCCCTGCCTTTGCCGTTGTTAGGGAGGTTGCCCGGAGAAAGGTCAATATGAGACCTTTTGATGTCCAGCTCATAGGGGCTATCGTACTCCATGAGGGCAAAATAGCAGAGATGAAGACGGGGGAAGGGAAGACTTTAGTTGCAACAATGCCTGCCTATCTAAATGCACTGACCGGAGAAGGGGTGCACATAGTCACAGTGAATGACTATCTGGCAAAAAGAGATAGATACTGGATGGGACCTGTATATGAAGCCCTGGGGCTTAAGGTTGGACTCTTGCAGCACGATTCCAGCCCAGCTGAGAGAAGAGATGCCTATAATTCTGACATTACCTATGGAACAAATACTGAGTTTGGTTTTGATTATCTTAGAGATAATATGGCTTTAAGCAGGGATGAACTTGTACAGAGAGGCTTCAATTATGCTATAGTTGACGAGGTCGACAGTATCCTGATAGACGAAGCCAGGACTCCTCTTATTATCTCCGGGGTAGCTGATAAGCCGACAAGATTATACTATCAGTTTGCCCAGATAGCAAGGAATCTGGTAAGAGATATGGATTATACCGTAGATGAGAAACTTAAGACCGTTATTCTTACAGAAGCAGGCGTCAGGAAAGTGGAGAAGATGCTCAATATAGATAATCTGTACGAGGTGGGAGATATAGATTATCCATCATATCTTATGGCAGCACTTAAAGCGAAAGAACTCTTCAAAAAGGATGTAGATTATGTGATAAAGGATGGAGAGGTAATTATAGTAGACGAATTTACCGGTAGACTTATGTATGGTAGAAGATACAGTGATGGGATACACCAGGCTATAGAGGCAAAAGAAGGGCTTAAGATAAGACAGGAGGCACAGACACTGGCATACATAACCCTGCAGAACTACTTCAGGATGTATAAAAAGCTTGCCGGTATGACAGGTACCGCTGCTACTGAGGCAGATGAATTCTTAAAGATATATGGACTTGAGGTTATCGTTGTACCCACCCATAAACCTATGATAAGGATAGATTATCCCGATGCGGTATACAAGACTGAGAAGGCTAAAGTCAGGGCTATAATCAATGAGATCGCCGAGCTATATAAGATGGGAAGACCTGTCCTTGTTGGGACCAGATCCATAGAAAAATCTGAACTCCTCAGCTCTATGCTGAAGAGACTTGGTATACCTCATCAGGTCTTGAATGCCAAATATCATGAAAAAGAAGCAGAAATCATAGCCAATGCTGGTCAGAAAGGTAGTGTTACTATAGCTACAAATATGGCAGGTAGAGGGGTAGATATAGTCCTGGGTGATGGGGTGGTAGAACTTGGAGGTCTCCATATCATAGGTACAGAGAGACATGAGTCAAGGAGAATAGATAATCAGCTAAGAGGAAGGGCTGGAAGACAGGGAGACCCTGGCTCTTCACGATTCTATATATCGTTAGAAGATGAGCTGATGAGATTATTTGGTTCAGATAAGATAAGGGGAGTTATGGATAAATTGGGGGTGGATGAGGATCAACCTATAGAACATTCGATTATCTCTAAAGCCATAGAGAACGCACAGAAAAAGGTAGAGTCGTACCACTTTGATATACGTAAACAACTTCTGGAATATGATGATGTTATGGAAACCCAGCGAAAAGTCATATACGGAGAGAGGAAGAAGATCCTTGAGGGGGAAGATTTAAAGTCTTCTGTTATTTCTCTTATGAATGACTGTCTTCTGGAGATGGCGGAAGCGTATATACCTAAGAATCGTAAAGATTTATGGAATATTGAAGGATTTATCAGTGAAGTAAAAGATATATTTGACATAGATATATCTACTGATGAGATAAAAGAGTCTTCCTACGATGAGATAGTGAACTTATGCAGGGACAGGATAGTGTCCCATTATGATGAGAAGGAAAAAAGGTTGGGATCGGACTTAATGAGACAGGCGGAGATATTTATTATGCTCAGAGCCCTCGATACCCACTGGATAGAGCATCTGGAGAATATGGATTCTCTTAAAGAGGGGATAGGCTTGAGGGCATATGGACAGAGAGAGCCCCTTATAGAATATAAGAGAGAAGCCTATGAGATGTTTCAGTATATGCTCTCCAGTATGAGAAGGGATATCTCCAGATTACTTATGAAGCTGGAGATCAAAACTGAGAGTATTGAACATAAACCTGTTGCCATGGTCTCAGCTACCCATAACAATACTCAGAAAAAATCTGTAAAGGTAAAGAAGATAGGAAGAAATGACCCATGCCCCTGTGGTAGTGGGAAAAAATATAAATACTGTTGTGGAAGGGATGTTTCGTGAAGAAAGAAATATTAGAGCTTGAGAAGAGATACTTAGAGTTGGGTGGTTATCTTTGACAAGCAGATTTCGAAGTTGTCTGAGTTAGAAGAAGAGACTCAAAGAGAAGATCTCTGGTCAGACCCCAGAGAGGCTCAAAAGGTCCTCTCTCAGATAAGCAAATTAAAGGGGGTTGTAGAAAAGGGAAAGAAAGTTGGAGGTCTTATAGAGTCTCTCAAGGAATTCTCTGACCTTCTGGAGGAGGATGAGAGTATAGAGAAAGAATTACAGGAAGAGCTGAAAAATGCCAATAGACTTTTAGATGAACTGGAGATTCAGGTCCTCTTTACAGAGGAGTACGATAACTACAATGCAGTTGTAACCATACATTCTGGTGCAGGTGGAGTGGATGCTCAGGATTGGGCAGAGATGCTGCTAAGGATGTATACACGATGGGCTGAAAGGAATGGATTCAACCTGGAGATTATAAATACCTCCTATGGAGATGAGGCAGGTATTAAAAGTGCTACATTTATAGTCAAGGGAGATTTTGCATACGGATATATGAAGGCTGAAAGAGGGGTCCACAGGCTGGTAAGGATATCTCCCTTTGATGCCGCTCACAGGAGACATACCTCTTTTGCCCTAGTGGATGTCATCCCTGATATAGGAAATGAGATAGAGGTGGAGATAAAAGTAGAAGATTTGAAGATAGATACATTCAGAGCCAGTGGTCCTGGTGGTCAATATGTGAATAAGACTGAATCAGCAATCAGAATTACCCATATCCCTACTGGGATAGTAGTTGAATGTCAGAGTGAGAGGTCTCAGTATCAGAATAGAGAAACGGCTATGAGAATACTTAAGGCGAAGCTTTTTGCCCTTGAGAAAGAGAAGAGAGAAAAAGAGGTCCAGACGCTCAAGGGTGAGAGGAAGGATATAGCGTGGGGAAATCAGATCCGTTCCTATGTACTGCATCCATACACCCTGGTAAAGGACCACAGGACAGGTGTAGAAGTTGGGAATATACAGGCAGTTTTAGATGGAGATATAGATGTCTTTATATCTGCCTATCTTAAGAGTATGATGCTTATAAGTAAATAGAGATTATGGCTGCCCTTTTAAAATCCCTGATAGTTATAATATGTGTTTCTATTCTTTTGATATCTTTTTTCTTATATCCACCCTTGCCATATAAGGGGGTAGAAATGGTAACCATAAAACCAGGAATGAATGCCAGAGATGTTGCTGCACTGTTAAAAGAAAAGGGCTTGATATCTTCTGAGAAGATTTTCTTATATCTGCTGAAGTTAAACGATAAAGAAACAAAACTTGTCTCTGGTCTATTCGATATACCCAGAGGACTCAGGGTAGATGCTCTGGTCAGGTTTATCTTTGAGACAAAACCAAAGACCGTCTGGGTGACGATACCGGAGGGATTCGATTCCAGAGAGATTGCAGAGAGGCTGGAAGTTAACGGAGTTATATCCAGGGAGGAATTTTTAGATGCCCTAAATAGGGAGATAAAAGATGACTATCCATCATTTATACGTCCCCCTTATGAGGGGTTTCTCTTCCCTGATACATATGAATTTTATATAGAGAGTACCCCGGAAGCCGTTATAAAAAAATTTCTGGATAGATTTGTAGCTGTATTACCGGAGGACTTTGAAGAAAAAGCTAAGAATTTAGGACTTACACCAAGAGAAGCTATAATTCTTGCCTCTCTTATAGAGAAAGAGGCAAGAATAGATGAGGAAAGACCGGTCATAGCCCAGGTCTTACTCAAGAGATTAAATATTGGTATGAAACTCCAGTGTGATGCAACCGTTCAGTATGCACTGGGGAAGAGTAAGCCTATCTTAAGTTATGATGACTTGAAAGTTAAGTCCCCCTATAATACTTATCTTTATTATGGACTTCCACCAGGTCCAATATGTAATCCCGGCCTTCCCTCTATAATCTCTGCAGTAAATCCTGCCGATACAGATTATCTTTTTTATTTCACCAGAGGGGATGGGGTCCATATATTCTCTAGGACATACGAAGAACATCTGAGGAGTCAGAGGTGAAAAAATTTTGTCTGTATTCAGTTTTATTTATTTTCCTTTTCTCTATGAGCTTACAACAATCTGTAGCTGAAACTTTAGATGGAAAACTTTTATTGGTTGAAGATAAATTTCACAGTATGAGATTAGAGTGGGCTAAGGGCTGGGACCTTACAGGGGTGGAAGAACTTATAAAGAAGGCGAAGAATGAGATAAGGATGGGCAAGATCCGTTCGGCTGAGAATTGTCTGGATGAGGCTATGAGTATGATGGGGTCGATCGAACTAAGATACAATTCTCCGCATATAAATGTGAAGAATATACCACCTGTACTGGATAATGGTGAGTTAACTAGGCTTATTGCTATCAGGACTATGGATAGAGGAATAGATGGTTACTCCTGGGGTCAGACCGTTGCAATGAAGGGATTACTCGCCACCGGTAATTGGGAATACGTAAAGGCGATAATAGATGGATATATAGAAAAGGATATGGAGCCTAAAAATGTGAATGATTGTGCCATAGGAGATGTTTTGATAACTCTCTATGAGCTCTTGGGAGATGAAAGATATATTGAAAAGGCGAGAAGACTGGGTAACTTTATTCTATCCTGTAAGGATAGACTCCCTTCAGGTGGAATTGTCCATGAACCTGGAAGTGGACAGTTATGGATTGATACTGTATATATGATATGCCCATTTATGGTAAGATTAGGAGAACCCTACAGAGAAGAGGGTTTGAGACAGTTAAAGATACATATACAATACCTTATGAATTCCAATGTATATCTGTTCCACCATGCCTGGGATGAAAATACTCTTTCTCTGACTCCACACTACTGGGCAAGAGGCAACGGCTGGATGCTGGCTACTCTTGTGGAGGTTATTCCTTATTTACAGGAGGAAGAGAGGGTGTATTTTGAGTCTATCATAAGAAATATGGTTGAGACCCTGTTCAAAATTCAGGATAAATCTGGTTTATGGCATACACTTATAAATATGAAAGGTACATATCTTGAGACTTCGGGGAGTGCCCTTCTGGGATATGGGATCAATAAAGCTATCTCTCTTGGAATTATAAGTGAAATTTATAAAGATACAGTTAACAGGCTCTTTTCCGGTATAAAACTCAGGATCAGTAAAGAAGGAGATGTGCTGGGTGTATCGGAAGGGACAGGTCCTGGAGATTATATATACTATGCCACAAGAAGTACCGGGATCTTTCCCCATGGACAGGGCTCTGTTCTTCTCTTTTTAGGAGGTTTAAAATGAATAGGTATGATGTATCATTTGTTATCCCATTAAAGAATGAGGCTGAATCTCTCGAAACCCTGTATAGAGGTATAGTAGAGAATACGACTCCTTTAGGGTTATCTTTTGAGATAATATTTATCGATGATGGCAGTACAGACAATTCTTTTGATATAATAAAAGAGTTACATAAAAGGGATAGCAGGGTGAGAGGGGTAAGGTTCAGGAGGAACTTTGGTAAGTCAAGTGCATTATCAGCCGGTTTTAAACTGGCCAGTGGGGATATAGTTATCACTATGGATGCAGATCTGCAGGATGACCCTGTAGAAATTCCCAGATTTATAGAGATGATAAATAAAGGATACGATGTTGTCTCTGGCTGGAAGAAGGTCCGTCATGACCCTCCAGGCAAGACCTTGCCATCCAGACTTTTTAATAAACTTACATCTATAGCTACTGGAGTAAAGATTCATGATTTTAACTGCGGATTTAAGGCTTACAGAAATGAAGTGGTCAAATCTATAGAGATATATGGTGAGCTTCACAGATATATCCCTGCGTTAGCTTATGGCAAGGGGTTTTCAGTTGGAGAGATAGTTGTGACTCATCATCCCAGAAAGTATGGAAGATCAAAGTATGGTTTGGAAAGGCTTTTTAAGGGTTTTCTGGATTTGTTTACAGTTGTATTCCTGACCAGATTTCTAAGAAGACCCATGCATATCTTTGGAACGACAGGTATTCTCCTCTTTATTATTGGATTTATTATAAACCTCTATCTGGTGATTTATAAGTTGTTAACGGGTGCCCTTATAGGTAATAGACCTCTTCTTACTCTGGGTGTCCTTTGTATGATACTTGGGATTCAGTCTCTCTCTACAGGGTTGCTCGGAGAGATGATTAATAATATCTCTTATGGACAGAAAGAGGAGTATTCCATACTAGAAGAGGTTGGCATTGAATAGCGTATATCTAGAATCTATGCTGAAAGAGATTCCGAGATTACTGGGATTGGTTGATAAGAATCCCAGTAGCCCAACATTTGGGTGTTTCGACAGGCAGTTCTGGCATTACAATGTGGTGGATTTCCCCTGTGCTAGATTCCAGGAGGCGGTCCTTACTCTGGCTATACTGTATCAGAATGAATTTCCCGATAATGCATACTATAAAAATTCTAATATATTCTCCTTAATAGATGGAGCATTGAGATTCTGGTCTGATATGCAGGATAGTGATGGGTCTTTCAGCGAGTGGTACCCTGTTGAACATAGTTTTGTGGCTACAGCCTTCACCACCTATGCCATATCCGAGACACTCCTGATCCTTGGTGGGGATATTCCTTCTTATAAGAAGGTCCTGAAAAGCCTCAGAAGGGCAGGGGAGTGGTTATTAAATTATACCGATTTTACAGCCTGTAATCAGGTGGCAGGAGCTGTGACTGCCCTTTTTAACCTCTATCTGCTTACCAGTGAAGAGAGATACAGAGATGGAGCTACCAGAAAGTTAGAACAGTTGAAAGATAGACAGAACCCGGAGGGATGGTTTCCTGAATATGGAGGTCCTGATACAGGCTATCTATCACTTGCTATAGATTATCTCAGCAAGTACTATGAAAAATCTGAAGATCCATTAGCCAGAGAGATGATAGATAGAGCTCTGGGTTTTCTTGTCTATTTTGCCCATCCAAATGGGACATTTGGTGGAGAATATGGTTCAAGAAATACAAAGTATATAATCCCTGCCGGTGTAGAATTTTCAAGCAGATGGAATAAGGATGCCGGGGCTATAGCTTCTCTATTGAGAGAATCCCTCAGGAAGATGCAAACTGTGGGACCGTATAATCTGGATGATAGATATCTCTCTTACACAGGATACACTTATCTTCAGGCACATATGAATATGCACCAGGGAGACCTGGAGCCACCTATGTTTGAAATGGAATTTGTTAAGTTTCTTCCAAACTCAGGGATACTTGTTGTCAGTAATGATAATTTCTATTTTATCTCTAACCTGAAAAAGGGTGGAGTCTTCAGACTCTTCAATAAAAAGACCAACTCTTCGATCTCTGACAGTGGTGTTATAGTGGAAATAGGAGGCAAGACTTATTCCAGCGGATGGCTAAATGATAAGAGTGATCTGAGCTTTGAAAATTATAAGGCAATGACCAGGAATAGTCTGCTCAGGTTGTCATATAAGACCATGTCTTCTACAGACCTGGTTCTGTCCAGACTATTTCAGCTTATATTTGGAAGATTTACCGGTCTGAGCTTGAAGGTAAAGGATATCCTTAGAAGATTTCTTATAACATACAGGGGTGAGAGTAATATTGAAGTTACCAGGTATATAGATATAACCGGTGATGAGATTACCGTCAGGGATGAGATTACTTCAGATAAGGATATTGAAAAAATCACGGTTGGAGCAGAGAATCCCTATATCTATATACCATCCTCCAGATACTTTGAACCTCAGGATCTGGATAATTGCCCTAAAGTCATATATCCAGAAAAAACCAGAGTAAAAATAGTAAGAAGATACGATGCTGAAGGAAAAGAAGAACTTACTTATCAATCTACTTAAGCTGTTAATTACAGTATATGTCCTCTATTTTATCTTCAAGAAGATACCAGTTGATACTCTAATAGCTTCTTTTATAAACGTCAGGTTAAGATATCTTGGGGCAGCTGTCTTACTGGGTTTTGTATTTACCCTGATCAAAATATTTAAGTGGCACCTTCTTCTGAGAGACTTAATCCCCGATATCTCTTTTCGTTCCTCTATTGATGGATACCTCTCTGGAATGTCTCTGGGGATAATAACTCCTGGAAGAATTGGCGAGGTTGGACGTATATCGGAGATACCAAAAGAGAAAAGACTTGCTGGTGTTGGTCTAGTATTATGGGATAAGATCTTTGACCTTTTTATAGTAGTTTTTCTATCACTCTGGGGAATCTGGTACTTTGTTAACTCCGGTGTAGCTATAACTGCGGGGGTATTACTTATAGCTCTCCTGTTTATCCTCTTCAATACAAGATATTTAAATATTCTTCTCAAGCTACCTGTTATTAAAAAGTATCCGCAGCTCCTGGAAGGGTTAAATCATCTGAAGAGAAGGACGATCCTTACCGGTTTAATCCTTACTCTCTTCAGCTATTTAATTGTTATTTTTGAGGTTCTACTCCTAGTAAGAGCCTTTGGTTATAACCTGGGACGGGAGATTTTTATATCGTACCCACTGGTTATGCTGGCTAATCTTATACCCATAACCGTGGGCGGACTTGGGGTCAGAGAGGGTATCGCTATCCTGCTGTTGGGTAGGTTTGGACTGCCCGAGGAATTGGCATTCAATTCTGCATTTTTAATATTTCTGATCAATACCGCTTTACCTGGATTTTGTGGGTTGTTCCCTATGAACAGAGATATACTCAAAAGTAAGTTCGTTCCTGTAGCGATAACTGTAATTGCCGGACTGGTCAGATTTTATAATATAGGTGCAAGGAGCATCTGGTTAGATGAGGGAATTACCGTCAATCTTGCCTGGGACAATATAAAAAATATCATTCTAGACAGGGCTTCTACTGGCATACACCCACCTCTCTACTTTATTCTCACCCATTTCTGGATAAGAATCTTTGGTGATTCTGAGGTGGCATTGAGGTCTTTCTCTGCCATATTCAGTGTATTGAGTATTCCACTGATATATAAGATTGCTTCCAGGATCTTCGATCTTCCCACAGCTATAATTGCCAGTCTTTTATTTGCCCTTTCTCCATTTCAAATCTACTACTCTCAGGAAGCCAGGATGTACCCGCTGATTACATTTCTGTTCCTCTTATCTCTATATCTACTTTACAGGTGGAACGAGGACAGATTGAAGTCTGATAAGAAATTTCTGATCCCTGTAGTTATTTTGAATGTGATTTCTCTCTATGTGCACATCTATTCTGTTTTTCTTATCGTTTTGGAAAATATCTATATATTCTTCACAAATATCAGAGATTGGAAGAGATTAAAATGTTGGGTAACCTATCAGCTTGTTATAGTGTTACTATTTTCCCCCTGGATTTATGTGATATTAAAGAACAGGACTCCAGATGTGTACCAGGGAAAGCAGAGTCTTACCTTAAGTGTTATAAAGAATTCTTTTATAGAGATAAATCTGGGATATGCCCGTGGTATCTTTGCAGAGAGAAACCTCCTACAGTACATATTCTATCTTTTCCTGGCGCTATTCATTATTGGACTTCTTCCACCTTATAGAGATAAGAAGGGTTTCTTCCTCGTTGCGCTTTATACATTTATACCATTTCTTCTCCTTATCCTCATCTCTTTTGATAAGAGCTTCTTCAGTGCCAGATATCTATCACCTTTTGTAGCTGGATATTTTATATTACTGGCCAGAGGGATAAGAAAGTTCAAGTTCTACCCGGTTGTTATCCTCATACTGCTCCTTATCCTCGGGATAGATTCTCTGGCGATATATAATTACAATAAAAAATTAGACTTTATATCCCGTCCCTGGAGAAGAGTGGTTGAATATATACATTCTGAGGCTTCAGATCGTACAGTGGCTCTGATAACAGCCCCACAGATGTATAGACCATTTAACTACTATAACAGGGATAAGATTCCATACGAGAAGATTGATGCCTTTGGTAATGTAGCAGTGGATATATACAGGGGAACCTATTCTTATAAAAATGTCTGGTTTGTAATGGCTGGAGAAGAAAGTTCAGACCCCAGAGGTAAGATAAAGAGCTGGTTAGATAGTAAGTATAAAAGATTAGATATGGTGGAGTATTATAAGCTCAGTGCTTATCTGTATGAAGTTCCAGAGGAGTTTAACAGGGTAAAGGTTATATTTTATAGTCCAGATGTAGATAATATCGAGTTCACTGTAGAGATACGTTACCCTGAGAGCAATACAGATAATATTATAGAGACATTTGATAAACTTAAACTGAAGGGGACCTTCTTTTTTACCGCTGATGCTGCCCTTACTCATAAAAAGGTTATAAAGTCTCTGTTAGATAAGGGTTATGAGATTGGTATGCTGGGAGAATCTTATGTAGATTATACCACTTATTCTGAAGAAGAGATCACTGAGAGCCTTAAGAAGACGGAAGAGATCATAGAGGGTATAGCAGGGAAAGAGATAAATCTGTTCAGACCACCCCGGGCTGCGTTTGACAAAAATCTCTTAAATGTTGCATATAAGCTTGGATACACATTGAAATTCTGGAGCTCAGATATCAGGCGATGGACTCATTATGAACCTGAGGCTGCATCGGAAAAGCTTCTGAAAGAACTTTCTCCTGGGAAAATAGTTAATCTTGGTATATGGGATAATTTTTCCCGATCAGTACTCTTTTCTCTATTGCAGGTTTGGCACCCTGAAAATTAAAAGCCCGCATTTTTAGCGGGCTTTTTGAACTTTAGTATCTCAGCTTCCAAACGCGTGAATCTACCCTATCTTAGCAGGTCTTATTTCGGTATGATATTATTTATCATTTCAGCAGCTTCTCTTGCTAACCTTTCAGCTTCTCTTATAGCTTTGCCTTCGGCATATATATGAAATTCTGGACGATTTGGGTCAGATAGAACTAGGAACCAGCCATCATCAGTAAAGACTCTTATCCCCTCAGTATAGTCAACCTCTTTGTCATACTTTTTCTCGAGCAACTCTCTCATCACTCTACCTTTGTGTTCCCAAGGACAACTTACTCTTGACTTTACAAGAGAATATGGGGGAACCAGGTCTTTTAATTGAGAAAGTGGGATATTCTCTATTGAAAGGAATTCAAGTAATTTAGCAAATCCAAACATCCCATCATACGTAAACTGGAATTGAGGGAATATGGCTCCTCCTTCACCATCACTTGCAAATACTATATGATTCCTGGTCGAGGTCTCCATTATTGCCCTATCGGACGATTTTGTCCAGACCACATTACCGCCATAGTGTCTCAATCCCTCTTCAAAGACTCTTGGCATATATACAGGAAAAGCAACATCCTTTCTCGGCTGTGTCCTTATAGCAAGAAATGCCAGTATATAGGCGAGGTCCTCATCAGTTATGGGAGAACCCTTTTCATCCAGTATAAATATCTTTTCTCCCTGGCTATCCAGCAGTATTCCCATATCAGCTCTCAGTGTGGTGACTATCTGAGATAATTGATTTATGCTGAAGAGGAATTCCTCTCTTGTCTTTGCCAATTTTCTTTCATCTGTAAATGCGTTTATAGATACAACTTCACATCCAAGTCTTCCAAGTATAAAAGGAAGGACCATACTTGTTGTGCCAAAACTATAGTCTATTACTATTTTTTTACCGGCATTCCTTATGGCATCTATATTTATCCTGGATAAAAATCCAGCGATGTAGGATTCTACTGCCCTTGGGGCATATCTTATCTCTCCAATCTCGTATAGGTAGGTTCTCCTCGCATCCTCTCTGACAAATAGAGTTTCGATCTTTCTTTCAGTATCTCTATTTATTGTTATACCAAGATTATCAAAAAACTTTATATCCACACTTCTGGGGTCAAATGGAGAGGTAGATACCTGAACTCCACCGGAAAGTCCCTCTGTCCTGACAAAATAGTGGGCTACCGGTGGAGGGGTGGTCTGAAGGTCCACCACATTTACTCCGGTACTGGCAATCCCGGACACTATAGCCCTTTTTATCATCCTGGATGATCTGTTAGCATCTCTGCTGGATACAACTTCTGATCCCCTTTCTAGTATCCCACCAAAAGCACTTCCCAGTTTAGCAGAAAATTCGGGGTTTATCTCTATATTAGCCAGACCAAAGATTGTTCCATTGGAGAAGTAGAGCCTTCTCCAACTCGTTCCCCAGACTAGACTTGATGATAGAACTGTTCCCTTCTCAATACTCTTTGAAGGCCATACCTTTACCCCGGGCTTTATAAGTGTACCTTCATCTACAAAACATTCATCCGATACTACAGAATTCTCCCCTATCCTCACTCTATTCTTTATTATCGCCTTTTTACCAATCACTGCATTGGTAATGGTAGAAGATTCACCTATGTATGAGTTAGACCATACAATACTTCTCAATAATAGCGCATTGGCATCTACGAGTGTATTATCTCCAATTACAGTAAACTCCATTATTCTGGCAGCATCTTTTATCTGAGAGTTATCTCCTATGAGAACAGGACCCTTTATATTTGCACTGGAAGATATACTTACCCCTTTGCCAACCCATATTCCTGGAGATATCTCCTGTCCTGTTATGTCGAGTTTTACCTTACCTGATAGGGCATCATAATGTACCTTCATATAACTCTCTATATTTCCAACATCACACCAGTATCCGTCTGCTATATAGCCAAATAATGGTTGTTTTTCCTCCAATAAAAGTGGGAACAGGTCTTTACTGAAGTCAAAATCCTGTCCTTTAGGTATAAAATCAAATACCTTTGGGTCCAGGATGTATATACCCGTATTAACAGTATCACTGAATACCTCACTCCATCCCGGTTTTTCCAGAAATCTGACTATACGCCCCTCCTCATCAGTAATTACAACTCCGAACTCCAGTGGGTTTTCCACATGGGTAAGTACTATGGTCGCTATAGCTCCTCTTTCCCTGTGAAATTTTATGGCAGATGTAAGATCTATATCTGTTATCGCATCACCACTTATGACCACAAATGTATCATCAAAATGTTCTTCGAGATTCTTAACCCCCCCAGCTGTACCTGGTAATTTATCTTCTACTTTAAAAGAGATGCGGACCCCAAGGTTAGAACCATCCTCGAAGTAATTTTGTATTTCATCAGGGAGATAGTATAAATTACACCAGAGCTCAGTAATATTATGAACCTTTAAGAGTCTTATGATATGTTCCATTATGGGACGATTCAAAACAGGCATCATGGGTTTAGGATGATTTGATGTTAACGGTCTTAACCTTGTCCCTTCTCCTGCTCCTAAAATCATTCCTTTTATCATAATTATCACCCTTTCATAAAGGGATTTTTTCTCTAATAATATTTTATCTCTCTTGGTTATTCTTGTCAATTCCTTTGTGATTCTATAAATTTTTGCGTGACGAAATTGTAGGGGCAATTCATGAATTGCCCCTACGGGATACAAATTAATCTCATATGAGGACGTCCCTTTCCCTACCCAAGCCATGAGACTGCATTTTAACTCCACAA
>ERZ795046.1049-NODE-1049-length-30058-cov-6.501083_pt1 | contig 30058 bp, 32 predicted proteins | sample MGYA00375130_ERZ795046 | MGnify/ENA primary metagenome ERZ795046 (study PRJEB30175, sample SAMN05720202) | activated sludge metagenome | isolation source: anaerobic digester from wastewater treatment plant | place: Japan | collected 2015-05-15 ...
TTGACATTGACGGGTCAGGCATATATCCGTTGTCGGGAGCCTGGACAGGGGTTTCCTCCTGCACTTTGAGAGCAATTTCATCAATGACATCGTTGCTGTCACTTGTGGGATTTTCGTCCTCGGATACGTCGGGAGTGGTCTCCGTAGCTACCTCTGCGGTCTCAACCGTCATTTCAGCCTCACGCTCTTTCATAATATCGGCATAGTGACGGTCTATGTCGGTAATCAGCTCGGAGGAAGTGCTGTTGATGGTTTCAAGGCTTGCACGAAGCTCTTTCAGTTCTTTATCCTTCGACCAGGTAGCGATATAACCGAAGCTGTTTTCTCCCGTTGCAATACCATAATAAGCACAAACGGCAAAGGAAATACTCTCGGCTTCGACCTCCTCGGTGTTGCGGTCTTTTCGCTGTTCGTTGAAGAATCGGTAAGCGGAAATCTCACCGCCGACAAAATTGAGACCTTCTTCCTCGGTGAAGGTCAGCCGTCCTTCTTCGCCAAGGTCAAGGGGCTTGGCTGTGATAACCGAACCGGCGTGATTGACAGTAACGTGGTTTTCCACCGTGATAGGCTGTCCTGGGTCATCGTCAGAGCCACGTAGGTCATAGACATACATTCCTTCGGGAATGGCGGCAGGGTCAATGCGACCGTTGAAGAATAGCCCTGGCACATCGAAAATCTCTACCTCTTGATACTTTTCAGCATCTTTCGGTTCCTCGATTTTCTTCTGATTGTGGAGCTTGGAATGGGCGATTTCGTGAACGACGGCAGATACCGTCTGCACCTCACTCATACCCTCACGGATGGCGATTTTCTGCTTATCCAGAGAAAAATAACCGTCTGCGTTATCCGCAATCGGCTTGAAGTCAATCGGTACGGGAGAGGAACGCCGCAAGGCTTCCATAAAGACCTCGTAGTTCTGCACATTGCCCTGCAGGTCAGAGGCGAGCTGCGGCAGGGGTTTTCCGTCTGTCTGCGACACATCGAACACCGTCACCGGCTTGAACATCGGGATTTTGATTTCCTTTTCCTCGATAATAACCTTGCCGTCTGCATCAAGCATAGGCAAGTTCGTGTCGGGGTCTCGCTTTTCCTGCTCAATCTTCTTTTTGTAGGGCGTGGGGGCGATGATTTTAATGCCTTTTTCGCCCTTCATCACGTTGCGTTCAAACTGGTCTCGCCACTTGTTGAAGCCTGCCACCAAGGTGGCGTCGGGCTTCTGCATATAGATGAGCATGGTATTGTTTACGCTGTACTTGTGAAAATGGCTCATCGTGCGGAGATACTCGGCGTACTTGTCCGACTGAAAGAGTTCTTCAATCCCTCTTTCTATGCTGTCGGTGATGTCTTTGAGCTTTTCCTTATTGGTCTGTTTCTCATTTTCAACCATAGAAAACTCCTTTCAAAAAAATTAGCAGCCTTAAACCGAAGTCTAAGACTGCTATGTAAATCTTTTGTTTTATGATTCAATGGACCGCATTGCTTTCTTGAATTGGAAATAAAACAAAATCGAAGTAAAAGTTACTGCTATGAAATCTGCTACCGGCTCTGCAAGGTAAACACCCATGGTTTTGTCTGAAACCATATGCGGCATAATATAAATCAATGGTAACAGCAGAATAAACTTTCTTGTAACTGCCACAATAATGGAACTTTTCGCATTGCCGAGGGCTGTGAAGGTCATCTGACAGGCAATCTGAATACCAAATAAAAACATGACTGCCATATAGATACGCAGAGCTTTTGACGCAAACTCGATCAGCGCTGTCTCTGGGGTAAAAATGCTCACAAAGAATTGTGGCATAAGCATTACAGCCAGCCAAAGTGTGACAGAATAAATCAGGCTTACCATTAATAAAACACGAAAAGTCTTTTTTACACGTTCTGTATTGGCTGCGCCATAATTATAGCTCGTAATTGGCTGGGCTCCCTGGGCGACTCCCTGTAAAGGCAGCATTGCAAACTGCATGACACTGGTAAGAATCGTCATTGCTCCTACCGCAATATCTCCACCATATTTCAGCAAGGAAGAATTGAAGCATACGGATATAACGCTTTCACTCGCCTGCATAATAAATGCCGCGGTTCCAAGTGCTATGCATGGGAACACAACTTTAGGCTTAATATTCAGATTCTTATATTTCAGTCTAAGTGTTGATTTCTTACTGCACAAAAATGCCACAACAATGATACATGAAACTGCCTGCGAAATAATGGTTGCCAAAGCAGCACCACGCACACCCATATTCAATCTGAAAATCATAATCGGGTCGAGGGTGATATTCAGAATTGCGCCGATTGCGACGGATACCATGGACACTTTTGTAAATCCTTCAGCAGTTACGAATGAGTTCATTCCCAATGTTAACTGCACAAACAATGTTCCAAGCGCATATATGTTCAAATAGGAAACAGCATATTCAATCGTATTTTCACTGGCTCCAAAAGCCAACAGTAAATTCTCTCCAAAAAGTAAAAGCACCGCTGTCAGAACGATTGAAGTAATGACCTGTAAAAGAAAACATCCACCAAGGGTTTGCTCTGCGCTGTCCATATCGCCTTTTCCCATCGAGATGGAAGCACGCGGCGCACCCCCTGAGCTTACAAGCCCTGCAAATGCCGACACAATCATAATAATAGGCATAGTCACACCGACACCAGTCAGAGCAAGATCGCCTGCATCCGGTATATGACCGATATAGATTCTGTCAACAATGTTGTACAACATATTGATCAACTGTGCTATCACCGTAGGAATTGCCAACTTAAAAAGCAGTTTTCCAACGGGCTGCGTACCTAAAAAATCCTTGTTATTTTCCACTGTAAACATCTCCTAACTGTTCGTATATTCCTTGATATTTCTGTTTACCTGCTCTGTAAACTGTTGCAGCATTTCCACTTCTTCCCTTGAAAATCCTGCAAATATTATTTCACAAAATTTGCTCTGTGCCGCACGCCCATCCGCAATGATGTCTTTTGCTTTGTCAGCCACACTTAAATGAATGGTTCTGTGGTTTCCTCCCTTATGTTCCCCTAAAATCAATCCTCGTTCCTGTAGGGAACGAATGGAAATAGATACATGGGACTTTGCAAGATGACGATATCTAACAATTTGAGTAGCTGTATCATACTGGGGATTGTTTGCTAAAAACATAAGAACTGTAAACTCCATATAGGTCAATCTGTATTTTTCATAGACAGGAGATATCATATTTTTATACACTTCTTCGACATCAACACAATGTACAAAATAATTTATCACAAGCACACCTTCTTTCATTTTGAACTGTTCGTCTTCGAACATTATTATACTTCTTTTCTCTCTATTTAGGGCACCTCTAAAAACGTCAAATTTCCTTTAGCATATCATACCCCCCGAAAAATCAAGGGGATTTTGCAAAAAAATGTATGAATTTATCGTAGAATCATCAAAATATCTGTCTTAAACAGCCATGCACACCACGATTTACCGCCCATTTTCTATAAATGGGCAGACTTATCCCTATATGGATACCGCAGCTTTTTTTACACCAACCAAATAAGCCCATCTGCTAAGATTGTAGGCAAGATTTTTAAGGGTAATCACGCAGGTTGTGCGGTCTATCCCAATGACTCTAGTGGTCATGCCACCCATCGAATTTGTCATATGTCCAAAAACATGTTCTACCCTTGCTCTAACCTTTGATTTTTCCTTATTTGAAGCCTTTTGTTCCTCGCTTAACGGTTTGTTGCGGTATCCCTTTTCGTGGATATTTAAAATTATATCGGGATTTTTCTCTCTGATTTTATCGTGCAGTTCCTTGCCAGTGTAGGCACTGTCAGCATTTAACACATTGTCCTTATCGTCAATCAAATCAACTATCGCTTGGCTATCGTGAACGGCGGCATCTGTAACCGAAAAATCCACAATCATCTTACTGTCGCTATCAACTTTAACATGGTCTTTATATCCAAAATGCTTCTCGCCGTTTTTCTCTGTCCAGCGTGCATCAATGTCCTTTTGACAGCGTTTGTTTTCATTGTCCTGCCAAAGTTCCTCGCCATCGCCCTCTTTGATTTTCTTGTTTTCATCACGGTTGTTGCGTTGTTTCGGCACATCAACAAAACTTGCGTCAACGATGCTACCCTCGCGTGTAATCACCCCGACTTGTTCCATTAATGCGGCAAACATATCAAACAATTCCTTTGATTTTCCGCTGTTTTTAAGCATTTCACGATAAAGCCATATCGTCTTGGCGTCAGGAACTTTATCGCCCAGCGACAACCCCAAAAATCGCTGAAAACTCAGACGGTCGTTTATCAAATATTCGGTCATATCATCAGCAATATGATACCACTCTTGTAATAGCATTATCTTGAACATCAGCATATTATCCATTGGTGGACGACCTCCCTTATCGCCCTTTTCTCTTGGAATTGCTGTGTCAAGCGTGGGGCGGAATATTTCAAAATCCACCGCACCTGCCACTTTTTCAAGTGGGTCACCCATTTTACTGAGCCTGTCAAGGCGATTATCTTCGGCAAAAAAATTTATCTGTTTCATAGGTATATTATATCATATTTGGGCGAATATTGCATGAGGTTTTTAGAGATGCCCCCTTGATATTTCTGTTTACCTGCTCTGTAAACTGTTGCAGCATTTCCACTTCTTCCCTTGAAAATCCTGCAAATATTATTTCACAAAATTTGCTCTGTGCCGCACGCCCATCCGCAATGATGTCTTTTGCTTTGTCAGCCACACTTAAATGAATGGTTCTGTGGTTTCCTCCCTTATGTTCCCCTAAAATCAATCCTCGTTCCTGTAGGGAACGAATGGAAATAGATACATGGGACTTTGCAAGATGACGATATCTAACAATTTGAGTAGCTGTATCATACTGGGGATTGTTTGCTAAAAACATAAGAACTGTAAACTCCATATAGGTCAATCTGTATTTTTCATAGACAGGAGATATCATATTTTTATACACTTCTTCGACATCAACACAATGTACAAAATAATTTATCACAAGCACACCTTCTTTCATTTTGAACTGTTCGTCTTCGAACATTATTATACTTCTTTTCTCTCTATTTATCAAGATGTTTATTTGAAAAAAATATATCTGAAATGTAAACATTCGTCCATATGTACAGAGCCGACCTATAAGAAACACCCATAGGTCGGCTTTGCCTTATTTCCCGAAGTCCAGGTTGTAAAGGGTCTTGGCTCCGTCGTCGGTCATGACGAGGGTGGCATCGTAAGACTTTCCGGTTTTCTCGGAGAAAATGCCCTTAACGGAGATACGACCGTTTTTCAGCAAGGTCGCCGCCATTTTCTTTGTCAGCGAAATTTTCTTGCCCGTGAGGAACTTGTTGTCTTTCCACAGACCGAAGCGGCAGTCGTTGGTCTCGCAGAAAAAGCCCTTTTTGCTTTCGGTCACATCGCCGCCGCAACGAGGACATTTTCCGATAACCTCACGACCGGACGGGAACAGTACCTCCGCACCCTTAATGACAGAATAGGTTTTTACGAGGTCGCTGACCATGAGAGAGATTTCTGCCATAAAGGTGTCCGCATCCAGCTCGCCACGCTCCACCATTTTCAGCTTGTGCTCCCATTCTGCGGTAAGCAAGGGGGATTGAAGCTGTTCGGGAAGAACGGTAATGAGGGACACACCGGTATTTGCAGGCATAAGGTTCACAGATTTCTTTGCCTTTTTACGCTCCACAAAGCCCGTGGCAATCAGCTTTTCGATAATACCGGCTCTCGTTGCAGGGGTTCCCAAACCCTTACGCTCGGCATCTTCGGGCATTTCCTTTGCGCCTGCTACCTCCATAGCAGAGAGCAAGGAGTCCTCGGTAAAGTGTGCCGGAGGCTTGGTGGTTCCTTCCTTGATTTCGGAGCTTGCCACGGTCAATTCGTCGCCGTTATGGAGTTCGGGCAGTACCTTGTCGGTTTGTTCCTTTTCGTTGTAGGCTTTCCAACCCACATTGATAATCGTCTTGCCCTTGGCGGTAAAAGCGGTGCTGCCGCAAATGATTTCAGCGGTGGTTTCACGGAACCGGTATGCCTCGCTGACTGCACGGAGTACCTGCTTTGCAATCATCGTGAGAATTTCACGCTCTCCTGCAGGCAGAATGTTCAAATCGGTCTTGGCGGCAACCGTTGTAGGGATAATAGCGTGGTGGTCTGACACCTTTTTGCTGTTGCAGATCTGCTCACGCAGAACTACAGCAGGTGCAGACACTTTGCAAATACCAACCGAGCAATCGACCACGGCATTTACGCCGTCTGACATATCATCGGTGAGATAACGGCTGTCGGTTCGGGGATAAGTGCAGAGCTTCTTTTCATAAAGGCTCTGAACGTAATCGAGGGTCTGCTGTGCGGTGTAGCCGAGCTGACGATTCGCTTCTCTCTGGAGCGTGGTCAAATCATAGAGTGCCGGAGCTTTCTCGCTCTTTTCCTTGCTTGTAACGGACTCCACCACAACAGGTTCGTTTGCTTTAGGAATGACCGCCTCCGCATCGGACTTTTTCTTGAACTTCTCGCTTGCGGCTGTAAACGAACCGAAGTCAAGCTCTGACGTGTAGAAGGGTTCGGGCTTGAACGCTCCAATATCCGCTTCACGCTGAACGAGCAGAGCGAGGGTCGGAGAAACCACACGACCGACATTCAAAGTACGGTGATACAGTACGGAGAACAAGCGAGTTGCGTTGATACCGACGAGCCAATCTGCCCACTCACGGCATCGGGCGGCGGCAAAGAGGTTGTCGTACTCCTTGCCGTCCTTTAACTCTCGGAAGCCCTGGGCGATAGCGGCGTCCTCCATAGAGGAAATCCAAAGGCGATAGATGGGCTTTTTGCATCCGCACATCTGGTAGATGTTGCGGAAGATAAGCTCGCCCTCACGCCCTGCATCGCAGGCGTTGATAACGTCTGACACGTCGGCACGGTTCATCAGCTTTTTCAGCGTTTCAAACTGGCTATACTTATCACGGGGGATTTTGTACTTCCAGTTGGCAGGAACGATAGGAAGGTCGTCATATCTCCACTTGGCGTATTTTTCATCGTAGGTGTCGGCATTGGCAAGCTCGCAGAGATGACCGAACCCCCAGGATACGATATAGTCACGCCCCTCCATGTAGCCGTCCTTGCGGTCTTTTGCCCCAAGAACGGCTGCGATGGAAACTCCAACGGAAGGTTTTTCAGCAATTACAAGTCTTTTTGTCATAGGCGTCTTTCTCCTTATCTTTGTTGTGGGCTTTTTCACGCTCCTTGTTTTCGTGGAGCTTTTTCAGATATTTCTCAAAGGCAAGGTCACCCGCGATGTCCTCTGCGACCTCCGCCAATGTGACCCTGCCTGCACAGCTATCAAAGAACCTCATCAGTTTTCCTCGTCCTCGCTTTCTGCCTCTGCCATAAGGTCGGCATCGTCATACTCGGTCTCCTCATCGAAGTCCTCATCGTCCTGTCCGAAGTCATAATCGTCAAGGTCGGAGCTACCGTTGTTCTTTTCCTTCGGCTTTCTGAACTTGAACCAGTAAACGGCAAATCCACCGCCGCCTGCAATCAGAAGAATGAGAATCGGCATAAAGTTAAAGCCGCCGTCCTCTGCAGGCTCCTCATCTACGAGTTCCGTGGGTTCGGGTTCTGCTACGGCTTCTTTGCCGGTACACTCGCTCATATTGGTGCTGCAAACCTCGCAGTTGGTGTTGATTGTACCTACAACGCACTTGTCCGTGCAGGAGCAGGTCGGGATGATAGGCTCGGTTCCCTCGCCCTCGATAAGAGCCATAAGGTCGGCTTCATCCACAAGGTTCATAAAGTACACGTTCTCGGTCTCGCCGTTGCGGTCGATAACGATATAAAAGGTGTTGCCGGCTTTGGACTGAACGGTGATAAACTGCTTTTCAATCTGTTCGCTGTCCTCGGTCGCAGGAGCTTCAATCTGTAAAAAGTCGTCAATCAAGGTGAGATTGCCGTCGGGCGTAAAGGCGAAAGGCGGCTTGCCGTTCTCTGTGGTCTCATCGCCCGTAGTCTCAAAGCCCTGGAACATCAAGCCCATAAGGTACATCAGCATAGCGGAATCAATCTCGCTGTTCTGCTCGGCTTTCTCGATAAGCTCCAGATAATCGCTGTGGACATAACCTCTCTTTTCGGGCACGATAACCTCATACCAATCGCCCTCAGTTCCGATGACTGTCACTTCCTCGCCGGAACGAAGCTGGTCGATGACCTCATAATCCATTCCTGCACCTGTACGCAGGTTCAAACGCCCACCGTTGGTCGTAACCGTTCCGATGGTGGTAACTTCCGCAGGGTCGGCAACGCCTCCCACGGTAATCACCAGATTACCGTCGTTGTCAATGGTGTAGCTGTACGGGATTTCAACATCCTCTGCGGTATCCTCCGCAGGAGCTTCGGTTTCATCCGTCACCGTGGTCTCGGTGTCGGGCGTGGTCGCAACCTCGTCGCCGCCGGATGCAAACGCCGTAACAGAAAAACTCGTCACGCAAAGCACGACGAGCATCAAAGAAAGTATTCTTTTCAAATTATTCCTCACTATTTTCTTCCTCCGTTTCAATGGTTTCGGGTAGGGACACAGACGGGATGGGGTTCTTCTTTGCCGCCGTAATCAGCTCAAAGAGCATATCGGGCGACAAGCCGTATTCACGCACCATACCGATGATGTCCGTGTTCTCGATACGAATAATATCCGCATCAATCTTCTTGTTTCGCTCCTGCAAGGAAGCGATTTTTGCCACGTTCTTTGCTCGTTCATCACGCAGCTTTACAACTCTTGGGTTCATAAATCCTCCTTTATGGGCTTGGTAAACGCCCGAATGAAAGAAAGTGCTGTTGCCAGTAATTTGTGTTGATACTTGCGTACTGGATAGGGTCGCCGCAATGAATCATCATATTGTTGCCGACATAAATGCCGACGTGGGAAGCTCCCGAAGTGTCATAGGTTCCCTCAAAGAAGATAAGGTCGCCCGGTCTTGCGTTCACGGGAGAAACATAAGAGCAGGTGTTCCTTAACCCTTCCGCACCAAGCCTGCCGATACTCCAGCCCTCACCGCAGTTGTTGATTACCCAGGATACAAACCCGGAGCAGTCAAAGGAGGTAGAAGGAGACGAACCGCCCCATACATAGGGATAACCGAGGTATTTTTCCGCTTCTTCCATCATAGCAGCAAACTGTGGGTCGGACAGAGCCTCCGCAGGAATTTCATAATCCTCGTACTCTGTGTCGATATACATACCCACATACTGCGAATCGGGAAAGAGGTCGGGTCTGTTGCCAAGGGTCGCCATATAGGTGGCGTACATTGAGAGCTGTTCTTCGCTCATAATGTACACGGGAACGTGAGAGAGATTGAAGTTATCAAGCGTTACGTTGCAGATATAGTAGGTGTAAGGCACTTGAACTTCGTACTCATATTCTTCCGTTACGGTTTCGCCTGTTTCGGGGTCGATGTAGCTTGTGGTTCCGGTACGGGTCTCGGTGCGATACCTTGTCTCGGTCGTCACCGTTTCCGTTAGGATATACTGCTTGTCAAACAGCATTTGGATAGTGCCGCCAACCTCGCCAATCGTCCATTCGCCTCCGTGCAGAGCCGAGATAGCCGAAATCAGAACGTAGGGGTCGTGCTCAATATCATCCAGGTCGTAGTGGTATTCGTCATAGTCGTGGGTATCCTCGTAGGTGTCAAGATACTCCTGCAGCTCCGCTTCCAGAGCACAATACTGTTCCTCGGCAGCGAGCATATCCGCATCGTCTGCTGCATAGGAAGAAGCTGCGAAGGAAGTTACACCGCTTTGCACGAGGACAGAGCAGGAAGATATGACACTTGAAAGGAACGCAATCATAAGCAGAAGGGCAAGAACAATTAAAGCTCCTTTCCAATGCCTTGCAAGGAAGGTTCCGGTTTTCTTGGTGTTCTCGGCAGCTTTCTTTGCCGATTTTGCCGTTTTCTGCGTAGCCTTTGCCGTAGTTGCACCTGTCTTACCGGCTTTCGCCGCCATATACTCCTTTTTGATGGCTCGTTTCTGTTGCCATCGGGAATAAGGGTTACTGGAAAACTGCGGATTATTCTGCTGTGCCTGCTTGTTGAGAGCCTTTAGGTTGGCTTTATCAGCCGCCTTTTCAGCGTATGCCGCTTCACGATAGGGCTTTAGCTTGTGGGAACGATGTGCGGAATCGAGTGTCCGCACACCGCCCTCGGCAACCTGTTCCAACTTATGAGCACCCTCAACGCCCACGTTGTCCTCCTCGGAATCTCTGACCTCTCGGTGAGCCGTGGCAAGCACCGTATTAAGGGGAGCATCCGTCAGAGAATGGGAGAGCTTGGAGGTCGGCTTTTTCTTATCCACTTCTTCAAAGTGGAGTTTTACTGATACCTTACCATCCTCGCCCACAACACGCTCTTTTCGCTTGACGGTTTTCTTCGGGATTTTAGCTTCGGCTTTATCCAGCTTGTCCGCCTTTTTATCCGCTTTCTCAATGACCTTTTTCAGTTCGGGAGAAGCTCGCTCCTCATCGGAAAACTGTAGCCTTGGCGAACGCTTACTCATAAAGCATCACCTCCCGTCTTTGGGGTAAGCGTAGGTCAGTCAATGACAATGTGAAAGGTCACATCGTTTCCGAAGATACTGTGAATGTGGGCTACCAGTTCAGCCATCGCCTCGGCAAACTCCTCGATGTCCTCATCGTCCTCATCGTCCTCGTCGTCGCCGTCCTCATCTAAGCAACAGCCGCAGCAGCAACCGCAGCGGCACTCAAAGTCGCAAGCATCGTCCTCATCATCGTCGATGGGGTAATAGCCTGCATCTTCGGGAGCAATCAGTTCGTTTTCCATCAGCTCGGCAAGGTCGCTTTCGTCACCGAATACGAGGTAGGAGCCGGGGATGCCCCAACTGTCGAACATCTTGTCTGCTTCAATGTAGAAGTGCTTCGCCATTTTGCAGATGTGCCCATTTTCCGGGGTCATCTTCATTTTCGTGACGTGGTGGCAAAGCTGCTTCACAAAGGAATACAGCATTACCTTCTCGTCAATGTGCTTCACATAGTCGTCCTTGTGAATGAGATAGTGTTCGTTGTTCAATTTGCAATCCTCCTTTAGTTGGTTGCCACCTGCTCGGACAAGCGGGTGGTCATAATGCGGTACAGCTCTGTATCCTTCGGGAATCTGTCGATGAACGGCAGAATAACCGAGCCATAAAAAAGCAGCCCTTCGCCTTCACCGCTGTGGGTGACATACGAGAGCTGATGGGGTGAGATATTCAGATGCTTTGCGAGAATCTGACGGTCGCCGGACGCCTGGTTGAGCATATAGATATAGTCAGAGTTTTCAAAGATGTTCTCAACCTCACGGGAGGCAAGCAGGTCTTTGACATTCTGCGTGATACCTGTCGGGATACCGCCCCATTTTCTGAAACGCTTCCAGATTTCCACGGTATATGCGGCGGTCTGCTCCTCTTTGAGAAGAAGGTGCATTTCGTCGATATAGTATCTCGTGGACTTTCGGGCTTCTCGGTTGACCGTGACTCTGTTCCACACCTGGTCTTGCACGATAAGCATACCGATTTTCTTGAGCTGTTTACCCAACTCCTTAATGTCGTAGGACACGATACGGCTCTGAATATCCACGTTGGTTCTGTGGTTAAACACATTGAGCGAACCGGAAACGTAGATTTCAAGGGCGGTTGCGATATAGTGGGCTTCCTTTTCGTCCTGCTTCAAAAGCTCATTGTACAAGTCCTCAAGGATTGGCATTTTTTCGGGCTTGGGGTCTGCCAGATAGTCACGATAGACAAGTCGCACACAACGGTCGATAACCGTTTTCTCTACAGGCTGTAAGCCCTCCTTGCCGCCGACGATAAGCTCGCACAGAGACAAAATGAAGTCGGATTTCAGCGACAACGGGTTTTCGTCCTCACTGTAGTTGAGGTTCAAGTCCATCGGGTTGATATAGTGGGGTGAGGTCGGAGATATGCGAATGACCTGTCCGTGAAGCCTTTCAACGAGAGGTCCGTATTCGGCTTCGGGGTCGCAGATGATAATATCATCGGAAGTGACCATAAAGACATTGGCAATCTCACGCTTTGCCGAGAAGGACTTACCCGAACCGGGCGTACCCAAAATCAAGCCGTTGGGGTTTTTGAGCAGCTTGCGGTCAACCATAATGAGGTTGTTGGAAAGAGCGTTGATACCGCAGTACAGAGCTTCCTGTCCGGTCTGGAACAGCTCTTGGGTGGTAAAGGGTACAAAAATAGCGACGCTTGATGTGGTCAAACCTCGCTGAATTTCGATTTGGTTGTACCCGATGGGCAGACAGCTCATCAGTCCTTCCTCCTGTTGGAAATCGAGCCTTGTGAGCTGGCAGTTATATTTCTGTGCGATACTGGATGCCTGGAACACATTGTTGGCAAGCTGCTGTTTGTTGTTCGCCGTGTTGAGCACGAGGAAGGTGAGCAGGAACATACGCTCATTTCGGCTCTGTAGATCCTGCAGAATTTTCTTCGCCTCATTGCCGTAGGTGGCAAGGTCGGACGGGATGATGTCCATATCATAACCGGAGCGAACCGCCTTTTTCTGTTCCTCAATGGTCATCTTCTGCAAATCTGTGATTTTGCGTTTGACCGTCTTGATGGCTTTCACCTGGTCAACGGACTGAATGTGCATCGTGACAATCAAACTGGATTCCATATCGAGGAAGTCAGCGAGCATACGGTCGTTCAGTTCGGGGGCGAGGATTTGAAGGAAGGATACGGCACCGAGCTTCTTGCCGATGCCGAACTCCTTGCCGTTTCTGAACTCAAAAGAGCTTGGAGCGATAAAGTCCTTAACGGAAAGCCCTGTAGGAGCCAGCCAATCCCAGGAGAACCGGAAGTCGAGCTGTTCGTCCATGTGCAACACTCCGTGCATCAGAGCCAATCGCTGTTTGCCGTTCAAGGGTTCAGCCGCTACGCCAAGTCTCTTGAAGTTGTTGAGCAGGTCTGTCTCAATGCGGTCAAGCCTCGGCTTTGCCTCCTTAACGCTTGCCGCTTCAATACCGAAGGTCAGATACTTGGTCTTGATAAGACCGTTGTTGCCACGGGCAAGCTGGCTTCTCAGCATATCCGTGTATTCCTCACGGATACCGTCAAAGTCGTCGCCCTGTGACGGGATTTCGATGCTGCTCCCATAGGTGTCCTTATTCGCCGCAAGGTTCATAAAGGACAACTGGAATTTTACGGAGCTGTCGAAGTAGTTGAGAAAGTCGCACCAGGATTCAAAGATAGCTGTTTTATCCTCGTTCTGATTGAGTTGATAGTTGATGTCCTGGAACTGCACCGTTTTGGTGAAGTAGCCGGGTTTCACACGGCAAACGCCGTCCGGCCACATTCGCTCAAAAGGGATACTGTCCTGTGCCGACTTTTTCTTCTTATCTTGATTTTTCGCTCTTGCGATTGCAGCTTGGATTTGCTTTTTTTCTGCTCTCGTGAGCTTGGTTTTTGTTGACAATACGATATACCTCCTTGTCGAGATTTTCCTGCCGTTCAAGCACCGCATAGTAGTTGTTCGTCATATACGGTCGCTGTTTTGGACGGAGGAAGCATACCTGCACGATGTTCCGGACAACCTTTTCAAGAGGCTGTCCGTTCTTTTCGTACATAGCCAGCAGCATAAAGGGCAACAGGACGATAACCATAATGATTGCCGCTACGCTTTTATCCATAAAGGTCTTGCACAGAAAGAACAGAGGGACTGCGACCGCCGCACCGCCGCCGAAGCAAATGAGCTGGCGTTTTGTGAGGTTGAACATTACCTTTGTCTTTACTGCGTTTAGGTCTTTTGGTACGGGCACATAAGCCATAAGTGCATCACCTCCGTTTTAATGTGCCGAGAAGATAGATTTTGCCATAGAGCCGGTCTTGAACAGGGTGAAGCACAGGAGCACCGTGTAGCCCATACAAGTCCAGATGGCAGAGCTGATGTCTGCATCCACAGCGATGTTCTGGACGAGTGCCGCATAAATCGCCACGCAGACAATAATGAGAAACGCTTGGAACGCAAGTGCAAACAGGGAGCGAAGGTAATTCTGTCCCATATTGCCGCCTTCCTTGCTGACCATCGTTGCCATAGGGATGGGAGCAACGCTTGTTACGAGATAAATTTCAATCATACGACCATAGGTGATGATGAAAATGCAGATGGTGAGTGCCCAAGTGCAGATGCCAACGAATAGGCTTTGGAACCACAGACCAAAGAGGGGTCCGAGGTCCATTTCAAATAGACGTTCCTCCAAGTCCACAATGACCGAGTTGATGTCGATTGAAGCATCGTGAGCAATTACGCCTGCGGCGCTGTTGACTACGCTCTGTCCCACATCGAATACGCCCATCACGATGTTCCATGTGTTCGTGACAATGATGACGGCACACGCAGTTTTGAAAATCCACTTGAAGAACATCCAAGTATCTACATCACCGTGCATATTGTTTTTGTCCGCTACCATCTGGATTAGTTCCAAGGTCATAACGAATGCCAATATTACACCGGCTATCGGGATGATGACGTTATCCGAGAGGCTTCGTATCATATTGTAGATAGAGCCATTCCACGCCTGTGGGGTCGCACCGACCTGACCTGCAATATCACCGACCTGCTGATTCACGCTGTCGAACATACCGGAGAGATTGCTGACGATACCGCCAACCAATACCTCTTTCAGCCATTCAACAATCGAATCGAGAATTTTGTCCATAGACGGTGAATCCCTCCTTTCCGGCTCCCGCCCTCGTAAAAGAACGGGAGCCAAGGGTGTTAATTGTTGAGGTCATTCTTGCCGGTATTAGCCGAACAAGCCGCTGAGCAGAGGCACGAGGGTGATGCCGATGAGGGCGACACCGCCGCCTGCCATGAGCTGCTTCATACCCTGGGACTTCGCACCGGGGTTATCGTTGCCGTAACCTTCGAGCAGGTTGATAACACCCCAAATGCCGAGACCGGCACCAAGAGCAATAACGAGAGTCTGGAGAACACCAACAGCAGAGTTAAAAAATGCCATAGATTAAATGTCGCTGAACGCAAAGAGTGCAGGTACGAATACCGCACAGACCACAGGATTTGTCGTTCAGCTCTCCTTTCAAAAATTTTAGTTTGTTTGATTTTTGAAAGTGGTCGTTCTGTCTTTGGTATCTTGGATTTATAATAAAAACCGCCATTAAGCGGTTGCTGACACATCGGACGCATCTACTTCAAATACTTCGTAAACATCGTCCGGTTTGGTTTTGAGCTGGGTGGAAAGGAACTTCTCAATATCGAAGTTGTTCTTCGGGTTTGCATCCGAGAGGTACTTGTACTGCGGGTGCTTGGTTATATCGAATTTGTTCGACATAAACGGTCTCACACCACGGAGCTGCAGGATACACTTGCCGCCATCGAGGACGGCAAGCTCATCAATCGTTGCAAGGTCTTTTCCGAGCTTCTGATAATTGAGGGAGTGGGAAACCTCTCTGCCACGGCTTTCACCGGTATTGAACGTGTCGATTGTTTCCTTGCCGAGAGATTGATTCAGTTCTTTCAGCGTGGTCGGTTCAGCACCGCCGAGGAAGATACGGGAGTCCATATTACCGATGATGGTATCAGCGTTGTCCTTATACAAAGCCTTTAACTGTGATTGTGCCTGCAGGACAAGGCAGGCGGAGATTTCACGGCTTCGGATGGTGGCTACGAGCTTTTCAAGGTTCGGAATCTGACCGATGTTCGCCGCCTCGTCGATAAGGCATCTGACATGGACAGGCAATCTGCCGCCGTAAACGTCGTCTGCTTTCTCACAGAGTAGGTTGAAAAGCTGCGTGTAAATCATTGAAATGAGAAAATTAAAGGTCGAATCGGTATCACTCATAATGAGGAACAGAGCCGTCTTGTAGTACCTCGTATCCTTTTTGTTCTTCGGATTGACGAAGATTTTGTCTCCGAGGGTATCAAGCTCCAGTTCGTCATACATTGTGATTTCACGAAGCTCCGCAATATCGAAGGGAGCAAGACGAGCACCGCAGGACACGAGTATCGACTTAGCTGTTTTGCCCGCCGCAAGGCGATATTTTTTATATTGGCGTACAGCGAAGTGTTTCGGGTCTTTTTCTTCAAGCTCATCAAACATACGGTCAACGGGGTTCTTATACTCCTCGTCGTCCTCACGGACTTCCATAGCGTTGATGAACTCCAAGAGGGTCGTAAAGTTCTGTTCTTCGGGTGGTGCTTCATAGTGGATGTATCCGATAAGAGCCGTGTAAAGAAGCGTTTCCGCTTTCGTCCAGAACTCATCACCGGATTTACCGTCGCCTTTGGTATTGGTGATAAGGGTCGTTACCAGCTTCAAGATGTCCTTTTCGCTGTGGATGTAGGCGAATGGATTATAGTGCATCGACTTCTTGAAGTTGATAGTGTTGAAGATTTTGATTTTGTAGTTGTTACGCTCCAGTAGCTTGCCAACCTCGCAGACCACACTACCTTTCGGGTCAGTGACCACATAAGAGCTGTGCATCTGCATAAGGTTAGGCTTCAGAAAGAACCTCGTCTTACCGGAACCCGAACCGCCGATGACAAGCACGTTTTTGTTTCGTGCGTTCTTGGGGTCTTTGGGTCGGTTTGCCATCATAAGGCTCTCCGTTTGGGTGAGAATGACATTGTTTTCAAACACAGGGTCAACGAAAGGGGCAATATCCTCTCTTGTGCCCCAACGAGCTGAACCATACTCGATATTTTTGCGGTACTTCTTGGCGTTCTTGCCTTTGAAATACACCACAAGACGGATGATTGCTGCGGCAGCTACGCCCACGAGCAGGTCAATCGGGTGGAAGCTCGGCATAATGTTTTGAAATGCCATTGAAAAGCCGTCCATAATGCCCAACAGCTTTGAGGAAAAGTCCATGCCCGGTGCAAGGCGAAACGCCTGTCCGAGCTTGGTGGCGATTAAAGCTATGAACACATATGGGATATTAGGCAGAATGAGCTTTTTGTAATTCACTTTTTTCATCGTGCATCCAGCTCCTTCTTGCGTACCTTCGGCGTGTCGATGGACGCAGCCTGCTCCTTGAACTTCCGGAGCTTCTGAATAACAGAGGGCTTTTCCTTCTTACGGTCGGTCTTTGCGGTGTACTCCTTGAACGCTGCTGTCAGAGCATCGCCGTCACGAGCCTTGAAGAAAACAAGGTATTTCGGGATTTCTCCCGTCTTATCCTTTTTCAGAGCGAAGTCAACGCCATACTTCCTCGCAATTCGCTCAAAGTCCTTGATATTCTTGTCGGTGATTTCGATGTTGGAAACACCTTGATTTTGCCCTATGAGCTGCTTCACGCTCTGCTTCCCGCAGGGCTTAACAGGACCTTCACGGGCTTTCTCCGCTTTCTTTTCCTTGCAATGGGCAAGATACTTGGAAATAGCCTGTTTCAAAACATTGGCGGTCATCTTCGTGGTGGTGATTGCCAGAGTAACTGTCCTGCTTTCAACTTCCTCCTGCAATAGACATACCTCCTCTCTTTGAGAAATTGGTGCAGTACGGGTTGACGGTCACGCACTAAGGCGGTCTCACCCGATGGTAGATAAAGATTTTCAAGATTGAGTCTCTTTCCAGGGCATAAAAATACTCCCGTGTTTAATCACGAGAGTCGCCGTATAAATCGTGCTGAACCAAAGCCGAGTAGTAATTGCCGATGGTAGTGGGGGCATTGTACAGCGTGGTCAGCAAATATTGCTTGATGTTGCGGATTTTCGTTGTGTTCTCCTGCAAGCAACTGAACACGAACTTGATATGCTCCGAATCCAGTTTGAGAAGCCTTGAACGGACAACCTCCGCAGGATAATCCGTACCGGCAACACGGATATATTTCTTGTTGGAGCAGACGGTCTCCACGATAAGTTCTAAGATTTCCTCCAAGCGGTCGTGGTCGTAGGGCATATCCATACGGAGAATGTCATAGTCGATGTTCTCCATAATGATTTCTCTGTACTCATCCATATCTCTGACACTCACTTCTTTTCGCTTCGCTTCAAGTGCTGCAAGCACAGACGGACGTGAGCCGTCGGAAAGAATTGAATGAGTATTTACTGAATCAGTATTTATTTCTTCAGTAATTCTTTTATCTATATTTATTTGTGCGGGAGTTTCCAGACGTGGCAAAGCCATATCCGGTTTTACCATATACGGCTTTTCCGTATCTGGTGAAGCCGTATGTGGTCGCTCATAGATGATGTACTCCATATCCGTGATTCTGCCGGTGCTGTCACGAATACGGTGGCGTACAAGGTAGCCGTACTGTTCAAGCTCTTTGAGCTGGGCGGTAATCCCATCCACGCCGTCCTTACAAATCCTTGCAAGACCTCGTGTTGTGTAATCCCAATTATCGGGGAGGGAAAGCATCGTGGACAGAAGTCCTCGTGCTTTGTTGGACAGGTTGGGGTCTCGCAGATGATAGTTGGACATGGTGGTATAGTATTTGTTCTTTTCAACTCTACATACTGCCATGCTGCCTCCTGTGTCCGGGCATGAAAAAAGCCGAACCAGAAAAAATATATTTCCTGTTCGGCTCATATCCGGTATTCGATTTTATCGCTGTTGGTCTCGCTGTCGTTTTTTCATCCAGTTTTCCAACAGCTTGATGATGGTTTCCTCCATACGCTGCGGTGTGTAGGAACGTGGGAAGTATTTCCGTATCTTATCCATAGGGAGCTTCAAATCCCACGTTTCGGGTTTCTTTTGCTCCATCATAATTCCGAGCATCGCATCGTCGTTCAACTTGCCCTCTTGGGAGAGCCGCTTCATTCGCTGTGCCTGGGATAAGGACGGCGTTGCCTGTTCGCTGTCGATGGTCTCAATGAGTAGCTTCTGTTCATCGGGTTTGAGATAGGAAATCTCGACCGCAGGGGTCATACCGATTTTACCCTCATCGACCATCTGCATAAGCTGTGGTTCAAGCTCATTGAGACGGATATATCGTCTTACTTGCTCTCGGTTTGTGCCTGCTTCCTCGGCAACCTTGTCCACGGACAACTTCTGCACAATTTGTGTAGAAGTTAAATCGTGCCGTGCGCCTTGCCGTTTTATGGCTTCCAATTTCATCTTGTACGCCTTGGCTCGTTCGCTCGGCAGAATGTTCTCACGCTGAATGTTGCTATCCACCATAATGATAACTGCAGCGTTGCGGTCAAGGTCTCTGACAATGACCGGCATCGTTTCAAGCCCAGCAAGCTCACAGGCGTGTTTTCGTCGGTGTCCTGCGATAAGCTCATATCCACCTTCTTCACGGGGTCTTGCAATGGCAGGGACAAGCACTCCGTATTCTCGGATGCTCCCAACAGTCTGCTCCATAGCTTCATCGTCTCGCACTCCGAAAGGGTGGTCTGGAAATGGGTGAAGCTCGCCCAAGGGAATGTTTGTGATGGTTTCGTTCATAGATACCTCCGTTCTGCGGATATAGGGGAAGGCGTTCATTGTCCAAAAAGACAGCGAACGCCTTAGCCCATACCATATTCAGTTTTCCTCCTTTTCGTAGTAGCATTTTGCGTTTTGCCCCACAAAATGCCCGATTTAAGCAAAAAAAATAGGACTAAAGCGCCGCCCGTGTGTCGGGTTTTGCTTTAGTCCTATTATAACAGTGGCATCTGCATAAATACCAATAAAATCCCAATTTTTGTTTTCTTTTATATATTCTTCAAAATACCTTTTTTGACTCTCAAAAGAATTCTGCTGATCTTCTTTATCTGTGGATACTCTGCAATACGCAACTACCCTCATCTTCATATGAACATCCACCTTATTAAAAACACAACCAATTATATTATATTAATAAAAAGCAGAATGTGCAGATAGACTTAGTCTTCAAGTGATTTTAATGCTTGCTTTAATTGTTCGTTTGTAAGAAGCTTTTCTTTATACAACTGGTATAGAATACCCTTTTTTAACTGAAGTTTGAAATTCTCATCCTCTTCTTCAGTTAACTCAATTTTATTATTTGAAATTTTCATAATTGAACCCCTTAAAATCAGCTCACAAACCATCATATGAAAATTATTATCTCGTGTTGATTCACTTTTGGATAAAGTTGCCAAGGATCAATATCTTATATGCCATTTAGATAACGATATAGGAACCGAAGAACTTGCACATCTTGAAATGGTCGGAACAATCGTGCACCAGCTAACTAAAGGCGTCCCTGCAAAGATAATGGAGCAAGAAGGTTTAGGTGATTACTATGCCGACCATGACCACGCAATATATCCTATGAGTGCAGCAGGAAATCCATTTACCGCTGCATATATTCAATCAAAGGGTGATCCTATTGCAGATTTGGTAGAAGACTTAGCCGCAGAACAAAAAGCAAGAGCTACTTATGAAAACCTTATAAATATGTGCGATGATCCTGATGTAATTGACCCATTAAGGTTTTTAAGGGAAAGAGAAGTCGTTCATTTCCAGAGGTTTGGAGAAGCATTGGATATCGTTCAGAGAAAGCTGGCTGAAAAGAAGTGTTATGTTAAGAAGCCTGATTGTATGATAAATAAGAATTAAATCATGATAACTAACCTATTAAGGCTGGAGGCAGAAAAGACTTTATTATGATATAGAGCTTTTCTGCCTTTAATCTGATGTTTTAAAAAGACGGATATGGATATTTTGAGTATGAGTTCCTACAAGTGCTTAGATCCTGGCAACTTTGTATAATATTGATTTTACAATTTAATTACACATATTGACATATATGCTGATACCATAATAAAATAATGTAGTACTTACATTTTAAACAATTTAATTATAAAACAATGCCCGTGGTTACTGTATCACGGTATTTTTATTCCCATTTTAGCGGTAGCCATTTAGATAATCATAACCTCTAAAAATTTATGCTGACCTGGGTTTTAAGCTCAAACAGGTATAAAATAATAAAAGGCAAGGAGAATATATGAATTTAACAATCACAGTTACACAAAAACATTTATCGGAATTACTTCTAAATATATCATTGGTTAGGCCGGTCTTTATCTGGGGGCCTCCAGGTATAGGCAAATCCAGCCTGGTGCAACAGTTTGCCGATTCCTTAGGACTACCCTGTGTTTCTCTTCTTGGCAGTCAACTAGCTCCGGAAGATATTATTGGAGTGCCACAAATTACTGATGGTGTAAGTCGGTTTTGTCCTCCAAAGATGATAGCAAGAAAAGAACCCTATTGTCTCTTCCTTGATGAGCTGAATGCTTGTTCACAGGAAGTTCAGAAAGCATTTTACAGCTTGATTAATGAACACAGGATAGGTGAATATGAACTTCCCGAAGGGTCTATTGTTATCGGTGCCGGTAATAGAGCACAGGACAGTGCTATTGTTAAGCCAATGTCATCTGCATTGATAAACCGTATGATGCATATACAGCTTAAAGTATCTCATCATGATTGGCTGGAATGGGCTTCTGTAAATGGAATTCATCCATATATCATAGAATATATCAACCTGCGTCCTGATCATCTATGGACACAGCCTCCAAAGCATGAAGAGCCATTCTCCACACCACGTTCATGGCATATGTTAAGCGATGCTTTGAATGAATATGGTGAAAGAATAACCGATGAAGTCATTGAAATTCTGGCATATAGCTGCCTTTCACCGCATCATGCAGGACAATTTAAGGCGTTTATAAAGCAAATAAAAAACAGGTACCAATTGTCTGCCATAATGGATGGTGAAGAAAAGTGGCCGCATAAACCTGAAGACAGAGATATTCTTTACTTTCTGTCTCAGTCCTTCAGAACACAGCTGATTAAACAGCTTCCTGTCTCTAAGGAAAACATGAATGAAAAACAGAAAATGCTTACCCATAGAGCCAAGGCATTAATCAAAGAATTGTCATCAATTAGCCTGGAAATGGCACAGATGGTTGTATCAAAACAGAACGAAGATCAAGGGTTGCCGGGATGGTTTATGGTTGAAATTGTCCGTGACCTCCCAAGGCTGGTGGAAAGGAAAGAATCATAATTTATGGGAAAGAAAAAGCATATCTCGAAAAACGATATTGCATACGAAAATTATATTAAAGGATATAACATAATAAGTAACCACCCAATGTTTGCACCACTTATTTATCATGTCCATTATGTAAGGCATGAAGGCAACTTGTGTCCAGAAAAAGGATGGGCGGTAATTACCGAAAACGGTTATCTTCATGTTCACCCAACAAGACGAGGTGATCCCCATGAGTGGGCTTATGTAATAGCTCACTGTCTCCTGCATTTAGGTCTTGGACATTTCCAGGAAAAGGCTGACAACATCAAATGGAATACCGCTTGCGATTGCTTTATCGCTAAGTTTCTCTACGATATGAAGCTAGGCCGTGTGCCATCAGAAATGCAGTTTAAAATTGACTTTGCCGTTCCATCTGAAGAAAAGCTGTACAATGAATTTGTTGAAAGAGGTATTCCTTCATCCCTTACCGTTTTTGGAACAGCAGGAGAAAATTTCGGTGATATGATTATGAGTGCGACAAATACAACCAGATATGAGCACAAAGTTGACTGGATAGCCTGTTTTGCAAGAGGACTTTCAATGGCAGTCACCAGTGCGGTAAATGTCGCTGCCGGCTACGAACCCTTCCTTGGTGCTGACAAAAAATGCCTTACAACCGCTGTTAAAGCCAAAAACTGGTTTATAAACAGTTACCCTCTTCTCGGTGCATTAGCTGCAAGTTTTACAATCATTGAAGACACAGTCGTCTGTGCAAGAATGGATATTTCCGTTGCTGCGGTTAATGAATATATGAGAGAAATTTACATAAATCCTGCCGCAGGACTTGATGAATATGAATGCAGATTTGTCATAGCACATGAACTGTTGCATGTGGGTTTAAGACATCATTCAAGATGTCAGGGTCGCGACCCGTATCTTTGGAATATAGCATGTGATTACGTAATCAACGGCTGGCTGGTTGAAATGGGACTTGGCGAATTGCCTAAAATCGGAACTTTATACGACCCTGATTTGAAAGGATTATCAGCCGAAGCCATATACGACCGCATTGTATTGGATTTCAGAAAATTCAGAAAACTGGCAACATTAAGAGGGATAGGACTTGGAGATATCCTTGAGAAAGTTCCTCCTGATTGGCGTGCAATCGATGATGGAATAACTCTTGATGAGTTTTACCGCCGTTCTCTAGGCCAAGGGCTTTCCTACCACGAGGAACAAGGACGTGGATACTTACCTGCCGGGCTTATAGAAGAAATAAGAGCTTTAAGTCAACCTCCTGTGCCCTGGGATGTTGAACTTGCACAGTGGTTTGACAATTACTTCTCTCCTTTGGAGAAAGTTCGTTCATATGTCCGTCCCAGTCGTCGTCAGGCATCCACTCCGGATATACCTCGTCCCAGATGGGTACCTGCAGCCGGTTCTGAAGATGGTCGGACTTATGGAGTTATACTTGATACTTCAGGTTCAATGGATCGAATCTTGCTTGCTAAAGCATTAGGTGCTATTGCAAGTTACAGCATTTCTCGTGATGTTCCGTATGTAAGGGTAGTTTTCTGTGATGCTGCTGTTTACGACCAGGGCTATATGGCCCCTGAAGCAATAGCCGACAGGGTTAAAGTAAAAGGACGTGGCGGTACAATACTTCAACCTGGAATTGACTTATTGGAAAAAGCTGAAGATTTTCCCAAAAACGGTCCTCTTTTGATTATTACCGACGGTTACTGCGAGCCTTTGAGAATTCATAGGGAGCACGCATTTTTAATACCGAAAGGCAGTAACTTACCCTTTATTCCAAAAGGGAAAGTTTTTAGATTCAGTTAAGACTATGGAAATACTATGATCTGTAAATATATAATTATTGTCAATTGGCTTGAACGAAAAAACTTTTCAAGTACGGTTTATAATGAGTGAAACCCATATGGTAGTCTGTCAAAGCAGACCAAAATATCATGTTCCTTACCTCAACTTCTTATTTAAGCTGCAGGGTCGTGGTGGGCTGGCCCCGCTGACTGGAAACCATATAGGATGTAAATATCAATAAAAATATTAGATTATCATTAACGTACAGTCCTAATCCTGTTTTTGTGTTCAGTATTAGTTAAAACTGAAAAAGAAGTTAATAGTATAGCTTTGGATTCCTATATTAAATACTTTATAACCCATATTTCGAATCAATACAAATTTATTCCTATTTTTATGGGTTTCTTTCTTCTTATCTCATCAATAATTGTTCTAACATCTACATCATTAAGGTTAGAAGTATTAAGTGATATTGCCATATAATCGATATTTTCGATAATACTCTCTAAAAGCATTATGCAATCAGGCTGCAAGGTACAGATGCCCATTCATAAAACGGATAAGTATACCAATCATAATGATCTGCATTGAAATACCAGCCTAATCCATCATCATATCCATTAGAACCATAACAAAGTGTAGTTACATATGTTCCACATCCAATTTTTATATCGATTTGAAAGACTTCATCAAAGTTTATTGCATCAATTAAATCATTACATTGTGAATAGCCTGGTGTTAAGGTGATCCTTTTCAGATTCCAGCAAAAAAGCTGCTGCACTAATTCCTTAGTACAACAGCATGTGTCTGTTTTAATTTAAAACTAAAAAGGAGAGCTATGCCCTCCTTCTAATTACCATCTATTGCCAAAGTTTCTGTTTCCACCGAAACCGCCTCTATTATTGTTGCTTCTCTGCTGCTTTCTTGCTCTCCTGCAGTCAGGGCACCTCTGCGGTTCATTATCGAATCCCTTCTCTTTATAGAAAGCCTGTTCACTTTCACTAAAAATGAATTCTGCATTACAATCTTTGCAACCTAAAACTTTATCTGCCATATCTACTATACCTCCTCAATTTATTTGGATCATATATTTTCTTAACTACCCGCTCCAACTAAATTCAGGAGAGTTGTATTCAAAAAATAATCCATTTTATATAGTAATCAACCTAATAAATATAACATAGAACAGAAAAATAATCAAGACATATTTTTACATCTAATAACACTATTTTCTATGCTTTCAAATTTTTATTAGTGCTATCATACCGATTTTCTCAGATTAAAATCCAAGGTGCCATATAAACTCTCCTTAGATCTTTTTCGGATTCAATATCATGATCATACTTTTTCCTTCCAGCATCGGTTGCTTTTCCATTGTTCCAACATCTATAACTGCATCAGCAAATTTTTCAAGCACTTCTTTACCCGCTACCGTAAATCGCATTTCCCTGCCTCGAAATCTTATGCTGACTTTTACTTTATAACCAACTTGTAAAAACTTATATGCATTTTTTACTTTAAATTCAAAATCATGCTCTTCAATTTTCGCAGACACCCGTACTTCCTTTATTGAAACGACCTTCTGATTTTTCCTTGCTTCCTTATCTTTTTTAGTCTTTTCATACATACATTTGCCATAATCCATGATTTTGCATACCGGTGGTACTGCGTTCGGTACTATTTTTACAAGATCCAGATTCTTTTCAATTGCTAGTTTTTGTGCATCCATTGATGACATTACACCTAGCATAACACCATCATCATTAATGAGCCGAACCTCTCTGTCCCTAATCTCTTCATTCATTGGTAATTCATTTTTTCTAATAAAAAACACCTCCATTATTTTTTTAATATGTGTATTTATAAAACTCACTTATAATTTCCTAAATATTAATAAAAGAGTGGATTAGCAAAGTAATCCACTCTTCGCAATACGTAAGTATTAATGAATAATAGTCAGATTGTAAGACCACTACCCAAAGCGAGAAGTACACTTCTTTTTTATAATCATCTTATTATATCATTAATTTATACATTTGTCTGTTTTATTTTAAAATAATAATTATATAACTTCTAAACTTAAGCACTAAAACACTTAATCCGGATTGTTCTTCAAAACGGAAATAACCTTATACCCGTGATTTTCAAGAGCCGAAACCATTTCATCAGTATTTTGGGTGTTCACCCTTATAACTACATCACTATAGCCCGACTCTCCCCTATATACTGCAATATGAGTTATGTTTACACCAAATTCTTTTATAACCTGGGCAATATCTGCAAGTATACCTGGAGAATCCTGGACCACAACTGCAATTCTCGCACCTATGTCACCAAAGCCCATTAATTCGATAAATGCATTGAATATATCAGTTTCGGTTATTATCCCGCAAAGCTTTTCCCCATCTAATACAGGTAGTGTGCTTATGTCATTATCCCTCATCAAGAGAGCAGCCTCTTCTAAAAGTGCATCAGCAGATATTGTAATTAAATCTTTTGTCATAGCCTGAGATACTTTAGTTTTCCCTAAAAGGTAATTCACCTCAAAAACACTTAGAGTAGTAGCCTTTGAAGGTGAAACTTCCAGCATTTCACGTTCGGTAACGATACCAACCAATTCCCCTCCCTTTACTACAGGCAGTTTTCTTATGCCTTTATGCCTCATTAATTCCAGTGCTTCAGCTATAGTAGCATCAGGGGATATAGTATATGGGTTGGAAGTCATCTTGCTTTTTACATACATAAAATCAGCCTCCCAAGTATGCTTTTTTTATTTCTTCACTCTGTGCTAATTCCTTTCCTGTTCCTTTTATCACTATGGACCCGGTTTCAAGAACATAAGCTCTGTGAGCTATGGAAAGTGCCATGTGTGCATTCTGCTCTACAAGAAGAATGGTAGTTCCCTGTTTATTTATATCCTCAATTATAGAAAATATCTCTTTTACCAAAAGAGGTGCCAGTCCCATGGAAGGTTCATCCATAAGCAAAAGTTTTGGTCTGGACATTAATGCCCTTCCAATCGCAAGCATTTGCTGCTCACCTCCGCTCAATGTACCGGCATTTTGCTTAAGTCTCTTCTCAAGTATTGGAAACCTGGAGAACACATTCTCCATATCTCCCTTTATATTCTTTTTATCTTTTCTTAAATACGCGCCCAGTTCTAGATTTTCCAGAACGGTCATATCCGCGAAAACATGTCTTCCTTCCGGTACGTGGGATAAGCCCTTTTTAACTATCTCCTGTGCATTTATATCTTTTATGTCCTCACCATTGAATAATATTGTTCCATTCTTAGGTTTTATAAGTCCTGATATGGTCCTTAATGTTGTAGTCTTTCCTGCACCGTTTGCACCTATAAGTGTTACAATTTCACCTTGATTTACCTCTATGGACATATCCTTAAGTGCATGGATTACTCCATAATAAACATCCAAATTCTTTATTTCAAGCATCAGGAAACCTCCTCCCCCAGGTAAGCCTCAATAACCTTCTTGTTGCTTTTTATCTCTTGGGGTTTACCATCTGCTATTATCATTCCATAATCTAAAACATAGATTCTTTCACATATCTTCATAACCAATGACATATCATGCTCAATAAGAAGAATTGTAAGATTAAATTCCTTCCTGATCCATTCAATCAAGTCTGTAAGCTCTGAAGTCTCATTTGGATTCATTCCTGCAGCCGGCTCATCCAATAGCAGAACTGTCGGTTTGGTAGCAAGTGCCCTTGCTATTTCAAGCCTTCTTTGCTCCCCATATGGGAGGTTTTTGGAAAGTTCATTCTTTTTGGATTCAAGTCCAAATATTTTTAGAAGCTTCTCTGCTTCCTCAGCTATTTCTTTTTCCTCCCTGTAAAACGAAGGCAGCCTGAAAAAAGAAGACATGACGCCGTATTTAACATTTTTGTGCATAGCAATACGGATATTATCCATTACGCTCAAATCCTTAAAAAGCCTTATATTCTGAAATGTTCTGGCAACTCCCAAATTGGTAATGGCATTAGGTTTTAACCCACTTATTTTTTTAACCGTATCCCCATTATCAAGCTCAATACTGCCGGAACTTGGTTCATATACCCCGGTAAGAAGATTGAAAAAAGTAGTCTTTCCTGCACCATTAGGACCGATAAGGCCCACCAGCTCACCCTTTTGAAGCTCCATATTGACATTGGAAACTGCAGTTAAGCCGCCAAATGATTTTGTAAGATTTTTAACTTTTAGTATTGTCATCATATCACCTCACGTTCTCATCTTGTCAGGCTTCTTCCATGGTAAGCCGTCGAATTTAAATTTTCCGTTCTTTAATTTCTCTCTCACAACCATCACTATTACAAGTATCGATGAATATAAAATCATTCTAATCTCAGGGAAATCTTGCAGATAAAGGGATACAACCGCTAAAAGTATTGCAGATATTATTGAACCCCTGATACTTCCCATTCCGCCAATAACCACTATTACAAGGATATCAATAGATCTTAGAAAGCCAAACATATCAGGTTTTATAAAGTAAAAATAGCTGGAATATAGTGCACCAGCAACGCCAGCACAAAATGCCCCGATTACAAAAGCAAGTACTTTATATTTCGTCGTGTTGATCCCCATAGCTTCTGAGGCTATTTCATCCTCTCTAATGGATTTGCATGCTCTCCCATGGGATGAATTAATAAAATTCTTTATCACTATTACAGTGCCTGCTGTAAATATGAAAAGCCATGTCCAGTTGGTGTACTGAGGTATACCGCTAAGACCTGCCGCTCCGCCTGTAAAATCTAAATTCAATACTATGATTTTAATAATCTCTCCCATTCCAAGTGTGGCTATTGCAAGATAATCTCCCCTCAGCCTTAAAGTAGGTATTCCTATAAGAAGCCCTACAACAGCTGCAAAAAAAGCACCTGCAGCAATACCCACAAAGAATGAATATTCATGAGTCATATTAATTGTAATAAGAGCACCGGAGTATGCACCTATTGACATAAATCCTGCATGTCCTAAGGAAAACTGTCCTGTAAAACCTGTTATCAAATTTAGGCTGACTGCCAGGATTATATTAATACAAATTAGTGCAAGGGTGATTTGGTAATAATCACTCAAAATATTAAACATAATAAGAAGCTGTACTACGACATAAAGCCCAACAACACCTGCTGCAGTTTTTATATTTTTCATATTAAATATTCTGTTCAATTCTACCTCACCTACACTTTCTCACGGATATTCTTACCGAATAAACCGGATGGTTTGATTAAAAGAACCAAAATCAGTATTGCAAAGGCAACTGCGTCTTTATATAGTGAGTTTCCATATCCGCTTATCAGTGTCTCTATAACTCCAATTGAAAAGCCTCCAACCAGTGCTCCCGGAATTATCCCTATTCCGCCAAGCACCGCAGCAACAAAGGCTTTAAGTCCCGGCATTATTCCCATAAAAGGATCTATAGAGTTGTAAAAGGCACCAACCAAAACACCCGCTGCTCCTGCAAGTGAAGAACCAAGTATAAATGTAAACGAAATAGTCCTATCTACATTAATTCCCATAAGCTGTGCAGCATCCTTATCCATGGAAACTGCTCTCATTGCTTTTCCCATCATTGTTTTTTTGACAATAAACTGCAAAAGCACCATTAAAATTATTGTTATAACAAGCAGAATACTTTGCTTATCGGTGATTTTCACCCCCATAAAAAGTTCCCTGCTCTTTTCCGGCAAAACTGCCGGGAATGCCTTAACATCGGCTTTTGCAAAAAACATAACCACATATTCCAAGAGCAATGATATGCCTATTGCAGTAATCAATGCAGATATCCTTGAAGAATTTCTCAGGGGCTTATATGCAACTTTTTCTATAATTACTCCCAACACGGCACAAAATATCATGGAAATTATAAGGGCTGGAAAAAACCCCAATCCCATACTAGTTATGCATATAAATCCAACATATGCTCCAATCATATAAATATCGCCATGGGCAAAATTTATAAGCTTGATTATCCCATATACCATTGTGTATCCCAAGGCAATCAGTGCATATATACTGCCAAGGGATATTCCGTTTACTATTTGCTGTAAAAACTCAGTCACGTTCTTCACTCCCCTCCTTTAAAATTTTTATAGTATCAAGCAGCAATCATTACAGAAATTATGGAACGAATGAAAAAGTCTATAACTAAGGGGCTGTTGCAAAACTAAATTAGTTTTGTATCAGCCCCTTTTTTATTCATAAATAGCAAAATGCGGGTCCTCAAGGACCCGCAAATGTTGTATAATTAAATT
>ERZ795046.1051-NODE-1051-length-30049-cov-16.939288_pt1 | contig 30049 bp, 25 predicted proteins | sample MGYA00375130_ERZ795046 | MGnify/ENA primary metagenome ERZ795046 (study PRJEB30175, sample SAMN05720202) | activated sludge metagenome | isolation source: anaerobic digester from wastewater treatment plant | place: Japan | collected 2015-05-15 ...
CCTTTTTCAATGAGAAGCATCTTTTGTTTATGATTGAAATACAGGAAAAAGAAGATCACAACACTTCCTGCTACTATACCAACTATGGGAATGACAGTCACTAATATCTGGACAGCTTCTGAAGGTGTTGACATGATGCAATGGCCTCCTATGGATTATCAATATGTACCATCCCAGCAGTGTCAGTACTGGTTGTGAATGTGCTGGCAAATGATGGTGCAAATGTATCAGTATGTTCTTCTTCTTTCAAGGATTTATTATATTCATCCAGCAATATTTCTGTAATTTTAAAAAGATGATATCCTTTTATTGCCAGAGCTATAGCTTCTGAAAATAGCTTTGGGCGCAGGAGTAGTGTATTAAGCAAAAATTTAAAATAATACATAAAATAATATGAAAAACCCTGTTTTATGAGCGATAGTACCAGGGCTTTAAATTCTTTAAATGTAAATTGCCTGTAAACCATACGTTCCTGGGGAATTCTGCTAATGAAAGTAAGGCAGCGTTCAAAATAGTTTCGTGGCGAATATATTGTTTTTAAAAGTTGTATGTAGCCATCAATAAGCTTCTGTACCGGCATTTTAGGGATAAAATTGGGTGCCAGTTTGTGTGTATTGTTACCGTTAGACTCGTATAGCAGTCTGCCCTCACTGAGCAACCGGTCGTAAAGGCGAGTTTGTGGCAACGCATCTAATATTCCTACCATTGCAATTGGAATGCCTGAAGATTGAATAAATTCAACCTGTAAATCAAAGACATTCTCAGGGTCATCATCAAATCCAACAATAAATCCACCGCTCACTTCCATGCCATGCTGCTGTATAATTTTGACATTTTCCAAAAGATCTTCTTTAGTATTCTGTGTTTTACCTGCACTTTCTAGCGAAGCAATTACCGGCGTTTCAATTCCTAAGAATACCATATCAAAACCTGCTTTATACATCAATTGCATAAGCTCTTCATCGTGCGCTAAGTTAATACTTGCTTCTGTTTGGAATGAAAATGGATAAGAATGGTCAATCTGCCATTCAATAATTGCCTTTAAGAGTTCTTTTGCTCTTGTTTTATTTCCAATAAAATTATCATCCACAATGAAGATTGATTCCCTGAATCCAGTTGCATACACGGCATCCAGTTCTGCTAAAAATTGCTGAGGAGATTTTGTTCGGGGAACTCTACCAAACAATGATATGATATCGCAAAATTCACAGTTAAAAGGGCAGCCACGGGAAAATTGCAATGGCATGCTGGAATACAGTGTTAAATCAATAATATCAAATCGAGGTACTGGAGTTTTATCCAATGATGGTTTTTCGTTAGAAGTATAACAATGATGAGGAATACCATAATGCAAATCATGTAAAAATTTTGGCAATGTTACTTCAGCTTCATTGAGCACAAAGTGGTTTACGTTGGGTATGGAATGCCACAATGAGGTTGGATAGGGACCTCCTGCAACCACAGGGACATTGTAGTCTTTGCAAAGTGATGTTATCATATCAAACGATTTTTTCTGAACAAGCATTGCTGAAATGAAAACCATATCATAGTGTGGCAGGATCTCCGGATCAAGTGTTGAAATATTCAAATCAATTAAATCAACTTTCCAGTCTTCTGGAAGCATTGCAGCGATTGTCAATAACCCCAGTGGGGGAAAAACAGCTTTTTTGCCTATAAACTCTAATGAGTATTTAAAACTCCAGTAAGTAAGCGGGATCTCAGGATATATTAATAATACTTTTTTACTCATAACAACCTCTCTATTTATATCCGGTAGTATTTTTACGGTGGTTTTTATATTAAGACAGGAGAGGTAGGGGGAGGGTTGCAAAAAAATATATTACAGGGTGCAATTACAAAGAATTGCACCCTGAAAAAAATTATGCTTCTTTACTATCGATCCATTTCATCATTTTTCTTAGTTCACGGCCAACACGTTCAATCAGGTGTTCACGTTCACGCTTCTTTATAGCGTTAAATTGCGGACGTCCTGCAAGATTTTCCAGTATCCACTGGCGGGCAAACTGACCTGATTGAATCTCTTCCAGAACCTTTTTCATTTCTTTACGGGTTTCAGGTGTTACTATACGTTTACCAACCATATAATCACCATATTCAGCAGTATCGGATACTGAATAACGCATATAGTTGATACCACCCTGATAAAACAGGTCCACAATCAGTTTAAGTTCATGTAAACACTCAAAATATGCAATCTCAGGCTGATATCCAGCTTCCACCAGTGTGTCAAATCCAGCTTTAACCAGCTCTGAAACACCGCCACACAATACGCATTGCTCACCAAAGAGGTCAGTTTCAGTTTCTTCTTTAAATGTTGTTTCAATAACTCCTGCTCGTGTTGCACCAATACCCTTTGCATATGCAAGGGCTGTTTCCTTTGCTTTACCACTGGCATCATTGTGAATAGCAATAAGGCATGGAACTCCGCCACCTTTCTCATATTCGCTGCGTACTAAGTGTCCTGGGCCTTTGGGTGCAACCATGATTACATCTACATCTGCAGGAGGGACAATCTGTCCAAAATGGATGTTGAAACCATGGGAAAATACCAGTGTTTTGCCTTTTTTAAGATGGGGCTTAACTTCGGTTTCATATAATTTTGCCTGTACATGATCCTGGGCCAGTATCTGAATGATATCACCTTTTTCTGCAGCTTCTTTTGCACTCACGGGTTTAAAATTGTGTGAAACAGCTAAATCATAATTGGGTGTGCCTGGAAGTTCAGCAACAATTACTTTACAGCCACTATCGCGTAAATTTTGCGCCTGTGCGTGACCCTGACTGCCATATCCTATGACGGCAATAGTTTTTCCTGAAATTACCGATAAATCGGCATCATTGTCATAATACATCTTTGCCATAACATTACCTCGTATTGTAATATGTTTATAGAGTAAATGAAGTACTCGTGTATGCAGCAGATTATACTGCATAGTGTATTTGCGTATGTGTATTATGCAATAAAAATTTAAAAATTTTTTAAAAACATAAATCTTTTTTTTAAATTATTTTAGTCTCAAGCGTATTTATATATAAAAGTCAAAATGAAGGGAACCCATATGTCCAAAAAAACAATTCATGATAAAGCCTATAAATATTTATTTTCTAATCCTTTAATAGTTAAGGAACTTTTGGAATCATTTGTAGCTATGGATTGGGTACACTATATTGATTTTAACAGTGCACAACCTATAGACAAAAGTTATGTTAATGATGATTATAGAGAATATGAAGCTGATATTATATACAAGCTACAATGTAAAGATAGTGAAATATATCTATATCTGCTAATTGAGTTTCAATCAACAGTGGATAGGTTTATGGCATTTAGAATGCTAAACTATGTTATGGAATTGTATCGTGAACTTTATTATAAACAAGGTCAGAAACGGTTACCGATTGTTTTTCCACTTTTAATATATAATGGGGATAAAAAATGGAATGCAGCTACAGAGTTACAGCAATTAATTGATATTCCTGAGGAATTTAAGCAGATAAAAAAATATTTACCACAATTTAAATATTATCCCATTATTGAAAATGAACTTTCGCGGAATGAATTGGAAAATATGATGAATATAGTAGCAACAATATTTCTTTTTGAAGGCAGTGACAAAGAAAAATTTTTAAAAACTATTGACAGAATAGAAAAATTAATGCAGATTTATTCTAAAGATAGTACGGTCATACGAACCTTATTAGTATGGCTATTGCATTATTTAAAAACACATAGTATAATTGGAGATATTGAACCTTTTATTGAAAACAAACTGCATCCAGAGGAGACATATACCATGCTATCAAAAACATTAGAAACATTAAAAGAAGATTTGAGAAAAGAGGGTTATCAAGAAGGGTTGAAGCTGGGTATTCAGGAAGGCTTACAGAAGGGTTTGCAGCAGGGATTACAGAAAGGATTACAGAAAGGATTACAGAAAGGACTTATGCAAGGTATTGTGAAGGGGAAAAAAGAAGGGTTAATGCTTGGTATCACAAAAGAACGCTTAAAAATTGCAAATAAAATGCTCAGAAATGGGATTGATGACAATACTATACTCAAAATAACAAAAATTGATAAAAAAGAGTTGGAGCAACTCAAGAAAAAAATATAAACACTGTAAACTCAGCTATCGCTACTCTTTTAATATTGAAACCCTTCCTGTGCGAATCAGTTCCTTGATGGAGTATGGCCGCAATAATTCAATAAAGTTGTCAATAGTTTCTGGATCATTAACCATTTCCAGTATAATAGTTTTATTTGATACACCGGCTATTCGTGCACCAAATATTTGAGCTAACTGATAAACTTCATTGCGTTTGGATGGAGTAACATTAAGCTTGGCCAGGACTATTTCGCGCTGCACTGCATTGCCAGGATTGTGGTCAGTGACTTTTATTACATCAATGAGCTTGTTGAGTTGTTTTTTTACCTGTTCAATGATCCTGTCATCACCGCGTACAACTATTGTCATAACCGATACATCTGGCGATTCGGTTTCACTTACAGCAAGCGAGTCAATATTGTAACCACGAGCAGAGAAAAGACCCGCAACGCGTGCAAGAACACCAAATTTGTTTTCTACTTTAACTGATATTACATGTTGACTCATGCCAATTCCCTCATCATCATATCTTTTACCGATTTTCCGGCAGGTATCATTGGGTATACATTCTCTTCCCTGTCTACATGGAAGTCCAGGATAATGGGCTTGTCCGTGATAGATAAAGCTTTTTCTATTGCCGGTACAACATCTGCTTTCTTTTCAATACGAATGCCAATGGCACCATATGCTTCGGCCAGCTTAACAAAATCAGGCTGAAAGTTAATACAGGTATATGAATATCGTTTATTGTAAAAGAGTTGTTGCCACTGTCGTACCATGCCTAAGAAACCATTATTGAGTATAGCGATAATTATGGGCAAACGGTGCTGTACAGCGACAATAAGTTCCTGTATATTCATCTGGATTGAGCCGTCCCCAGCAATATCTATAACACGTTTATCAGGTTGGCCTAATTGAGCACCAATTGCTGCTGGAAACCCAAATCCCATGGTGCCCAGCCCACCAGATGAAATAAATGTCCGTGGTTTTGAAAAATTATAAAACTGTGATGCCCACATCTGGTTTTGTCCAACCTCAGTACAGATGATGGCATCGCCTTTGGTGAGTTCATAAATTTTTTCAACAACATACTGAGGTTTTATCTTTACATCGCTATCTTTATAGGTTAATGGGTTTTCATCTTTCATCTTCATAACATAGGCAACCCATTCATCTATTTTAGGAGCTTTAACTATTTTATTCATTTCAGCCAATACATGTTTTGCATCACCAACTATCGGTACATCAACTGCTACACTTTTGCTGACTGATGATGGATCAATATCAATATGTATAACCTTGGCATGAGGTATAAACTCATCAATCTTCCCGGTAACCCTATCGTCAAATCGAGCACCAATAGCTATAACCAGGTCTGATTGGTGCATTGCATGATTGGCGTAGTAGGTGCCATGCATTCCCAACATCTTGAGTGAAAGCCTGTCGGTTTCAGGGTATGCGCCCTGTCCCAGTAAAGTTGTGGTAATAGGTATACCAGTTTTTTTAACAAATGCTCGCAATTCTTCGGATGCGTTGGAAGAAATAACACCGCCGCCAGCATAAACCACGGGTCGTTTTGATTGCTCAATGAGCTTGCATGCTTTTTGAATTTGGCCAGCATGCCCATGGATAACTGGTTTATAGCTTCTAAGATGCACGGTTTCAGGGTAATGGTATTCGGTTTCAGAATTTGAAATATTTACTGGTACATCAATTAATACAGGACCTGGCCTGCCGGTTGTTGCAATATAGAATGCTTCTTTAATAATGCGTGCAAGGTCTTTGACATCATTGACAAGATAATTGTGCTTGGTAATTGGTCGGGTAATACCGGTAATATCGGCTTCCTGGAATGCATCGTTACCTATTACTGCAGTAGAAACCTGCCCGGTGAAAATGACAAGCGGAACAGAATCCATATTGGCTGTAGCAATACCTGTAACAAGGTTGGTGGCACCAGGTCCCGATGTGGCAATAACAACGCCGGGCTTGCCAGTTGCACGTGCGTATCCGTCAGCTGCATGTATTGCACCCTGCTCATGCCTGGTTAAAATAAATTTAATAGGTGCATTGAAAAGATGATGGAAAATAGGAATGACAACCCCACCGGGATAGCCAAACATGATTTCAACTTTTTCTTTAACAAGCGATTCAACAATTATCTGTGCACCTGTAAGTTTCACCAATAACACCTCGCACAAAAAAGTATTTAGATGTATATCTAAATATACCAGCTATTTTTATTGCAACATAATTTTTTGTTAAACATCAAAAAATATAAATGAATATATAAAATATAATATAAACATATGCTAATTTATAAGCACTATTCATATAAATACTTTGGGCGATAGTTACTGCTAATTGATACACTGGTATGTAGTGTGATATTTCTTATTATACAGCCTATTGCCGTGTTCATAGCAGAATAAAGATGTATATACGATTTATAAAGTTATTGTAAGCCTTTACATATTCGTGACATTGCAAATTTTCTATATAAACTAATAAGAAATTGATAGTATGAGTTATACATATATATAGATAAATTATAATTGACGTTACAACTAAATTTGTTATAATAATCTTCATTCAAATTTTCAAACAACATTGAAACAGAGGTTTGCCTTGAGCCAGAATGAACGGTTGCAGTATATAGATACCGCCATTCGAGAAAAAGGAGTAGTTACGGTACAGGAGGTGGTCAGTAAATTTGAAGTCACACCCCGTACGGTGAAACGTGATATTGAATATCTCAGAGAAAGAGTTAATGCCCCCATACAGTATATATCCCATAAAAAAGGGTATTGCTATTCATTGCCGTTTGATTATTTTACCTACCGAAATGAACGCATGCTGTTGTTTTATATATTTCTAACTCGTCTTATTGATAGCCCAACACATTTCCCGTTTATAGATAGAACTGTAATAAGCAATATAAAAAAGTCTATCAAAGCTACTTACCTACCGCTCATTACACGAATAACATATGAGATAGAAGAATGGGAGGAGCTGGACATAGAACTGTTCAGTAAATTGTTTGCGGCAATGCGTGACGGTAAGGTTGTAACCATACAGTATGCTGATGTTAAGGGTAAGCCAAGTACAAGAGCTATCGCCCCTGAACATTTTATTCATTATGAAGGCAGGTGGTATTGTATAGCTTACGATGAACATAAAAAAGGAATACGGACATTTTTGCTTTCGCGCATCAGGAAAGCACAGGTAGATGTTAAAAGGCGCAGTAAAAAACTTTCAAACGAGGAAATTCAAAAATACATACAATCTACCTATGGAATTTATAAAGGTAAAACAGGCCAGGTAGTGTGCATACGGTTCTACGAGCCTGTTAGTAATATTGTTAAAAAACAGGTCTGGCACAGGGAACAAAAGATGAAGGAGGGCAGTCATCCTCAATTTGGCGCCTATGTGGAAATGCTATTGCCCGTTCATCACCCACAGGAGCTTTTAGGGAAAATTTTGCGCTATGGCAAATATGCTGAGGTCATAAGCCCTGAAGACATACGCCAGCAGTGGGTTAATGCCATAGCAGAGACTTATAAACGGTATTGTGAAAAAAAATAATATCAGGGACATTATATGTCCCTGCTTGCCTTATAAGTTTTTTCATAATTTTAAATAAATATATTATCGTGGAAGGGTGTATATGAAAGACTATCTTATAGAATTGATATCGTCAATGTTCTGGATAGTATGGTTTGTTTGGATGAGCGATACTGAAATTATCCTTAATGTATATGTCTGGTTAGGAATAATTTTGTTTGTGGGGTGGTATTTTTCCACTGATAAGAAAATACCTGTAACTGTGCAAATAGCCGTTTGGCTGTGCTTCTTTATATTAGATATTCTTTTCAGGTGGTAATTAAAGGGATTTATGAACTTATAATGACTGTTAATGGTAATGGATTATATTGTTATTTTTTCCCCGTAAACGTGATGGCGCAATGCTGCTAAATTTATCAGGCAGCTAGCAAATGCACCATACGAAAGCCCAGCATGCTCAGCTGTGTATACTGTTGATGTATCAGGGCTGAAGTCAGGGTTGGGATTAATGTCAAGAATATAGAAAATACCGTCTTTTAAGCGAATATCGATGCGTGCGTAATCCCGACAGCCAAGAGCTCTGTATGCTTGTAACGCTGTTTCATTCAATATTGCAAGCTGGTTATTGTCCAGCTGTGCAGGGATTTTTAACGTGATATTTTCATAATGTGATGTACCAGGTTTGAATTTTGAATTATAGGTACATACCCTGTCTTTGATATTATCAAACGCGCTGAAATCCATCTCTGCAGGAGGGAGGGTATGAATAACGCCATTGCCCCATAATGTCACATGAAATTCCCTGCCATCAATGAAATCTTCAACAATAGCAGGTTGCTTGAAATTGGAAAGAATATAGTCAATTCTATCCAGTAATTCCTTTCTGTTGGTTACAACTGAATCTTCGGTGATGCCTATGCTGCAATGTTCAAATGCAGGTTTTACAATTGCAGGGAATTTGTACCAATCAATGACACTGGTGCTATCGGTTACGATGCCGTCTGGTGTTGGAATGTTTTTGATTTGTAATAATTTTTTTATAGCAGCTTTATTCCAGCAAAGGAAGAGGATATCTGAAGGTGAACCAGTATATACAAATTGTTTTTCTTCAAGAATTTGCGCTACGGTGTGTTCGCTATGATCAACGCCGGGCAACCCTTCGCACCAGTTGAAGAGGATATAGTCATTGGGGTTGTAAGATTTTAGTACTTTGTCTAAGGAATGATGAGTAACTGGTACATCAACAACACTGTGGCCTTCATTCTGTAATTCATTAATAAGTATTTGTGCTGATTGATGTGCTGCTTCCTGTTCATGCAATTCCCATTGGGGATCAATGTCATGAAGCAAAAGAACAGGAATATCTCTTCGTCGTTTTGCTGGTTCCATTTCCTCTCGTGTCTATAAAAATTTTGAAAAAAGGACTATATAAATTATATCGATTAAAATTAACAAAATAAAAATCATTTTAATGTTGTAAAGCAAAAAAATATACTATGAAATGAATTTTAAAAAAATTTTTTATTCAGTGACAAAATATGTCCCTATAAAATGAGTATATTACAATCAAACAGTATTGAAAGGGGGATATTCAATGAAGCGCAAATATTTTCTGTTTAATAAAAATGATATTTTGATGGTTATAGTTATAGTAACAAACGTTTTATCATTGTGTTATATTGTTCAAAACTTTTTGGTGATGATTTTTGGTGTATTTATTACTGGAATACTCTTTTTAGGGTGGGTAGCTTATAACAGGCTTACGCGATATCATAAATTTATTGGATATACACGTAAGCTGGCAGAAAAAACCTTATGGACCACAACTGTTACAATAAATTTAAATGATATACCAAAATGCCCATCCACCAGTATGGAGATTCATCCCAACGATTAACATATAAGCATAATTTTCTTCTGGAGGTATTTGTAAATGCTACATACCTATTATGACAATCCCGATGGTGAAGTATTTATTTATAACAATAATGCATATTTTTTTAAATATCCTTTCATTGAAAATGAACCAGAACTTATAGAAGAAAATGTTGTGTACTATACTGAGTATAAAATACCTGATAGTAGATCATATAGAAGTAAACAATATGATGATATACTTGTTGTCTATAAGGATGGTTCAATCAATGGGCAAATAACTGGTTTGAACTTTTACTTGAAAGATGCCTTCAAACTATCAGTATATGATAGTAGTATACTGTGTATAGCACCACATACCATATTGTATGTTGATACAGAACGTGGCATACAATTTGAACGCAACTATAAAGGTTTTATTACCGATGGTTGGTTAGAGTATTGTGACTACAATGATTATATACAGTATCTGCTCATTGTTAATGGGAAAATAGTTTATGGTAACAACACTATGACAATGACTATGAACCGTAAGATAGTTACCTATGACCAACTGGTAAGCACCTTTGAAGATGGATTTGTGTATAACAGGACTTTTTATGATATTGGTGCTACCCCAAAAAAAGTATTTTGTTTTGGTTCATATTGCTTAGCATTTATTCATGATGGATTATATTTTTTTGAGTTTGTTAACAACAGGGCAAAGACTGCATTTTTAATTGAAAACATTGAGGATATATTTTATTCCTATAAAGAAAAATTTTTCTATTACTATGATACACATGGTGAAATCAATCTATGGAATCCAGATGATTTAAAAGAATTAGGTTTTTTATCGTAATATCTAAATTATTTTTATTGACAAATAAAGTTAACACTGTTAAATTAACATTGTTATTATAATAAATGGAAAAGTACAACATTTAGAATATCCAAAATGTCATCATAAACTCAGATTGAATTGGGATGCAGGAACTGTACGCAGCAGTAAATTAGGGGGGCAGACTCAGAATGATGCTTAATTCATTACAGATTAGGGGAAACATAATACATGCCACGCACAGCACGTAATGTAGAAGAGGTAGATATTTTCAAACAGCAGATACTTGATGCAGCGGTAAAAATAGTTATCAGGGAAGGTTTCGCAAGGCTTAGCATGAGAAAGATTGCTGCTGCATTAGGTGTTACTGCCACTACATTGTATAACTATTACACAAACAAGGACGAATTGTATTTTTATATTCGCATACGGGGATTTGAATTGCTGTATGGTTTATTTGAAAAAGCATATACCTCTGCTTCCGATAGCAGGGATAAAATAAAATCTCTGATTGCTTCATACATTGAATTTGGCATACAGTATCCTGATTATTATGAAGTTATGTTTTTAAACAGAAATGTGCCAAAGTTTCTTGATTGCATTGGGACACCGTTAGAAGTAGTTGGCGCAAAAGAAAAAGAAATAGCCTTAAAACCGTTTGCGTTTGTTATAGAGAAACTACAGCAACATTGTGAGCTTGATCCAGATAGTGCATATGTTACCGCACTTCAATTATGGATAGAATGTAATGGCGTTGTGAGTTTATATAACAGCAGGCTTATACGTGAGGTTCATGATAACCCGCAACGTTTTGTCGATAGTTATGTTGATGTAATTGCACAGAGGTATATTCCTCTGGACATCAAATAATGGAGGTTCATTATGTTACTTTTCACATCACAGAGCAAATTCAACACAATTGGTACTGGTATTTTTATAAAATCATTTCTAAAATTTATTGCATTTAATTTTAATAATCGCAAATCACTTAATCGGTACCTTAAAACAAAAGATGGCTATCTCAATTTTACAATTGGGTTGCGCACGGAAGACAATAGTATTACCTGCAGCATTGCATTTATGGATGGCAGGGTTACCGTTTCAGGAACTATCGCCCCAGATGCTAATGCTGTTTTGATTTTTAAAAATGAAGATGCTGCACGCAAGCTATTACTTGGTACCCCAACTGATATCATCTACATGCTGTTAAAGAGCGATGTCCGTATTGATGGCAGTATTACCTATTCCAATATATTCTCATTTTTTATTTCACTTCTTTTTAATAATGTTCAGAAACGTGCAATGAAAAAAGAGCGACAGGCCGATGAAAAAAAAGTTAAAAAGGAACATCCTAAACCACACAAAGAGCTAAGCGATGAAATTGCAAGAAGAAGAAAAGAGCGCCTCAAAGGGAAAAAAGAAGATCCAGATGTATTATATCTGGAAGATCCTTATCTTTCACACTATTGTCTTGATGATTTTCCGCGAATCAAAAAATTTCTTGATGACCATTTAACCAAAAAACCAGCTATCTGTGCGGAAAGAGCAATTCTTTTGACTCAGTGGTACAGAGAACATGGCTTTGATACGGACAACAATGGAACACCGTGGGATCCAGTGTTACGCAATGCGTATGCATATAAATATTTGATGGAACATAAAAAGCCTGTGATACAAAAGGATTCACTGTTGCCAGGAACAACCACCAGCAAACCCATTGGAAGTCCCATTTTCCCTGATAGTACAGGCATCATGATCTGGAATGAATTGCTCACCATTCCATACAGAACATACAATCCTTTTGATATTGATGACCAGACTCGTGAAATCTTACATTTTGAAATACTGCCATTCTGGCTGCACCGCAATTTTAAGGAATGGGTCAGGGAAAAATATAATAATCCTTTGTGTGAGCAGCTTGATGAACGCTTTGCTCTGTACTTTGACTGGAAGCAGGCTACTATCTCACATACTATTCCAAATTTTCCCAAAGTTATGGCTATGGGGACATCAGGAATGATAGATGAAATAAAAGCCGAGCTTGCTAACGATTGCTCACAGGAAAAGCGCAATCTTCTTACAGCTATGATTGCCTGCCTTGAAGGTATTAATGCGTATGCAAAAAATCTTTCACAGCAGGCTCTGAGCGATAGTAACCAGGAAACAGATCCAATACGCAAACAGGAATTGCTGAAAATAGCTGATATATGCAGCCGCATACCAGTCAATCCCTGCATAACGCTGCATGAAGCGCTCACTGCTATGTGGATTACGTGGATTGCGCTGCACAATGAAAGCTTGAATGCAGGCCTTTCATTAGGAAGACTTGATCAGTGGCTACAGCCATATTTTATTAATGATATGAAAAACACTCCGCCAGAGAAGCGTGAAGAATATATAAAACAGGCAATTGAACTTGTTGCTGATTTTTACATGCGCTGCACCGATCATTTCCCATTAACACCTGATTTAGCCAACTTCTATTTTGGTGGTAGCTCATCCGATCAGGCTATAACATTAGGTGGTGTTACACCAGATGGCAGGGACGCAGTTAACGATATGACGTATATTTTCTTAAAAGTTACTGAAATGCTTTCTATTCGTGATCCCAACGTCAATGCCCGCTATATGCCAGGTGTAAACAGTGATACCTATTTAAAGCGCCTTTGCGAAGTAAACCTTATTACTGCAGCAACTCCATCCATGCACAATGATGCTGCAATCATCAAGGCTCTGACACCACTGGGATACGATATACAGGATATACGTGATTGGTCTGCAACAGGCTGTGTTGAGCCCACACTGTCGCATAAGCACTTTGGGCACACCAATATGCAGATGATGAATATGGTAGCAGCTCTTGAAATGGCACTTAATAATGGCTATCATCCGTTAACGCGGCTGGATATTGGACCAAAGACAGGAAGGCCTGAAGACGGCGTTTTTAAAACTTTTGATGATTTCTTTGAAGCCTTTACCAGACAGTTTGCCTTTATTATTGATCAGTCCATTGATTATAATAATACGTTAGCCGAAGCTCATCAGTATTTGCGGCCTACACCGCTGCTGTCAGCATTTATTGAAGGCTGTTTAGAAAAAGGCAGGGATGTAACAAAGGGTGGGGCAAAGTATAATAGCTCAGGTACTGCAATTATTGGCCTTGCTGATGTAACAGATTCTATGATGGTTGTAAAAAAGCTTGTTTATGATGAAAAGAAGTACACCTTTGCTGATATAAAGAAAGCAATTGATACCAATTTTCAGAATGATCCAGTATTGCTTGCAACAGTTCATAAAAAAGTTCCATTGTTTGGTTCAGGTAATGAAGAAGCTGTAGCAATGGCAAACAGGATAGCTAAATGGGCACATGATTACTTTGCAAGTATTCCACATTACCGCGGTGGTACATATACTACTGGATTCTGGTCAATGTCAAATCATGTCGCATTTGGCACACTTACCGGCGCACTGCCTTCGGGAAGGTTAGCGGGAAAACCGTTTACACCAGGCTTAACGCCTCAGCCATTTGCTTCAAAAAATCTATTGGATAATATCCGGGATGTTGCAAAACTGGATCCGGTTAATCTTACTAATAATATTGCATTTAATGTCAAGGTGGTGCCTTCTGCAATAGAATCGCGGGAAAAGACTGTTCATGATATGTTCTCTTATGTGAAGACCTATTTCACGTTGGGTGGGATGCAGATGCAGATGAATGTGGTTACATCAGCAGTATTGCGCGATGCAATGGCTCATCCCGAAAACTATCGCAATCTTATTGTTCGTATTTCAGGATACAATGCGTATTTTGTTACATTAAACCGTCACATGCAACTGGAACTGATTGAACGCGCTGAATATGGAATATAAACTTTAGGATATAAAGCAAATGAAAACATTAATACTGGAAATTAAAGGTAACTCACTTGATGATGGTCCGGGCATACGAACGGTTGTGTTTTTTAAAGGCTGTCCGCTAAACTGTGTATGGTGTCATAATCCGGAAAGTAAAAAAGCTGTCATTGAATTATCCTGGGACAAAAAAGAATGTATTGCTTGCCTGAGCTGTGCAAAGGTATGTCCTGAACATGCAATCGATTTGAAATATCAAAACTTTGTAGATAGAAAAAAATGCACGCTGTGTTTCAAATGTGTCGATGTATGTCCATCAGGTGCTATGAGTACCGTGGGAAAGCCAATGACTGTTGATGATATCATGCAGCATGTGTTAAAGGATAAACCTTTTTTTGATACATCGGGTGGCGGTGTGACGCTTTCAGGTGGTGAGCCGCTTTTAAACATTCCATTTGTATCAGCATTATTGAAACAATGCAGGAATAATGCAATTCATACCCTTATAGAAACAAGCGGATATTTCAACTGGAATGAATTTGAAAGCTGTATTGCACCATATTGTAACACAGTTTACTATGATATTAAATTAATTGATGAAGAAAAACATAAAATGTACTGTGGTGTTTCAAATACAAAGATATTGTCAAATTTCAAGAAGCTTATACAGCTATCGCAAAGTATGGGAATACAGATTGTACCACGTATACCCCTTGTGCCAGGAATTACAGCAACGGAACAAAATCTTACTGGCATTGCAAAATTTTTGCATGACTGTGGTGTTGATAATGTTGAGCTCTTACGGTATAATCCATTATGGCCTGAGAAATGCATGAAGATTGGAAATAACGCAAAAGTAGATGAAGCATTAACCAGATGGATGCCTCATGAAGAATACGAACGCTGTAAAAAGTTGGTAAGTGGAGTAACCATTACATTGTAAAAGTTCGCATATTATAATTATATCTCTTCAAATTTATGTGTCTTGAGCGAACGATAAGCAGCCTCAATCAATGCTAACTCTTTACGTATACGTAAATAATCAGGTTCCCAGGGTTGTTGTGTGCGATAGTTATCAATAAAAGATCTGTGCATAGCACCAAAACCCAAAAAATCACTGAAAGAAAAACGTAAAGCAAATCGATTGCCATTCACAAAGGTAAAGAGCCCATTGCTTTCAAAGGTGATATTCCCTTCGGTGCCATAGATTTTAGATAAGGCCATTCCTTTAAATGTATTGGAAACAAACCATGAATGAAACAATGTGCCAAAGGTGCCATTGTCAAATTTGACAGTGATATGGATAGTATCTTCAAAAGGTATGTTTGTTTGGTAGGCCACGTCAGCTTTGATAGCCTGAACGGCAACAGGTGTTGCACCTGCAAGTGATACAAGCTCATTGACCCAGTGGCAACCACCTTCAAGCAATGCACCACCACCCATTAGTGCTGCATCAGTGCGCCATCCTGTAATAGTATCGTGATTGTGTTTCGTTAGCCGTATATACAGAGGTTTGCCAATTGAGCCATTAGCTATATGCTTATGTATAATTTTTAGAAAAGGCTTGAAGTAATAATTTTCAGCTACTGTAAAACGAACATTGTTTTTAGTAACAGCTTTTACAATAGCATCAAATTCTTTGAGATTGCGTGTTGCTGGCTTTTCAACAATGACATGCTTTTTATAATTAGCTGCTAAAATTGCTAAGTCTTTATGATATGCGTGGGGAGTGGTGATGAATGCAATGTCACAATCGGATTGTGCTGCTTCTTCATAGTTTTTAAATGCTATGCCATTAAATTGTGCTGCATATTCCTTTGCATCTTTTTCATACAGGCTTGAAAAACCCAGACGAATACCAGGATACAACTTTTGTATAATTTTTGCATGACGCTTTGCTATATATCCGCATCCAAAAAAACATATAAATGGCAGATTATCCTGTTTCATAGCATCACCTTTTTAGCATGATGTTTGCTACGCGCAACGCATTTGCTGCAATGGTTAAACTGGGATTAACCGAGCCACCAGTGGGTAGCACACTTGCATCAGTAATATAGCAGTTTGTAATATCCCATAAACGGCACTCAGGGTTAACTGCTGAAAGGTTGCGGTTGTTGCCCATTCTGCAGGTGCCCAGTGCATGGGAAAATGTTACTATTGGCATATAGTAAAAAATTTTTGCGCCTGCCTGCTTCAGTATGCGTTTTGCTACGTTGTACAGTGCATCGCGAACGGCAATATCGCGTGCATGATACCTGTGATAAATTGCAACATTGGGCATGCCAAATGAATCTCTCGTATCCGCACAATACACGCGATTGTCATATTGTGGAATATCTTCGGCAATGACTAATTGGTTAATAAGAAATTGTGAAAACGTTGCAGCAATGTTTTTTAATCCAAACGGTGCATTTGCTTTTATAACGCCTTTACCCGGCGTGGCTATGTCCTGAATAATGCCCCAGTTGCCTTTTGGGGAGCTTTTGCCGGAACTATCGCCAAAATAATAGTCGGCAATAGCAACCCGCTTGGCCAGTGTGTTATCAGGGTTTGCTATATAGGGGACAACACCGCTTACCACTCCGTTAATATGACGCATCAGGTTATGACCAATATGCTGGGTTGCAGAACTAACGCTTTCAACCCCTGAAGCAAGTAACAGGTGAGGTGTAGCGATAGGCCCTGCAGCTATTATGAGATATTTACATTTTATGGTATGGCGCTGCCCTGTTGCCTGATTAATAATGTCAACCGACTGTGCTTTGTTTTTGATAAAATTAATTTTTACTGCACGATGATTATCAAGTACAATAGCACCATGCTTAATTGCTTTTGGCAAAACCGAAACGGATAAGTCCATCTTGGCCTGAATTTTGCACAGATAATGGTCGCAGGTGTTACACAGAATGCATGGTGTGTTATTACATTTGCCAGTGAAATTAATAGCCATTGGTATGTAAAATGGATGCAGTCCCAGCTGTGTTGCCGCATCCCATATCTTTTGCGAAGGACGTGATAATTGCAGAGGTGGTTTTTGTGGATAATCTTTTTTTCGTGGTGGTTCGGTAATGTCCTGCCCACGTATCCCAGCAACACACTGAAGTTCTTCGGCTTTGTCATAAAAAGGTGAAAGTGTGGAATAGCCAAATGGCCATGCCAGTTCACTTTTGCGTTTATCGGTATCGGGTTGTGGAGGCCCTTCAAAATCCTGAACTCTGAGCCTGAACGCTGCAGCACCGTAAAACGTTGACATGCCTCCAACCGTATCGTACGGCCAGTCAGCTTCAATTTTTCCCTGCTGGTCAACTAAATATGGCGTATATCCCTGATACAGTGGTTTTTTCTGAAGATGCAATGCATATTCGTCCCAGCAGGTATCATCACGCTTCACCCACACCCCTCGTTCTACAATGCATACTTCTTTTCCTGCTTTTGCTAACTCGTATGCAGGAAATGAGCCGCCAAAGCCGCTGCCAATTATTACATATTCGTACGAAGATTTAATTGTTTTCATGATGGATTATTGTGCAGTAACTATCGCTCTAAGAAATAAAAGGCCATACGCCCAACTGGTACATGCGTACAAAAAGGAAAACAAATGCACCGCCTTCAAGTATCCATGTCCATGCCTGTACATAGGTGCCAATAAGGGCGTCCCAGCCTGAATGACCGGTATCAGCCCACAGGTTAATGGTAAAGCGTTTATTGGTAAATGGCATAAGCAGTGGTAACCCAACACTGCTTGGCATGTCAGCTAAATAGTGTATAATCAGGCTGACTAACGCAAGTGCTGCCCATGCACTGTTAAATGGTAACAATATCAGAGCAACTGCGAATGCAAAAATTAGTGAATGTGACCATGTACAGTGAAAAGAATCTTTTGCCCATCCTAATTTAATTGGGATGACATCCAGATTGGGAAGCCAGTGAGCACCAAACGCAACCAGAATGCTTTCAAGTGAAAATGCCTGCATGGCACCACCGGTTATCTGTGGTGCGTATGATGATATGATAAATGATACAGCAACATGACCTAATTGCATTGTTACCTCCGAAAGATAAAAAAATGGTATGGTTTAATTATACATACATTATTGTACTTTTAATTCGATGCAATCATGAAGTTCTTTTATTGTATATAAAAATGCTCTGGTATCTGATAGATCCTGAAAAAAGTAATCAGGTTTGTGCTGTAGCAGTGTTTGTGCATCTGTCCAACCCGTTGCAACAGCAACCGTTATTGCACCAGATGTTTTGCCGCATTCAATGTCGTAGATGGTATCACCAATGATAATCAGATCCTCTGGCTTAAATGTTCTTCCCGTAAGCGAGTACAACCGTTGTAGCGCAATAAAAGGCATTTCATTGCGAATATGGGTGTCATCGGCAAATACACCCATGCTGAAATACTTAAAGATATCAAAGTGCTGTAACTTAATCAAAGCACCCTGATAGAAGTTACCGGTTAAAAGACCTACAATTACATTACCAAATTCAGTAAGTGCTTTCAATAACTCATGAATTCCCGGCAAAAGGATTGCTTCTGAATGTGGCATTATATTTTTTAAGTATGTAAAATACCGTTGCTTGAAATCTTCTATATAGGCAAAGATAGTTTCTTCCGTAATGCCATGGGGTATCAGCGATTGCATGAGTATGAGAGGATCAGTGCGCCCCTGGAAATTAACTAATTCCATATCACCGGCTGTACCATATACTTCAATGGCAGCCTGAACCATTGCCTGCTTACCGGCACCATGTGTTCTAAGCAGCGTTCCGTCTATGTCAAAAAGTATAGCTTTTATGACTTTTTCTCCTCGTAAAAGTTAATTTTTAAAAAGCGTTCTTTTGCAGCACGGGGTGCAGGGTCAAAAAGCATAGCAATACCCAGGCCAGGAAGGAGCGAAAGAGTATAGAGCCATATTGCCAGACGTATGGTGAAAGGTCGTCCGGGTATTTCAAAAATCAGAACAATTAATATTGCTATAATCATTGCAAAAAACATAGCAAGTACAGGTGTTCGTGGTAGCATGGTTAATCCCTTTTTAATAAGATAGTATTTTAAGAATATCAATAAACAAGTAATAGCACATAAAATCAATAAAAAAAGTTATTTGGCATAACTATCATGACATTTCCTTATGATTGTGAAAGTGTATGATCAAGCTGATTTGAAAGATTAACTAAATATAACTAATCCTCAAATTTTTTTGCCAGTGACATTTAGATTCCCCCCTTATCTTAAATAATCAATATAGAATAGATTAATCGTATAGCAAATTTTACAAAATGTAAATAAAAAAAGTTTGACTTTTTTACATCATATCATAATATGTACTTAAAGTCTATATTAATCTGGAATATGTAAAATTATGCCTGCACATACAATCAAATCAAAAACCCTTTTAACTGTATTCAAAGGGATTATTGCACAGGATGATGTAAATGAAAATGATGTTTATCAGCAAATTCAAAGCTATTTAACTCTGACGCCTTTCTATGTTAAATTGTTTATGTTTTTCAGTTTAGTATATTGTAATCTGCTCTCTGTTGTAACTAATCAAAAAATGATATATTCACTTCCCGGGAATAAAGTTGCTGTTCTTTTGAATAATTGTGAAAAGCATTTTATAGGTAGAAGTATTATCATGTTGCTAAAGCTTATCTGTACGCTGGTATACTTTGACGATGACAAACATGCAGAGCGTATTGGGTACAGGCATTTAGTTCATTGTAAATAGGTAAAAGATATGATATATACATTAAAAGATTACAAAAAGAATTATAAAAATATTTTTGATGCTGATGTATGTATTATTGGCAGTGGAGCTGGTGGTGCAGTTGCAGCCTATGAACTTGCTGCAATAGGATATAGTGTCGTAGTAGTTGAAGAGGGTGGATATTTCACAACAAAAGATTATGACGGAAAACCTCTAAACAATATGAAAACCATGTGGCGGCAAGCTGGCAGTACTGTATCATTTGGGATCCCACCAATTTCAATCCCTACAGGGAAATGTGTTGGTGGTACTACAGCAATTAACTCTGCAACATGTTTTCGTACACCAGAACATATTATCAAGCAGTGGAAAGAAAATTTCAAGGTTGATATAGATTACAAAAGTTTAGAACCATACTTTGAAAGGGTTGAAAATATTATTAATGTAACAGAATTACCCTGGGATGTCCTGGGGAACTGTGCAAAGATTGTAAAACGCGGTGCTGATGCATTGGGATTGCATTGTAAACCGTTAAAACATAATGTTAAAAATTGCAAAGGATGTGGTACATGCCAGTTTGGATGTGCTGAAGGAGCAAAACAGAGTGCAGAGATAAGTTATATTCCTTTAGCATTACAATACAATACGTCCTTACTTACGCATTGCAGGGCTGAAAAGATACATTTCAAGGGAATGAAAGCAGATTCTGTTGAATGCAGGGTTTATAATGAAAAAGGAGAAAGTGTGGCCAGTTGCACAATTAAAGCAAAGATTATTGTCTGTGCATGTGGGACAATGATTACACCCTTATTATTAAAAAAAAGTGGCATTAAAAACAAACATCTTGCAAAACACCTTCAGATACATCCATGTTCTCGTGTTGTTGCTCTCATGGAAGAAGAAGTTAACGGCTGGGTTGGTGTTTCACAGGGTGCATATATTGATGATTATGCAGATGAAGGGATAATGCTGGAAGGCATTTTTGTTCATCCATCAATATTGGCAGCATCACTGCCAGGAGTTGGTAAGGAATTTTTTGAGCTGACAAAGCAATTTTCGCATATTGCTGCATTTGGTGTCATGGTACATGACACATCTGAAGGGGCTGTCTTTGGGAATATGCATACGTCGTTTTCCTGGTATATGATGAATACAAAAGATATACAAACATTGAAAAATGGAATAGCTTATTTAGCACAAATTTTTATGGCTGCTGGAGCAAAGAAAATTTTTACACCTATTTCAACATTTCCTGTTATTTCTTGCCAGGATGACATAGAAAAGCTTAAACAAACATATTTAATGCGAAGCCAGATCCCTGAAGTTTTTGCGTTTCATCCATTGGGTACATGTCGTATGGGTGGCGATAGTGACTGTGGAGTAGTTAATAGCTACGGCAAATGTTTCAACACTGACAATCTGTATGTTGCCGATGGCAGCATTGTACCAACATCACTTGGAGTAAATCCACAGATAACAATAATGGCATTATCAACCAGAATTGCCGGGCATATTGCAGAACAATTAAATAACTGAAGGAATTGCAGTATGAATAGGATTAAAATTATATGTGTACTTGTGATACTGGTTTTTGGTCTATTGGTTTTGTATCACAATGCTTACGCTGATGTTGATAATTCTCTATTAAAACAGGCAGATATACAATCACTACGTGAAGGTCATATTGTTATAAAAAAGCAAAAATCCAAAACACAGGAAGGTGAAATTGCTCGTGTAGCTGGTGCAATACTTATACAAAAACCAATTCAGGAAGTATGGAAGTGCATTCTTGATTGGGAACGTATGCCTCAGTATGTTGATACGCTGGATTATTATACAGTACTGGCAAAGATAAATCACAAAACCTCAATCATTGGAGGACAGATACATGTTGCTTTTTTGAAGTTTAACTATACATTGTTAGTAAGTAATGATGAACGTAATTATTACCAAAAATGGCAACTGATATCTGAAAACGATATTGTTCAATATAACATACAAAAAAATATCAAACCTGCGAGCACCGGTATAAAAAATATAGAAGGATATCAGTATTGCATTCCACTTGATGATAACAATACTATAGTATATTATGCACCAGTTGTTGAAGTATCAGTACCGGTACCAGGATTTGTTGAAAACAACCTTACACAAAAGAGTATTAAAGATTATCTATATGGTATTAAAAGGTATTTAGAAGGGGGGTACAATGGAAAAAAATAGAATCATTCAAATAATTACTATAACAGGATTATTATATGCAATTGCATTTATTATTACAACAATTATGTTTATATTCTTTAATTCTACACTGATAAATACTATTAATGTTTTATCACAAAAACTGATTCCAGCACTTCCGTTAGCGCAGGAACACAGCCAATTTTTTTTGATTTTAAGTGTATCCATGATGTCAGGAGTAACAGTATGTTCGCTTTTATTGTATAAAAATGCTGAGCTTTATATTGAAATGGCTATCCCACTCATAACCATGAAATTTACTTCGTCAGTTTTTGGTTTACTTTTCTTTGTGTATGGGTGTATATATCATAATGGCTGGAACACCATGGCTAATCTAATTATATTTACAACGGATTTTCCGTTAGGATTGTGGGTTCTGTATGTATATAGGTTATTCAAACAACAAAAATTATAAGAGGGATATATGAATAAAGAAGAACTTATTGCTTCAGCCAATTATACACGCTATATCCCAGGAAAGAGTGGGCATTATGAAAGTTTTTTTGTCAGAGCAAATCATCCACATAAGCCTCTGGCATTCTGGATTCGTTATACTATATTCCAGCCAAAAGGAAAGCCTGAAAATGCCATTGGAGAGTTATGGGCAATCATTTTTAATGGGGAAAATGATAAACATATAGCGTTAAAAGCGGAATATCCCATTTCTCGTTGTAGTTTTTCAAAAGATGATTTAAATATTGTTATTGGTGATGCTGTGTTGACACCTGGAGCTTTGCAGGGAACTATCACCTATAATAATAGTCAAAAAATACAATGGGACCTTACATTTACAGGCAATGAAGAACCAGTGTTTTTGTTCCCACTGAAGCTGTATACAACAAAATTACCAAAGGCCAAATCATTAGTGGGATTGCCCAACGCCTTATTCAATGGCATAATTAATGTAAATGGGGCGATAATTACAGTTAGTAACTGGGTTGGCAGCCAGAACCACAACTGGGGATTAAAGCATACTGACCATTATGCATGGGGACAGGTTTGTGGATTTGACAATGAGCCAGATGCATTTCTTGAAATAGCAACTGCACGAATAAAATTGGGACCACTATGGACACCGTTTATGACTCCAATTGTTTTACGATATAAAGGCAAAGAGTATACTTTGAATTCACTGGGTGAAACATTCTGCAGAGCCCATTTTGGCTATTTCTACTGGGATTTCAATGCCAGATCAAAGGACATTAGCCTCACAGGTTCAATATTTGCACTTAACAAGGATTTTGTATGTTTGCCATATTATAATCCACCTGGTGGAATAAAATATTGCCTTAATACAAAGATTGCTTCGTGTGAATTGCAATGTATTTTTGGTGATGAGCAATTAACGTTAAAGACAAAGAACAGATGTGCCTTTGAAATATTGACAGATGATGCGGACCATGGCTTACAGCCAATAGATACTATAACACGGTTATGACTAGAGTAATTATATTGTCGTAAATTAAAGTAATAAAATTTTCTTGCAATTGTTGTGTGATTTTGAAACTATTGTGATAATGAAACGCACAATAGCAACGATTATCTTTATAGCAATAGCAGTGCTTATATTGTGTTCCACAGGCTCTTCACAGGAACTATCGCCTATTATAAAAATATATCCGTTTGCTCCCGGGGATAATTTTTTAATTAACTGGAACTGGATAACCGCTTTAGATTACAAAAAAATTTCTGATTGGGGTAAAGTATATCATTGTACCGTCAATTACGATGATAGGCCAGTTATTGATAACTGTGCCTGGTTTATTTCAAAATATGGCTCCAGGCTTATCTTTAATAATTTAACTGAAAGTACATATTACCTGCATATAAATTTTGTGACATTTGATCAACCTGAAAAAACACCAATTGATGCTTTGTGTATTATATACTGTAATAACAGTCCTGTTAAGCAACTTGCATTCAGAGAAATGACAGCAACAAACAGCATGGTTGTTATTAAAATAACGCGTGAATTTATTGTTAACAAAACCTTAACAGTGGAATTTAAAGAATATTCTTCAGCAGGTGGTTTTTTTGGTGTGTGGGATGTACTTTTGAGCAGACTGGATACATTGCCGGATGCTATTGAAATGAAAAAGTCGGATTCAGAACAAAAAACTATGAAGCAAGCACCTGCAAAGTTAGTAAAACCAAAATCTATAAAAAAATAACTTTTTTTATTGACCATTTTTCATATACTAACTTTTTTGACAAAAAGGTATGGCAATTTTTTAAAAATTTTTGCATGAGTTGTGCACTACATTTGTATTGTAGTGTAAAAACTGTGTAATCAGGAAATGCCTTAAAATTTTATGTTTTTTTTAAAATTTTGTTAGATAGTTTTTAAAGTATTCATATATTGATAGTAGTATTTTGCATAATAATATCAGTATAAGAGGGTGTAGATTATGCCAAATGATTTTGAAAAAGAATTTGATGATGAAGTATATGAAGATGATTTCTATGAAGAAACATTTGATGATGAAGAGATACTTGAAGAAGAGATGCTCGAAGATGATTTAATAGAAGAAGATGAAGTGGAAGAAGATGAAAAACAGATAGCTGTGATTTTAGCCTGCGATGATTGTGATTACCGATGGGAAGATGTAATAGTAAAACATAAAGATGAGGATATTGAAGATCTGGAGATTATCTGTCCTATGTGCGGTTCGACTAACATTACACAGATATGAGTCAGCAATATATTCGCATTAAAGGTGCCCGTGAGCACAATTTAAAAAACATTTCTATTGACATTCCAAGGGAAAAGTTGGTTGTTATTACAGGGCTTTCCGGTTCAGGGAAGTCCTCTCTGGCTTTTGATACCATTTATGCCGAAGGTCAACGGCGGTATGTAGAGTCATTGTCGGCGTATGCCAGGCAGTTTTTAGGTCAAATGGAAAAACCTGATGTTGACCTCATTGAAGGGCTTTCACCTGCAATATCCATTGAACAGAAAACCACTCACCGTAATCCCCGTTCAACAGTAGGTACTGTAACCGAAATTCACGATTACCTTCGTTTGCTCTTTGCACGTGTTGGAGTGCCATACTGTTATAAGTGCGGGAAACCAATAACCTCACAAACCATTGACCAGATTGTTGAAAACGTACTTACTCATACTGCCGGGACAAAAATACAGGTACTTGCACCAGTTGTGCGTGGTCGCAAAGGTATGTATCAGGATATGTTAGAAAAATTCAAACAGCAGGGATACTCACGTGTTAGAGTTGATGGCCAGGTGTATTCGCTTGATGATACCATAAAAATGGATAAAAATAAAAAGCATTCTATTGAGGTCATTATTGACAGGATAGTTATCAAAGAAAATATACGTTCACGATTATCAGATTCAATTGAAACAGCAATTGAATTAGCTGATGGTCAGGTCATATTAATCATAGATGATAACGAACAGTTAATATCCACAAAAATGACCTGTCCTGACTGTGATGTTTCATTGCCGGAACTATCACCACGCATGTTTTCTTTCAATAGCCCCTACGGTGCATGTCCCACCTGTGACGGATTGGGTTTTATCATGCAATTTGACCCAGAGCTTATTGTTGCTAATCCTGATAAATCATTAATGGACGGAGCACTTGCTGTGTGGGGAAAAACAACAAGCTACTGGTATCAGGAGCAGGTGCTAACACTGGCACGGTATCTTAAGTTTGATCCCCATACGCCATGGAAGAAGCTACCAAAGCAAATTCAGAACATTGTGTTGTATGGTTCAAATGGTAAAAAGTTTGATTATTCCATTGAACGGTTTGAAGCCCAGTATCGTTTTACAAAGGAATTTGAAGGTGTTATCCCAAATTTAATGCGCCGCTACAAAGAAACACAATCTGATGAGATGCGCGAGTGGATGGAAGGCTTCATGCGCAATCGTGTGTGTGATGCGTGTGGAGGTAAAAGGCTAAAGCCCGAGAGTTTAGCAGTAAAAGTTGCTGATAAAAATATTGCCGATGTAAGTGCAATGTCTATTAAAGAAGCAGTAAAATTTTTTAAAGACATTTCCCTGTCAGAAACTCAGATGACAATAGCCCGCCAGATACTTAAAGAAATACGAGCACGATTGCAATTTCTTTCCAATGTTGGCATTGATTATCTTACATTGGACCGTGCAGCTGGTACATTGTCTGGTGGTGAGGCACAGCGCATACGGCTTGCCACTCAGATTGGGTCAGGTTTAACGGGTGTACTGTATATTCTTGATGAGCCAAGTATTGGCCTTCATCAACGTGACAACAAAAAGCTTTTAGATACGTTAAAAGAATTGCGGGATATTGGAAACACGGTAATTGTTGTAGAGCATGATGAAGAGACAATTCGCGAATCAGATTATGTCATTGATTTAGGTCCTGGTGCAGGGCTTGATGGTGGTTATGTGGTAGCGCACGGCACACCCCAGGAGATAGAACAAAATGAAACATCAATTACTGGATTATATTTAAGTGGGAAACGGTATATCAAAGCACCGTTAAAGCGCAGAGTGGCTGAAAAGTATTTAACCATTCGAGGTGCGGCGGAAAATAATTTAAAATCAATAGATGTGTCATTTCCTTTAGGTGTGTTTACCTGTGTTACTGGAGTTTCCGGTTCAGGAAAATCTACCTTAATAATTGATATTTTGTATAAGGCGCTGGCTTCATTGAAAATGCGCAGTAAAGATTATCCCGGTAAATTTAAAAAGATAGAAGGGATAGAATATATTGATAAAGTAATTGATGTTGATCAGTCACCAATAGGGAGGACACCACGATCCAATCCTGCTACATATACTGGAACATTTACGCCAATTCGTGAGCTTTTTGCAAGCTTACCTGAATCAAAAATTCGCGGGTATAAGCCTGGGAGGTTTTCATTCAATGTATCGGGTGGCAGGTGTGAAGCATGCTGGGGTGATGGCATCAAAAAGATAGAAATGCATTTTTTACCTGATGTGTATATAACCTGTGAAGTGTGTAAGGGTAAACGCTATAACCATGAAACATTAGAAGTGCGTTATAAAGGGAAAAATATATATGAAGTACTGGAAATGACTGTTGATGAAGCCTATGAATTTTTTATTAATATCCCATCAATAAAATCTAAGCTTGAAACATTGAAACGGGTAGGGCTTGGATATATCAAATTGGGTCAGCCTGCAACAACGCTGTCAGGTGGTGAAGCCCAACGGGTAAAATTATCAACCGAGCTATCCAAACGGGCTACAGGAAACACACTGTATATCCTTGATGAGCCAACTACTGGATTGCACTTTGCAGATGTGGAAAAACTTATTGATGTATTACAGAGTTTAGTTGAAAAGGGCAATACTGTCATTGTTATAGAGCATAACTTAGATGTCATTAAATGTGCTGACTGGATTATTGACTTAGGGCCAGAAGGTGGAGATGCTGGAGGGCGTGTTATTGCCCAGGGTACACCAGAAGATGTGGCAAAGGTAGCAGGTTCATATACAGGACAATTTTTAACACAGATTTTATCACGTAAATATAAATCTTAAGTAATATGTGCACTTTCTTTTGTTTGGCGACAAAACAAAGTGCCAAAGAAAAATGCCTTTTTGTCTTTAGGCATATAATAATCTTTCTATAGCAGGCTGCGGCATAGAGTCCATTCACGTCCGCGCCCACATCCCATTGCACCTTGCATCCCTGCAAGGCTGCTTAATGTCATACTTTTTGATAAAACACAAATTTTTAATATTAAAAGTATTTAAATTATTTGCAATTATTTCTATAATATACGTAATATGCCAATTATACCGATAAATAAATAAATCTGGTTTTCTATGTATTGATTTTGTAATGTTAAGGGAAAAATCAATGTATAAGGGTTTATTAATGATTGTTACTAAATTGTAGAGGTTTATCCGTGTATAAAAATATAATAACTTATATAATAATAATTATTATTATGACGTTTATCCCTTATGGGGGCTTCTCGTTAGACAAACAGGTTGCTATTTTCCAGAAAGCAAAAAGTGAAGTGGCAAAAGGAATGTATCATTTTAATGAAATGCATTACCTTGCTGCTATTGAATTTTTCAGGAAAGCGCTGGAGATTTATCCTGATTACTATACCGCAAATGAGTATTTAGCACGTGCATATAAACTGGCTGGTTATACAAACCTGGCACTACAGCAGTGGCAAATCCTGCTTGATATGACCAAAGAAAATCCTCTTATTCAGAATAAAATTGATATGATTAATTTCAGAGGTTCGATATACAGTTCTCTTGAACATCCATTTGAACTTATTGAAACTGCAGTATATTTACCTGTTGATTTAGGAAGGTTCCGTTTTTCCTCACCCATAGATATTGCCATTGATAATGATAAAAACATGTATATAACATCCTTTTCAAATGGAAAGCTTGTCAAGCTTGATCCTAACGGTGAAGGCATTTTTACACGCACATACAACCTTGACGGCAAACTCTATGGCATTGACTACAGGTCAGGTCTTTTAGTGGTAAGCGATTTTGCAAACAATAAAGTTTTCATTATCAACACCGATGGCAAAATAGTTAAAACAATTGGCAGAACAGGCAATACAGAAGGCCAGTTTAACGGCCCTGAGGGTGTTTGTTTTGGCGGCGATAGTTCCTTATATGTGGTGGACAGTGGCAATCATCGTGTACAAAAGTTTGGTTTAGATGGACGATTCATCCTGGCATTTGGACAATTTGGTGAATATGAAGGTCAACTGAATAAACCAACAGATGTAGCTGTGCGGTATGAAAACGTATATGTGACAGATACAAACAACAAACGAATAGCTGTTTTTGATGATTCAGGTAATTTTGTTGAAAACCTTACACCATCGGAGTTTGCTGTACCTCGAGGAATCTTTATTCAGGGCAACCTCATGGCTGTGAGTGATGAAAAAAAAGGTCTTTTTATGTATAACTTTGATACAGGTCAGTCACAGTGGTTTGTTAGCTGGGAAGGGAAAAAGAAATTTTATCATCTTACTTCGGCAGTTATGGATGATAATGGGTTTGTGTATACATGCAGCAATAAAAGTGAAGCCATATATGTGTTTTCACCACTCCAGCAACACATAAGCAATATTGAAGTTGAAGTAACTAATGTTGATGCAAAAAAGTTTCCCACTGTGGCAGTCTATTGCAATATTCGTGACCGTTATGGTAGACCAATATATGGATTAACAAAAGAAAACTTCACTATCATTGAGGATGGAGCAACAATCACAAATCTAAGTGCTGATTATCTTAAAAACATGATGCCAGCAGCTTCAATGGTTATGTGTGTTGACCGTTCAGGTTCATTGAAGAACTATCATAATGATGTACCATGGCTTGCAGAATTTATATTGCAGAAGATGCATAAAAACGATCAACTGAAAATAATAAACTTTGCTGATGATACCTGGGTTGCAAATCCGTATGATTGGAGCAGGCGAAGGGCATTGAAAGCATTAAAAACATTTGACTATGGGAAAGGGCGTGATATTGGTAAGGCACTGTATACTGCAATCAGTGATGTATTGCCTCAGATGTCTCGGCGTGGCGTAATACTTATTACAGATGGTGATGCAAACGAAAATGATTTCAAGATCTATTCCCCCGATATTATTATTGATTATGCAAAATCCCATTTTATTCCAGTGTATATTCTCACATTAAAAACAAAGTCGCCAATGTTAATGCGTATAGCTCAGGAAACAGGCGGAGCAATTTATAAAGGAAGTGAATTAGATGGATTACGCACAGTGTATGATGCTATAAAAAAGGCAAACGATTATCGCTATGTATTAATTTATTCAACGTTTAAAATGAAGTCTTTGAAGGGATGGTGGTCAGATCTTACTGT
>ERZ795046.1057-NODE-1057-length-29947-cov-4.522347_pt1 | contig 29947 bp, 20 predicted proteins | sample MGYA00375130_ERZ795046 | MGnify/ENA primary metagenome ERZ795046 (study PRJEB30175, sample SAMN05720202) | activated sludge metagenome | isolation source: anaerobic digester from wastewater treatment plant | place: Japan | collected 2015-05-15 ...
AGTAAGCAATGGATTTACCAAATTTTTCACGGCATTTAATATTGCAATTTATATAACTTAGAAAATTAAAAAATTTGTCTTGACAATGGGGAGCATTATATAATTTGCCTTTCCATCCTATTCTAAAATGCCAAACTACACTTAACTCCAATCATCTGCTTCTTAATTGCAGAATCATTCTTTAGCCAAATATTTATAAAAAGCTTTACTTTTTGGATTTGGTACAAGATAATTTTCTAAATAAGTATCCGGACAATAGTCTCCAATATTTTTATTACTTAAAGTTTTTGTTCTATCCGCAACTATAGGAAATCTGTTGGTTAGATTTATAATTTCAATTCTTTTACATATATCAAAAATTGGACTCATAGCCGCAATTATTAATGCAAGAGATATACAAATCATTCTTGGAGTCATGACTTTAACATTTTTGTCTTTACAATAATTTATAGTCATAATCATCAATAAAAATAATGCTGGTAAGCTTGCATTCATACATAAATCTCTTCCTGTCCCTACCTTAAAAATAGGTATAATTACGAGAGTCATAATAGCTACATAAAAAAGAACATCTTTTTTATACATAGGATAAATGAATATACATATAAGACCAAATTCCATAAAGTAAAATAAAATTAAGGTTAAAATTCTTACAATATCAAATGCTTGTATCGGAACAAACAATCCAATATTACCAGTTTGAACATTGGATTTAAATAAAAAAACAGCAACAATAAAAATTGTAAATACTGCAGAAATATTGGGAATACTAAGTGTTTGCTTAATAATTTCATTATATGATTTACTCTTATATTTTCTATAGTACCAAGGTATAGCAATCGCTAACAGTATCGGTAAAAATCCAATAAAAGGTATTGGAGCATATATAAGCATACAAAGTCCTATAAAAGCTAAGTTTCGTACTTTACGATTTTCTAAAACTAGTGGTACTAACAACCAAATTATAACAGTTTGATTGTAAATTTGTGACAATGCATCAAAGTTACTTCGAAATAAATAAGAACTATCAAATCCATTTCTTACTCCATCAAGCCATCCTTCCATGCTTCCAATATTTAACCTGCCAAACGTGAACATCTCATTCTGAGTAAGACCGAAAGTAGTACTGAAAACCATACCTAAAATATTTAGCCCACTCCATGTGATAAAAATAATGCATACAAGCCATAATCTTGAAACTGTAAAACATTTGCAGATGTATACAATGAGTAAATAGCTAATTATAGTTCCTAAAAATGTCCACAACGCTAAAGATATATTTCCAACTAACCATCCAAAAATCTTTCCAAACAAAGCAGGGACAATCCAATACATCATATAATAAACCAATGCATTACCAGTTTCAGGATATATAACTGGCCAATCAAAGTCTATCATATCTCTAAATATAGCATTTCTACTGTGGTTATCCCACGTTTGATAGAAGAATCCCCCTTGACCTGATAACCAAACCCATATTAGGAACACAAAAAATACCAATATTAACGTAACTCTGGGAAGTGCAATATCATCTCTATTACAAATATAATCACTCTTTATTAAGACATACAGCCCAATAGATAATATTACAGCCATTGGTATCCCAATATATGGCCGTAACCAAGTAAGAAAATATATCATAATAGGAATAACTACATATAGATAGGCAGCTATTGCAATATATCTAAATTTAATATTAATCACAGTTTTATTCTCCACTATACACGTTATTATATTTAACTCAAACTTCGCATACATATATGAATTAAATCAATAATATTGGGCTAATAATTAAAGTCATTTTAAAAAATATAAAAGTATTATTTATTAAAATAATACAAACTATCTAAACTAAAGCAAATAACTTAGAGGTAATCTTATCAAATAATTCTATAGATGTAAAGATACTTTCCTGTCTCTTTAAATATATTCAGCGAACATACACCTATTTTCTAGTAGTTTCAGACCATTAAACATTTTTTAGTTCTGTACTTTAATTTAATTAAATGGTAATATATTTATTGGATTTAATTCTCATCTATATTTTAAGTACTAAATTCTTATAAAAGCAAAGGGGGTTAAAAATGAATAAAAGCAAAAAATTAGTTTTCGCTGAAAGCATCACAATAATAGTTTTTATGACTTTTTTAGCAATTATAATGAAATATCATGAACCATGGTTTGATGAAGCACAGTCATGGCTTATTGCTCGTGATTCCAGTTTTTTTGATATGATATGGAATGTTTTAAGATATGAAGGGCATCCGCCATTATGGTACATAGTACTATATATTCCATCGCACCTTGGAATACCTTATGAAATTGGCTTGAAATCCGTTAATTTTATTTTTATTACTCTGACAGTAATTCTATTGGTCAAAAAATCACCTTTTCCCACAGTCGTTAGACTTTCACTACCCTTTACTTATTTTATATTTTACCAATATGGAGTAATAAGTAGAAGCTATTCATTATTTGCATTTATATTGTTCCTGGTTGCTTTGAATTTTCCATCACGCAATCAAAAGCCGTTTAAGTTTGCAATATTGCTTGGAATGCTTTGTGGAGTTTTAATTCATGGGATTTTGATAGCATTTGGTATAGTTATTGCATGGTTAATTGAAATTTTTATTTCTTATAAAAAATCAGATTCAAAATTAAATAAAGATTTATTAAAAAAAATATTTCGAAGCCCAATATTCTATTCTCTTTCCTTACTTGCATTTATAAATATTATATACTTATTGATATTGTGGCCAAAGCCTGACAGATTCACGCTTTTGCAAAAAACTGAGTTTGATTTATTTAAATTTTTGTTTAATGCTATTATAGATCCTCTAAATGGTATAGTATTCAATTCTATTTATAATAGTTCAACTATTTTAAGTATAAACATCATATTAACTTTTTTAGCATGTTTAATCTTGACAGTCGCTTTTTTCATTTGGATTCAAAAGAAAGGTATTCTGTTATATATATTGATACCATATACATTAATATTGTCCTTTATGTCACTAATATATTTTGCAAGGCATCACACAGGTATTTATACTCTTTTCTTCATATTTAGCTTATGGATAACATTAAATAGCAATCCAATATTCAAGAAGAATATATGGCTTAGTAATTTATATAATTCTTTTATTATTATATTAGATAGAAGAAAGTCATTTAAATATTTATTAAAGACCAGCATTTATTTAGTTATTACAATTCAAATTTATTGGTCTGTATGTGCATCATTGTCAGATATCGATTTATCATATTGCACCAGCAGAGATATCGCATCATTTATAAAAGAATATCGTCTGGAAAATTATAATATATTAAATTGTACTGCATTAAATCATCAAAATGAACGCTATTACGAGACAGACCCTACATCATTGCCATATTTTGAAAAAAACATCTTTTATACCTTAAATAATGGTGAAATAAGTAAATGCTTTATAACTCATAAAAAATCTGAGATTAATAGTTATACTATCCGAAATATAATTTCTGTTAACAAACCAGACATATTAATTGATACTATTGTTGATAAAAAAAGTACAGTTTCAGATTTTCTTGATTTGGACGATTATATTACTGTCAAGGTCTTTTATAGTAATTATATATGGAAAGATTTATTAGGGTATAGTATGCAAATTGCTTACGTCAGTAAAGAATTGTACGAAAAACATCCAGATATTCACCCTATATTGATTATTGAAAATGAATCAGAATAAAATCTACCTCACAAAAAACCTTCCATCTGATTAATACCTATAATTTATCAGGTGGAAGGTTTTGATATGCATTTAGAGTAGTTATTAAACTGCCCAATTCATATTAATTATTATTTATCAACAATCTGTGAACCCATACTTGTAACACCATTTAAATAAATACTTTTTATCTTTGGAGACTTTAAGTCATTATTCATCTCTACAAAATAATCGTATCTATACTTATTTTGCTGACCTATTATGCCAATTGACATTTCTACACTTGCTTCAAATTTAACCATATACTTGCTTTGTTTTTTTGTATATGCGGGATGTGGTATAATTTCAAAATTAGTGACTTTTAAAATTTTACTCATACCGTCTTTTAAAGGAAATGAATCTATGTTGAAATTAGTCTTATACTTATCATCAATCACAATTAATTCCTTTTTATCTTTATCGATATGGATCTTTAATATATCTTTAATATACTTCGTAAAATCATTCTGACTTAAATTCCACTTGTTTTTTAATAAATTCATTCTTTCACTATCAATTTCTTTAAAATTAGTAAAAAACTTTTCAATAATTTTTAACTCAGACTCAAATCTTTCCCCATCCTCCTTATTGATATACTCTTTGCCATCAGAGGATTTATCAATATTAATGTATGGGAACCTCTCAACAAATTCATTGTTTACGAGCAATACTCTATTTTTGAATCCAGGCCTAGTACTTGCCTCAGTCACCCTCTTAATTTTATAATCATTACCTTCTTTTATCACATTAAGATCATAACTTACAATAACTCTGAAATAATCAAATTTATTTTCATCTATAGCTACTTGCTGCTTTTCATAAATCTTTGTATTTGGATTCTGTTTATATGCTAAATAAAAATCTGATTCCGGTAAACATTTCACCATTAACTGCATTTTTGTATAGTATAATAACTCATCTCCACTTTTTCCAATATAAGTAGTTTCTATATCCTTATCCTTAATTGCATTTATCAACTGATAATCAACAACAACCATTCCATTTAACTCAATATGTCTTGGTAAATGTATACCTATTTCAGGATTATCAGCACCTTCGGTAATGGTACGCTTGGCAATAAATTCTTTTAGATCATCCGGTATTGTACCAGTATTACTATATTTTTCTATTGGCTGAGAAAAAGCTTTTGTAAAGTAATCAGAAACCAATTTCTTTACTTTCTTTGTAACAGTTGAGTTCTCAATGGTTACATTATTTTCTTCAACTTCATCCGGCTCATCACTTCCCCCCAAAAAGGATGGCATACTGCATCCAGTATTGAGTACCAGTATAGATGTAATAATTAAAGCTAAAACAATTCTTAAGTTTTTTTTCATAATTCCACCCCGTTATTTATTTAAATATGTTTTCCAAAGTCGAAAAATAATCTATATCACTAAATTTACTTAATAAAATATTTAATGACTCTTCAATATCAATCTGATCTCCATTTTTTGCAAAATCAAAATTTACTTGAGGAGCTGTAGCAGCAGTAGCACCTTCTTCAAAAACTACAGCTGCATAGTTCCCATTATCAAGTTCACTAATGTTATTGTCCGTATCACTATTTATATAAGTATATGGCATATTATCTATTGCTGATCCTGTCCCGCCCATACCTTTGCCTGCTGCAATAATAAATCCGTTCAAGATGGACCCTTTAGACATTATAACTTTTCCTGTTGTATAAACTATACCATTTAAAGTACCTTTTATAACTAATGTCCTTGGATCTGCATCATTGATTACAATAATGTAGTACTTTGAACTATCTAATGTTGGAACTTCATAATTACCACTAGTTTCATTAATCGGCAATTCTGCACTAGTTATAACCCTATCAGTTTTTCCTTTATCACATTTCATTAATTCATTACCTATGTATTTAAAATAACTATCCCCTGTAGAAGATTCAATTTGCAATGAATTATCTATTACACCAGCAGAATACTTATACTCTCTTTTTACAAAGTCTTCAGTAATCTGCAAAAGCGGTACTTTTAGATTCTCTAACCAACTTATTACATTATCATAATATCCCTTATAACCCGTATCAAAATTCCAAAGACTATCCCAATTGCTAGGTCCAGTAATATAATTTTGTCTTTCAGACGCTTTCAAATAATATAATGAGTTTTCAAACCCAACTTTTGATTGATCAAGCAATGTTTTATCCGCCATGTCAATATCAGATTCGCTACCAACAGGCAGTGTATTGATATCCATAAAATACATTTTACCATTTGCCGCAATCTCATAATTACAAAAACCCTTTATTTTTTTTATATTATTAGTGTTATAACCAGTTGAACTAATACTGAATGGTTCATTATTTGTTTTAAACTTATTAAACCATGTAGAAATCTGTGATTCTTCAGTAGGAAACACCTGAAAGTAATTGCTATATCCAAAGGCTCTACCATTACGATATTGTTCTGAAATCCATGAATCCTGTTTATTTTTTAAAGCATGGAAGTTTTTCCCTCCAATTTCATAGTTCTTATAGGTAGCAATCTCATCTATATCATCCCATGCACAAGATGCATCTTCTATCTGTGGATCTCCATTTGGATTTTCTGGGTTAGAAGGATACTTTAATGTCCCTGTTTCCGGATCAATCAAGAAGGTTCCTCCATTAATCATAACATTTCCATTGATTATTATCTTGGATTTCATAGCATCTACAATAGAAGTTTCATCTGGATGATGAATTACCGCACTGTTAACAATTGCACTTGAAGCATCATGATGTTGATCCATTGCACTTAATCCTTTAGATAATCCAAAAAAATTTCTGTTTATTGCTATCACAGAATCTAATCCATTCATTTCAACATCATCAAAGGTATATGCATCCTTACGTACTAAAACATAATCCTTTTTTCCAAAAACTTGAATACACTGGGCTATAGCATTATTCTTAATATCAATTGTAAAATTATCTGCTGCAATGTTAGTTGTATTTCCACATCGTATAAAAGCTCTTACAAATGCACTTCCATTAATTGTTAGACTGCCTGAGCCAACAGCATAAATACCACCATAGGTATACTGCTCAAACATAGAGGTTTTGTTAGGTGCAGTACCTACAACCTTAACATCACCATTAATAATCGCATTTGAATTTTTTATATAAATATCCCCTATAGCATTTATTGCTGCAGGCCTGAAATAATTCTTATTATTCTCAATCTCAATAACAACCTGCGAATATACATCAGTAGCAGTTGATGTGTTTATTCCTTTTTTATATGTAGAACCTATGACCAAACCAAGGGTAACTCTTATCTTATTCCCTTCAGGCTTATATCCAACCGTATAAACGTTCTTTAGTTCACTTTTTGCAGAATTGGCATTATCTACTTTTATACTGGTACTAAGTTTAGCCTTTACTAAGTTAAATATATCTTTTCTAACCTCTTCCACATACGTCTCTGTATCTGAACTATATTTAGATAAATAAGATTTTGTTTGGACATAATTCTTTACTAAATCCATTGCAATTTCTGTACTTGAACCACTTGCAAGATATGAATAACCTATAACAGACTGACTTTTACTTATCTTCAATTGTTGTATTGACAAGTTTAATAGTGGAACCATCATCATTAATAAAAGTGTACTAACGACTATTACACTAGGTAAAGCCATACCTTTTTTTGTACGCATTATTCTTATGATACTATTCATCTTAATCCCCCCCCACTATTGCAGTAAATCGTTAATTAACTTTCTAACTAATTGATACATATACTTTAAACGACAGCACTTTAACAAAGTCTGCTCCTTTTTTCTGGTACAATATAATGTCATATTCATTAATGCTACCTGAAGTACTAACAAACTTCGAATCATACTTAAAATTTTTATTTTCTGTACTTCCATCACCAACTTTTACATCTGTTACATTAGGTGATTTTAAATTTACATCTGCCCCATATATGGTCTTGGCATCTCCACCTTTTTTGAGACTGTCAATTACTTCCTGTTCAACCTGCTTTGCCACAGCGTTTATCTCAATTTGATTTCTAGTTAATTTATTCATCATAGCTACATTAGCAAAACCAGCCATCAGTGGAACAGTAATTATCGCCATCAATGTAACAGAGATAATCAATTCAACAATTGTAAACCCCATTCTACTTCTTATCAGTTTTCTCATAACATCACCCTTAATTTATACTTACTTTTTCTTTTTGACTATTTCCTTTAATCGTAGAACCTGATCTATCAAGTACCTTAATTCTTCCTCCAGGATCAAAAATACTCAATCGAAGTTTATGAGGCGAATTATTTATAATCTTGTAAGTAACTTTTATCTTTTCATTTTCTTTTGCATCACCAACATCTACCTTCAAACTTGCATTCAAATCTCTGCTTGGTATACTGCCCGTTATAGTCTTACTCTTTCCAACAGCATAAGTAATTATCATGCTATATGTATTCTTATTTAAAGTAAGTTGCACATCAGTCCTTCCAGAAGTTTTATACATGAAAAACTCACTTGATTTATCGGTACCCTCAACTTCAAAGTTATTACCTGCAGTAAAATAGCCTGTCTGAGTTAATGTAAAATCTGGTACCGTAACAGTGTCACTTTGTGAAGAAGTACTGCCGTTGGTGGCAACAGCAGTACTAGTGTTATTTGTTATCCCTATATTTGTATTTGACGAAATTGTATATACCAAAGGACTGTCATTATATTCATTATATCTATTTTTACTGGAGTTGAACAACTTATTTGCTTCCTCTATATTCTGCGTATACAGTTTAATAGTTCCTGTTACTCTATATATCTTTCCTATTGGAACTGTACCACTGCCAGCTTGATTTGCAGCAGGAGTTGCTTTGGCAGGAGTTGCTGCGTCCTTGTTTTCCTTTTTCTCTTCAATATTAAATTCAGAGACCTTAATCCTCCTTGAACCACCTTCTATATAAGATAGTAGTTCAATAATTTCATTATATGCCAGATCTGATTTAAAATTTACCGCAATAGAATAATACTTAGGACCGGTATTTGTATTCGTTGGTAAACTAACTTCTTCTCCAAGTCCAGTATCATCAATTTCTGACTTCACTTGTTCAACATTGCTACTGTTATCATTATTATTTTCATTAGTAGCTGCTATAATTTCTTCAGGCTGATTAATTTTTATATCATATAGCTTATTACCAGTTAGTTTCTGAAGTTTTATCATATAAGATAATGGATCATACATGTCACTACTGTTTGGTACATAATTACCTATTCTTTCACTCAATACTCTTTTTGTATTAAGCTCACTTTTCTTTTGCTCTATATTCTCCAAGTCCTTTTCTAAAGCTTTTTCCTTTTCTTTTGCCTCAGATAACTTGGAATTTACTTCATTTATTTGAGGTATGTAGCTATTTACAAAAACAGTATAAAATATAAATCCGTATATTAATACACCTAGAACTACAAGTAATTTTATTTCCCTTTTACCTATGTTCATGCTATATTCCGTCCTTTCTTGTAATTGTAAATGCATACTTGAACCTATAATTATCATCCTTTGACTCGACTAAAGATTCAGTAATTTGTAAATATTCTATTCTCGAAACATATGATGCAAATTCAGTAGCTTTTAAAGGGTCAATTGCGTTTCCTTCAATTACTATATTATTTTCATTCATCTTTACCGATTCTATAGTACATCCTTTTGTTACGGAATTATTTATATAATTAACAATTTGATTAACCGAAATACTTTTACTATCTATATCGATTACTATACTATTCTTCTTTTCTACTTCTCTTTTAATGTTTGCTATATCAGCATTAACAGATTTTACTTCAATAAATTTATCGCTTTCAATGTTATTATTTATCATTTCTAGTCTTGTATTTTGCATTACAATATAAATCTTCGGTAAAACAAGAGAAACCCCAACTAAAGCTATAATAGCTATTACAAGAGTAACAACCTTAACCGTAGATACACCTGATTTTTCAGTTTTTATTGGTTCTTGCGGTTGTCTAATATCATCTGGTAGTAAGTTAATATCTTTCACACTATTTCCCCCTTTATGAATCCAACTGTATTTCTTTATATCTAACAGATAGCTCTGTAATTATCGAATCCGTAAAATTTCTGTTTTGAAACTTTTTGTCATTTGTTTCAATTGGTTTTATAGTAAGTATTACATAACCTTTTTTCAAGATGTTTACATCTTGTCTGTTTATTAGATCATAACCTTTCTCAAGATCTGAAATATCATATTGCTTTTCAAAGCTGCTCTTTGAAACATCAATATTTTTTACAACAACAGTACCATTTACCTTTAAAGTATTATCATTACTATCAAACTTCCAAGTCCTATCGCCCTTATTTAAAAATTTTAGAGTAATCTCTTTATTGCTTGAACCAAATACTATTGTCTTAGCACTTTCAATATCCTTTCTCATCAATTGGATTGCATTTGTTACTATATCTTGTTGTTCAATATATCTATAATTTGATTTATACGCATCAAAACCATGCATCAGCATAGTAGATATCATAGGCAATACAATACACAATAAAGTAACATATAACAAAACTTCAATAAGTGTTATTCCATTCTTCTTTTTTAAAATAAACCTCAAACTCATATCATCACACCCTTTAGGATATCGCCCTGGCTTAGCCAGGGCGATATAAGTTTTATTAACTAATAGTTATGGTAGTATCATTTGTAGGATCAGGTACAACAGTAACTACCTGATTAGATTTATCTATAGTTACTTTAAATCCTTTAGCCCTGCTAAGTTTTAAATCACTTGAATTTAGATAAGGTCCATATTTTATACCTTTAATTTCTACACCTTTTGACAAATAATCTGCAACTGTAGGTGCATGACTTCCTCCTATATTATCTAATCCAGCGTCATCTGTTTCGGCTATGTAAGTCTGTAATGCTTTCTGCAAATAACTTGCAGCAGCTAAGTCTGCTTTATCCTTCTGTCTGTTTAAAACGCCACCAAATAAGTTGATACTGATTGCAGCAAGGATTGCCAATATAGCAACAACTATCAAAAGCTCGATTAATGAAAAACCTTTTTTACTCTTTAACATTTTTTTCATAACTTTTCCCCCTCTGATTTTGGTTAGATTGATTTTACCACTTTGTCCTTCCGATAAACCACTAAACATTGTTTATCGTCCACCCCCTTTCATTTTGGTTTATTTATGGACATTTTTCATCCCAATTTTATTCAATATTTTGATATATTGAAAGCATCGGGTATAGAACGCTTAATACTATAAAGCCTACTAATACTGCAAGAACCATTATAATGGCCGGGTTGATAAAATCAGTGAGCATCTTCAATGAAGTTTCAACCTCTTCGTCATAAAAATCAGCACATTTATTTAATGTAAAATCGAGATCTCCTGACTCTTCTCCTACCTTGATCATTGACATAACCATTGGTGGAAAATACTTCATTGATGCAAGGGGTTGGCTCAAACCTCTTCCCTTCTTTATTTCTGCTATAACTTCCTCAAAGGCTTCTGAAATAATTGCATTTCCAATAACGTTTTGAACTACTTCCATCGACTGTATAAGCATTACACCACTTGATGTAAGAGTCCCGAGAGTTCTCGTAAATCTTGCTGTTATTGTATTTTTTACTACTATTTTGATTACCGGCAGCTTAATTGCCAGACTACCTAATAATCTCTGACCATTTTTAGTTTTTGTATACTGACTTATGAATACAACTAAACCACCTATCGCTAAAAATACAGCCCACCAGTAAGACTGGAAGAATCCACTTACAGCAATCAATATCTTTGTAAATATCGGCATCTCAACACCAAAATCTCCCAATGCAGATGTAAATGAAGGTACAACGAAAGCCATTAATATTATTACAACTATAACTGCTATTACAATTACTATGATAGGGTATGTCATGGCACTTTTTATCTTTTGATTTAACTTATACTGCTTTTCCATTTGCTCAGCCAGCCTGCTAAAGACCTTGTCCAACTGGCCGCTAACCTCGCCTGCCTCCACCATCGTCACAAAAATACCTGGAAAAACATCGGATTGCTTTCTCATAGAAGCAGATAATGAAATACCTCTTTTTATATCATCTCCAATATCGGATATAATCCTCTTCAATGTAGGGTTTGCAGTTTGCTCTTTTAATATATCCAAACACGCTACTATGGGTATTCCCGCTTCGAGTATGATTGCAAACTGTCTTGCAAAAATCGCCAAATCTTTTACAGTTATTCTTTTCTGAAATATTTTTATCTGAGTAATATCGGTAAAAGCATTTTTTTCTTTGATCTCTATTACTTGATAGCCTCTTTCAATAAGCATCGTTGAAAGGTCCGACTCTCTTTCAACCTTTGCCTCACCAGTGAAAATCTTTCCTGATTCATTTTTTACCCGATAAGTATATCTCGGCATTTACTGAACCCCCAAACTGACTTCTTATTTATAATGCTATCCCTATGGCATTTATTAGATAATTTATCTTTTCAATATTTAGCTCAGGAGCAAACTCAATTCCTCTGACATCAACATAGTTTATGGGATATGTAGGTATACCGAAGGCTTCTTCGAAATAATCCCTTATACCTTTAAGCATTGAGCCTCCCCCTACGAGAAATATTTTGCTTATTTGCTCTCCTGCACATCTATCTATATAAAAATTAAAGCACATTTTTACATTCTTAGTTATTTCGCCAATTATTTTTCTGGCACATTCACTGCATTGCCATTCCAAATCATTGTTGGGATCCCTGAAGAGAACCATCCCATACATTTTTTTGTATCTTTCAGCTTTGTCAGTGTCTTTTATATTTAAAGAAAGATGATCTATGATAACCTGATCTATGTTGCTGCTGCCTAAAAGAATAACTCTGTTGAACTCAGGAATTTTATTCTTTAGAATATTAACTATTGTGGTTTCTGATCCAAGATCGATAACTGCTACAGTGTTTGTTGAGGTTTTAGGAAACCTTTGTTTCCTCGATAATATATCAGTTTCTTTGAACTCTATGTCCTTTTGAAAGAATTTCGATATGCTGTTTGCCGGAATATCAACTGACACCGGTTTTAACTTGAGATCCTTCAATATCTCTATGTAACTGTCTATAATATTCTTAGCAACTGCAGTTACAAATACCCTCATTTTCTCCTTACCATTATCATTCACAACATCAAGCAATTTGTAATCAACTCGATGCTCGTCAAACTTAATAGGGAGAAAGTTATGTATTTCAGACCATACCTTTTTATCAACTTCCTTTTCTTCAACCTTATCAACCATAATTATTCTAGTAATGATATTGGTACCGGATACAACTATCTTAGCCTCCCTAGCACTTAAATCATGCTCATTGATAACCCTTTTTATCTCAGAAACAACTTTGGCCTTATCCTTAATAGCACCATTCTTAATACAGCCTTTTGGCGTATCACCTATGCCATAGTTGATTACCATCAAATCATTGTTTTTCTTTTTTCTGAGCTGGATTATTTTTATGTACCTGAACCCTATATCGATAGTCATAAAATCACTCGAGAACAATTGCAATGCCATCTTATGCACCTCATTATATAAATCAGATTTAGAAGAGCTTAGTATTCCCTTTACTGCTATATACCCAAAATTACATCATAGTAACTCATATTATATCATGTTTTTTTTGTAAAAAGCCATCTAAACTGATTAAATTCGCAATAATTATGTTGAGAGCAGTTTCTTCAAATTATCTATGTCAAGTGCATACTGACAAGCACTTTCAAAATCTATTAGCTTTGATCTATAAAGGTTAGCAACATATGCATCCATTGAATGCATACCAAATTGTGATCCTGTATGAATACATGTATTGATTTGCTGTGTACGCGACTCACGTATCAGGTTAGCTATAGCGGGAGTCCATGTCATAACTTCTGTAGCAAGCAAACGTCCTCTTCCATCAGCTCTTTTTATAAGTTGCTGAGATATTATACCCATAAGTACTGTGGACAGCTGACTTCTTACCTGAGACTGTTGATACGGCGGGAACACGTCAATTATTCTGTCAATAGTTTTTGCTGATCCTACTGTATGAAGTGTTGATAACACAAGATGACCTGTTTCTGCTGCTGTAAGCGCCGTAGCTATTGTTTCCTGATCACGCATCTCACCTATAAGTATAACATCAGGGTCTTCTCTTAATACAGCTCTCATCGCATTTGAATAAGATTTTGTATCACCGCCAATTTCTCTTTGGTTGATAATGCTTCTATTGTGTTTATGTAAAAACTCTATGGGATCCTCTATGGTAATTATATGACATTTCTTTCTATTGTTTATATAATCAATCATTGCAGCAAGAGTTGTTGACTTACCGCTTCCTGTAGGTCCTGTAAGCAATACAAGCCCTCTTTGCTTCATTGCCAGTTCGGCAGTTATTTCAGGCAAACCAAGGTCTTCGATTTTAGGAATTTCAGTAGGAATTGTTCTTGCTGCTATAGCATAACTGCCTCTTTGTCTGAATATATTTATCCTGAATCTTGCTATGCCAGGAAGTGAATATGATGCATCAACTTCACCTGTCTCTACAAGGGTATTAAATAAATCACTTGAAAGACACTGCTTAGCCATTCTTTCACAATCCTGAGCTGTAAGAACTGGTTCATTCAGATAAATCAGATCTCCATGTATTCTTATAACCGGTGATACCCCGGTACATAAATGAAGGTCAGATGCATTATTTATAACTGTCTGTTGAAGCAAATAATTCAGGTTCATCTTTTCTCATCCTCACATTCTACTCTTTAGAATAAGTAACACGGATCATTTCATCCACCGTTGTAATACCGGATAATACAAGTCTAGCACAGTTGGCTCTCAATGTTTTCATGCCATTCTTAATTGCCGCAGCTTTTATTGTATCCGAAGTAACATTCTTTGATATAAGTTCTCTTATCTCATTATTTATAGTCATTATTTCATATATTGCTATTCTTCCTCTATACCCGGTGTTGTTACACTTCGGACAACCCTTTTTGGTATAAATCTTTACTTCCTCATCTTCACCAATACCTAATGCTTGCCTGTCAGTCAATGTAGGAGTGTATTCTTGTTTGCACTCGGTGCATAATCTCCTAACAAGCCTCTGGGCTATGATGCCTACAATGGAAGATGATGCAAGAAATGGCTCGATTCCCATATCTATCAATCTTGTTACAGTACTTGGTGCATCATTAGTATGAAGCGTACTTAAAACAAGGTGACCTGTTATAGCTGCCCTAATGGCGATTTCGGCTGTTTCACTGTCACGAATCTCTCCTACCATTATAATGTCAGGGTCCTGTCTTAAGAATGACCTTAAAGCTGCTGCAAAAGTAAGACCTGCTTTAACATTAACCTGGACCTGATTAACACCTCTAACGGTCGATTCCACCGGATCCTCTACAGTCATAATGTTTACGTTTGGTTTGCATAACTCTTTTAAAGCTGTATATAATGTAGTAGACTTACCACTTCCTGTAGGACCCGTTACAAGCACAACCCCATGGGGATGTGATAAAATACTATCAAATTTCTCCAAATCATCTTCAAAGAAGCCAAGATCTTTTTTAGATACATTGAAACCTTCTTTATCTGCAATTCTTATAACTATCTTTTCGCCAAACATTGTGGGAAGAACGGATACACGCATATCATATGCGGAATTGTCAATTTTCATTGAGATTCTTCCATCCTGAGGTATACGCTTCTCTGCTATATCAAGACCGCTTATAATTTTTATTCTGGCAACAAGTGACGGAAGCACCTTCTTATCATATTTCCTTATTTCAAGCAACTGTCCGTCAACCCTGAACCTTATCATAACACAGTCTTCATACGGTTCTATATGTATATCACTGGCATGACTCGCAACAGCTTTGTTGAATACGATATTAACCATACGTACAATAGGAGCATTTTCAACATCACTTATCTCAATAATTTCATCTTCTTGCTCTTGTTCTTCATTTATTTCAACGTTTATTTCTTCCGTAACCTTCTTCATTTCTTCTTCTAAATCCAATACACCTTTCGGTGATTCTTTAGAATCCGGTTTTTTCTCAGAAGACTCAACAGAAGCAATCTTTGCTACTCTATCATAATAATCGTTTAGTATTGCGACAATTTGCTCCTCATCTGCCAAAAGAGGCATTATCTCCATCCCTGTAGCAAGCCTTAAATCATCTACAGAAAATATGTTCATAGGGTCACTCATTGCTACTTTAAGAATATTGTTATCCTTTTCGATAGGCACTAATTTGTGTCTTCTTGCAATACTTTCTTCAACAATCCCAATTATTTCATCGGGTATAACAGTAGATTCCAGATCAACATGGGGTATTCCCATCTGTTTCTCAAGGAACTCATACAGAACCTTCTTTTGGATATATCCTTCTTTTGCAAGGATTTCTCCAAGTCTTTTCCCAGATCTGGTCTGGATATCCAGAGCAGTATCAAGCTGTGCCTGAGTAATAACACCAGCTCTGACAAGTTGCTTCCCAAGTCTTTCTTTGAATAATGACGGTTTGTATTCGCTATCATTATCCAAAAATCCCGCTCCGGCATTCTCAGCCGCAAACTGGCTGTCATTAGCATAAGCTCTATCATTTATGCTTATATTTTTATTAAAATTTAAATTGGGATTTGTCTCAAATTCAATATCAGTATTATCTGAAAGTACAGAACTATTTGAATTTGTATCATCATCGAAATTATACTCTATTTTCTCATTAGACATGTACTCATTGCTGTACTGCAAAAAACCATCATAATCATGGTTGTTAGGTATTTCAGGAATAGTCGTAGCAGTAGCAGCAGTCTCAGCTTTTACACTTTCATAAGAATTATATATATCATTAGAATCATTTAAATCACTTTCTATTTGACCATTTACATCAGTTAAAGCTTTTGCTGTATCTTTATCGTTTTCCTGATCAGCTTTTTCATTATTGGATTGATTCATTCTTTTAGCAAATATTTTAGAAATGAGTTTTTCGATATGACTTGCATCGGCAAACACAGGTTTAATTTCAAGTCCTGTCGCAAGCCTAACATCGTCTGTCGCAAATATATCTGTAGGATCCTTCATTGCTACAATTAGAGTGTCTCCATTCTTTTCAATGGGTATCATGCAATATCTTGTCGCCATACTTTCAGTGATAAGAGTAGGAATGCTATAATCACTAAAATCGTAATTCGAAAGATCTACATAATCCATCTCCATCATAGATGCATTGGCATTTACCAAATCACTTTGAGTGACTAATTGGAGTTCCAAAAGTATATCTTCAATTTTTTTACCTGTTTCTCTCTGAATACCCCAAACCTTTTTAAGCTGCTCGATATTCAAAAGGCCCTTTTCTAAGAGAATCTCATCGATACTCGGATTGCTTTTATCAAACATGATAGACCTCCCCAAATAATCACTGGCAATACATTACAATAATCTACCGCCCAATAAAATCCGGTACTGCAACACTACAACAGGCCAATTACTTCTCTTATGTAAATATAATATGGTCGCTGTAGTTTTATATATATAAATAGAAAAATTGCATTTTGAAAAACAAGTATCCCAATTTATAATTATTAAAACAAATAAGATAATATTATTTATACTTGTATATTCACAAGAATAAACCTTACTTATGAACTTAGAAAATATTTAGCAATAGCATTAAATAGCAAGAGCATTAAACACTTTACACAAATATTAATTTAAAGAACTGCACTAATAATAACTTAGTATCGTAGATTATTATTACATAAAAACTCTAAACAATCAACTATTTTATTAATGTATTATTGCTAAATTAGAATCTATATTATTTAGTAAAACTCAAATCCAACTCACTGTCAACCGTCATTTATGTATTTGCTGGTTATCTACTACACTTAATATGTTTTATTATATGTTACGCAAGACTATAAAATTACATAATTATTTATATTATTTCAAACTCCTAACATACCGTTAAAAGAATCCCTCTGTTTCTAATATATTTATTATAAATAAGTATTTGAAATTTTACAACCACTTTAATATGATATTTCTTTTGATTTCATGATATTTCTTTTTAAATATAAATTTTTTCTAAATAATATCAAATAATTTTAAACAATTCATCAGATTCAGGTTCATTTATTACCTCTACTTCATTCCCAACAAATAATACTCGCTTCATTTCCTTTGTAACCTTTCCTATCAATGCAGCATTGATACCATTCTTATTGAGCTCATCTACCAGAGCTCTTCCATCTTTACATGTAATAACAAGGCTTCCGCTTGAAATTAATTTTAATGGATTTAAATTGAGATGATCGCAAATCACTGCTGTCTCTTTTTCAACAGGTATCAATTCTTTGTACACTTCCACACCTACCCCAGATGCCTCTCCTATTTCCCAAAGAGCTCCAAGCAGTCCCCCTTCTGTGACATCGTGCATGGAATTAACACCGAACTTTCCGGCAATTATACCTTCCTTAACAACACTTATTTTGCTTACAAAGCCTTTTGCCCTGTTTATCTGATCTTTTGTCATTATATCCTTCAAAATCTCTTCATGATCACATGCTATTATTGCAGTTCCTTCAATACCTGCCGACTTTGTCATTATGATATCATCACCAGGTTTTGCACCCGCTGTAGTTACCATCTTATCTTTAAGTATTTTAGCAACAGCTGTACTTATTATGACAACCTGATTGACAGCAGCAGTAATTTCAGTATGCCCTCCAATAATCTCTACATTAAGCTCATTTGCCGTATCGCAAATCGATGTCATTATAGTCTCAATATCATGTTCAGTTGTCTTTGGAGGTGCAAGTAATGTTATAAGAAGCCCAATAGGCTCTGCCCCTGATGAGGCAATATCATTACATGCAACATTTACAGCTATTTTACCTACCTGATTAACAGCCCCGGTTATGGGATCAGTAGTGAGAATACAAGCATATTCTCCAAAGTCAACGGCACAACAGTCTTCACCAATCCCAGGTCTAAGAAGTACTTCTTTTCTATTATTATTATTCAACTTCCCCAATACAATTTCCTTCAATACGCTGTTTGGTAATTTTCCTATCTCCATTCTTTCCTCACCTATACCTTTATTATGGCATTTCTTGTGTAATTTTTCTTCCAACTTTGACCTTTGCCTTAACAGGTGCATAAATATCTTCAGATATTTTTTCTCTTAATAAAAGAACACCATCTTTACCATAAGTTTCTCTATATAATAAAACCTTATAGCCAATCTTTGGCTCCCGTATAACTACACGCTCATTCTCAGGAATTTCATCCGAGTATTCAATCTCTTCTCCCTGAGGCTCATATTTCTCAACAATCTGCGATTTCAAAACAACATTCATTCCATCTTCCCTGTCTTTTCCAAGGATATAGACATTTATCACATTGCCCTTTACCGAGGAGAATATGGCTACGGGGTAACCATTGCTGTTTCTGAACTTAAAATCGATATAATCTCCAGCTATAGTAGCATCCCGCCCCATATCAATATACCCTAAGGGCATGGAATGATGCTGCCTTTCCACCACTTTTAGCTTTGAAAGCAAAACAGCATTATAAAGTGTAGTGGTTACCTGACATACACCACCACCAGTAGATTTCACAAGTTCATTCTTTAAAATAACAGGTGCATCTTTATATCCGTTTTCAGAAGTCCTGGGCCCTAATGATTTATTCATAGAGAATTCCTGTCCCGGCATTAACAGTATACCATTTATTTTGCTGCATGCAAGTTTTATGTTGTAACTTCTGTCTGCATCTCCTTGATTAAACTTTGTTGAGAATTTTCCTATTATACCATCAATATTTTTTATGTCCGATTCTTTTATTTCAGGTTCTATTTCATCAACAATCAATCTTAAAGCAGTATAATCCTTACCTTCCAATTTGGCCGTCCAATTATCCAGATTTTTATTTATATCCAATTTTTTACCTACCTCATGATTGACTAATGTAATCTTATTATCAACAAACTGGACTTGTGCATTTTTTTCCTGTCTATCAACCTGTTGTTTTATATTTTTCAGTGCTTCTGTCATCAATTCTCTGTCAAAGTACACTTCTAAATAAATTTCACGCTCATTTATTCTGGTTTTTATTATGCTGTACAACCTATAAAATATATTACCGTTCCTGCCAATACTGTATGCCTTTTTAACAGCTTCCTCAGTATTAAAGCCAATTCCCAAATTCTCAAAAGGGTACTCCCATGCATTGCCATCATATTCAAGCACTTCTCTCTTAATCGGGATCAATTGGTCAATGGCATCATTCAATTTCTCTATTGCCAGATTGATTTCAAGACCGGATACATTAACTCCATCAATATAAACACCAGAGTATATTCTATCATCTTTTAATACAACTGCTGCGAAAATAGAAATACATACTATTATAATAGAAATGGCAATCAGAATAACTTTTGCTTTACAATTATAAATTTTAAACATCCGTCATATCCCGTAATATTATATTTATCAAGCCTCCTAATAATAATTATTCAGTTGTCATTCATTTATACTGTAATTCTTATAATTTCTGTATCGGCTATAGCCTTTTCAACCAGTCCACCTATATTCAGAAGCTCTTCCGACTTTAATATTTTTTCCAGTTTTGGCTTTGTCTTTGGATGCTTTGCAACAAAAACCGTACAACAATCTTCATACGGAAGTATGGATGTCTCAAAAGTTCCTATCTTTCTTGCTCTTTCAATAACCTCATTTTTATCCATTCCTATAAGTGGCCTAAATACAGGCATGTCCACTACAATATTTGTTACAGCCAGACTTTGTATTGTTTGACTAGCTACCTGTCCAACGCTTTCTCCTGTAACAAGTGCCATGGCTCCTGATGAAACGGCAATTTTCTCAGCAATTTGCATCATCACTCTTCTCATAATAATAGTAAGCTCATCCTCAGGACACTTGTCATTAATTTCAAGCTGTATATCAGTGAAAGGAACAATATGCAATTTGATTTGACCGCAATATGAAGCAAGAATTTTTGCCAATTCGATAACCTTGTCCTTTGCTCTTTCACTTGTATACGGATAACTGTAAAAATGTACAGCCTCTATTTCAACACCACGTTTTGCTATCATCCAGCCTGCCACCGGACTGTCAATTCCTCCTGAAAGGAGAAGCATGGCCTTCCCGTTTGTGCCGATTGGCATACCGCCATGGGCAGGAATTATTTCAGAATATATATATGTGTGCTCGCGGACTTCAACATAAAAAATAAAATCCGGATTGTTTACGTCAACCTTTAACTGCTGATTGTTTTCCCATATATGAGAGCCTAATTCCCTGCTTATTTCCGGTGACTGCATAGGAAACTTTTTATTACCTCTCTTGGCTTCTACCTTAAACGAGCTATATCCATGCTTTTCTATAAGCTCCTTAACCATCTTGGCTGATTGTTCCTTAATAACATCAAAATCCGATTCAATCTTTAAAACAGGGCTCACCGAAACAATGCCGAATACTCTTGTAAGCCTTTTTAAAGCTTCATCATAATCATATTCATCTTCTAAAGGCTCAACATAAATTCTCGCCTGGGACCTTATAACAGTTATTTTACCCAAACTTCCAATGGATTTTTTTATGTTGCTCACAAGCTTTTCTTCAAAAGCAGGCCTGTTTAAGCCTTTTAAAATTATTTCCCCAACCCGCACCAATATTACCTTTTTCATTTTATCCTCCATTTTTATGATTTACATAAATTAATTTAATATACCATATTAAATATGTTATTAATCTTACATTTAGTAGAGCAAAATTACTATACTAAAGCATTATACAAAATCATGAAATGATTTTGCAACATTGGTGATGTTATAAATGATGAACAACCGGGTATATAATATACTAAGAATCAAACAATTTAAAAATTTTTAAAAATAACTATTGTTAATCAAGCTTTACAATACTATAATATAATTATAGCAACAAATTTTTTTGTTTAAAATCACATTATAAAATTTCAAAATACTATTTGCTATTTCAATTTCTTTTTGTATAATATATTTTGATTCATATTAAACAACAAAGTTGCTTGCTTTGCGACATTGATTATTGTCGTGTGAAGCATAAATGAAGTATACGCTATAATTTCCTAGACTAGAAAGCATATTAGTATTAATAATTTCTGGAGTGATTAGATGGGACATTTAAGTAATTTAATTAAAACTAGAAGGCAAAGTGCCGGTTTCTCATTAAGAGAATTTTCAGAAAGATGCGGCCTTAGTCATACTTACATTAAAAATCTTGAAGAAACAGATCCAAGAACAGGGAAGGAAATCGTTCCAACAGTAGAGTCATTGGATAAGATAGCTCGTGCTCTAAATATGACTCTAGAAGAGTTATTAAAGGAAATCGGCTATATAAAAAAGGATAAAAATCTGACTTTTGAAGGCTCAAACCTTAAGATGATAAGAGGCAATAAATCATATAAGGAAATTACCGATGACATTTTTCTTAAAACCAAAAGAAAAATAGATCCTTCGGTCTATGAAGATATGGAAAAAGGAAATGACGAAAGCCCATCACCAATTTTAGTTGATATTTTAGCAAATTATTCCGGTGTTGACAGATCGTTCTTCTATCGCAAGAATAGTCCTGATGACTTAAGAAGAGCACAATTGAGCGAGCCGTATCGTGTTTATGACGATCACAAAAAAAGTCCTTTAGACCACATAAAGGATGCTGATTTGAAAGAGTTTGTCAGTAACCCTGAAAATATTGATTATTTGCTCCTTGCTAAAGAATTAAAGAGCAAAAAGATTAAGGTCAAATTTATAAGAGATATGATTTTTGACGAATAAAATAAAGGATTCAGTATATAAGTCCATAAATACTGAATCCTTTATTTTAACCCTCACTTCCAAATTCTTACTTTTAATTCCGAATCTTAACCCATTCTTTACTTTCTATGATCATCCTTTTTTTCCAGCAAATCAATAACATGGTCGGTCTTTTCCTCCATCAGAAGTTGCTTTATAGTATCAAGTTCCGCTTCTCGCTTTTTTCGGTCAATATGAATTTTTTTCCTCATTTTCATTGTAGCCATTATAAACCAACCTAAAAATCCTATAATTATAACGAATATGGACAATACAATTTTAACTTTTAATGTTATTCCGCCTTCTTTATAATTGTCTTCAATTTCAGCATCATCATTTTCTTCAGTCACAGCAGCGGTCGGTTTTGCCTCTATTGTGCTTAGGATTTTACCGCTATCGGTAACCTCAGGCTCATCATCAGTTAATTGTATGGGCGTTGTAACTACACTTTCTATTTCAGTTGGTGCTATTGTAGCAGGTATTATGTCATTCTGAACAGCAACAGGCAAAGCCTCAGCTAATGGACTCTGTTCGGATAATTTCCTAAGAATGTTATATGCTTTAATATTGTATAAATATGAATTTTGAGGAGTCAACCCCATATCCTTATATTTACAATCTGATGTTGTTGCAATAAGTTTGTTATCCCTAAAAACCTGATAAATTACATTACCTGTAGCGTCTTTTACACTCGACCATTCCAAAACCGCGTAATTTTCTTTTCTCTCTGTTATTTTAAGATGTGCAGGTGCAGAAGGCGGATAGTCGCAGTATCTTTTATCTGCCCAAAGCTCAATCTGTGATATATTTGGAGGCTGTTTGGAATCTACCCTGTTGGCATGAAATCTCCAAAATCTTTTTTTCAAAGGTATCGAAAGTATTATATTTGCATGGTTGTTAAAATTCAAATCCATTCCTTTTGCATACACAAGCTTATATGTTCCTGATTTGGAGTTAAGGTCATTTATGGAATCAGCTGCTTCCAAAACAAGCCTGTCCGTCTCCTGACTGTCCTTTTCTTTACCGACGAAGAACCTGATTCTATTTATCATTACCGATAAATCTCCCAAATCTACAACAATATTTGTCGGATTGCTTTTCCCTGTATAAAACGTTGTAGGATTTCCGTTAAAAACAATATTAACATAATTATCAATAGAATTGTCAACCTGTACTTTAATATCTTTCGATTTAATAAAACTCATCAAATCAAGATTGATGCCCTGATAATCCGACCATAATTGCAGCTCCGGTATATGTACCGATTCCTCTCCAATTGCCTTCACAGTAAATTTCCATATCTTTCTGGTCAAAGGCTCGGATAGCTCCATTTCATCCCATACACTGTCAATCGTTGTGTTTTTTTTAGATACCACCAATCGATATGAATTGTCTTTGTTGTCCATATCGACCTGACTGTCGGCACATTCAAGCCACCATTCATATACCGTATCATAATATCCCGGCTTTCCTAATGATACTTTTGCATTGCTGATTTCAACCCTTTCGGGATACTCTATCTGAACCCATGCAGGATTCACATTGGCTGTACGTATATATGTATTTATATTTCCATCAAAACAATCGCTGGCAATTCCCTCATCAACAGGAGAAGACTTAATACGTGCACCTGCAATATCCGGCTGGTATGGCCACCCTGCACTATAAACACATTTAGAATAAAAATATATTATAAATATTGTACATATTGATATTTTTAGAAGAGCTATAATTCTTTTTTTCATAAATCACCTTGATAATAAAATTATCAATACCTCCAGACCGGCTAATTAAAAAACTGCTAAAAAATAGCTAAAAAGAATATACTGACATAATTTAATAATACTATAATTGTTATACAAAGTAAATACAGCACTACGGAACACGCGTTCTTAATAAGGATATATTTTGCAAGTTTTTTTAATAATTCTTTCATATTTTTATAACCTCCCTATTGTTTATGCTATATTTTCATGTTATAATGAAATCAATTAAAAGTTTTTTTGCAGCATTCCTGCAAAAAAGTTGCATTTTGAATCAACATCATGTAATATTAGTTATAGTTTATAGTATATTTACGTAATATTAATTTTAGTTTATGGTATATCTACTCCTGTAACATTATATTTACTCTTTACATGATGGAAAAAAATCAAATTAATAAATTTAGAAAGGTTGCTTTAGGATGATTATGAAAAATGGTTTACCTCCAAAGCAGGGTCTGTATGACCCTCTGTATGAAAAAGATGCTTGTGGTATTGGATTTGTAGTAAATGTTAAAGGTAAAAGGTCCAATAAAATTGTTGGGCAGGCTTTAACTATACTCAAAAACCTGACACATCGTGGTGGCTCAGGTTCCGAACCTAATACTGGCGACGGGGCTGGTATTTTGATACAGATACCTCATACCTTTTTAAAAAATGAATTATTATTGTCGGGAATCGATCTTCCTGAGTACGGATATTATGGTGTGGGAATGGTGTTTTTACCGCCCGACGCCAATGAACGTGATAAGTGTGAGAAAAAAATGGAAGAAATAATAAAGTCCGAGGGTCAGACTTTATTAGGTTGGAGAACTGTTCCAATCGATGATTCTTCTCTTGGCAGCACAGCTAAAGCATGCATGCCTTTTATTCGTCAGGTTTTCATAGGCAAAAGCCCTGATTTGAAAGACGACCTGGCATTTGAGAGAAAGCTTTATGTAATAAGAAAATTAGCTGAAAAAAATATTCGATATGCTGAAAAGGACAACAATGAATTTTTCTATATAGCAAGTTTATCCTGCAGAACTATTGTTTATAAGGGAATGCTCACAGCACATCAGGTTGGAGAGTTTTATAAAGATCTTAGCAACGATAGTGTTGATACGGCAATGGCACTTGTCCACTCCCGTTACAGCACAAATACATTCCCAAGCTGGGAAAGAGCACATCCTAACAGGTATATTATGCATAACGGTGAAATTAATACATTAAGAGGTAATGTCAACTGGATGCATGCAAGACAATCGGTTATAAAAACCGATAAATTCGGTGATGACATATCTAAAATATTCCCAATAATAAATGAGGACGGCAGTGACTCTGCAATATTTGACAACTGCCTGGAGTTTCTTACACTTTCAGGACGCTCCATTCCTCATGCAGTAATGATGATGATACCTGAGCCATGGTCGAAAAACGAAAGCATGGATGACAAGAAAAAAGCTTTCTATGAATATCATTCATGCCTTATTGAGCCTTGGGACGGCCCTGCTGCCATTTCATTTACAGACGGTAAAATGGTTGGTGCAGTACTGGATAGAAACGGTTTAAGGCCTGCAAGATATTATATAACAAAAGATGATATGGTAATTTTATCTTCTGAGGTAGGTGTTCTTGAAATTCCTCCGGAGAACATACTTGCTAAAGAACGTCTCCACCCCGGAAGAATGCTTCTTATAGATATGGAAGCCGGTAAAATAATAAATGATGCCGAATTAAAAGAAAAAATTGTAAGCGAAAAACCATACAGAGAATGGCTTGATAAATACATTGTAACATTGGATAAGGGTGGCGAAGGTCTTAGGAAAGCCATGGATGCTCTTTTTGAGGAAGCTGATAAAGCTTTTAGTGAAGGTGCAAATATTCTCATACTCTCAGATAGAGGCTTAGACAGAAATTATGCACCAATTCCCGCACTTTTAGCAGTATCGGGACTTCATCATCACCTTATTCGCCAGGAAACAAGAACACAATTAAGTATAGTTATTGAATCAGGCGAGCCTAGGGAAGTTCATCATATCGCTCTGTTATTGGGCTATGGTGCATCTGCTATAAACCCATACCTGGCATTTGAAACAATTGATGATATGATTCATCAGGGTATGATAGAAAATTTAGACCATAAAGCAGCGATCAAAAATTATATTAAGTCATTAACAAAGGGCGTTGTGAAGGTATTGTCAAAAATGGGTATATCAACCATACAGAGTTATCAGGGTGCCCAAATATTTGAATCTATAGGTATTAAAAAAGAAGTCATAGATAAATACTTTACATGGACTCCTTCAAGAATAGAAGGTATAGGTCTTGATGAAATTGCAAAAGAGGCGGTACTTCGCCATATGGCAGCCTTCTCTGAACGTGCGGTTGATGATGATGTGTTAGAAAGTGAAGGCCAATACCAATGGCGTAAAAACGGCGAGTATCATATGTACAATCCTGAAACCATTTATGCATTACAAAAAGCTTGCCGTACCGGAGATTATTCGACATTTAAAGAATATTCCAAATTATTGAATGATCAGAGTCAAAAGCTTTGTACTTTAAGAGGTTTAATGAATTTCAAGTTTTCAAACAACCCAATTCCTATTGAAGAGGTTGAGTCGGTAGAATCAATATGCAGACGCTTTAAAACCGGTGCCATGTCCTATGGTTCCATAAGTCAGGAAGCTCATGAGGCAATAGCCATAGCAATGAACAGAATAGGCGGTAAAAGCAATACCGGTGAAGGCGGAGAAGATGTATCAAGATTTAAGCCGCTGCCAAACGGTGATTCCAAATGCAGTGCTATAAAGCAGGTTGCATCAGGAAGATTTGGGGTTACCAGTGAATATCTGGTTAACGCACAGGAAATACAAATTAAGATGGCACAAGGTGCAAAGCCTGGAGAAGGCGGTCAGCTCCCGGGACGTAAAGTTTATCCATGGGTAGCTCACACAAGGCATTCAACCCCAGGTGTGGGACTTATATCACCGCCACCCCACCATGATATATATTCCATCGAAGACTTGGCAGAACTAATTCATGATTTAAAAAATGCAAATGAGAATGCTCGTATAAATGTCAAGCTTGTTTCCGAAGTAGGTGTAGGAACAATTGCAGCAGGTGTTGCAAAAGGTAGAGCTGATGTTATATTAATAAGCGGATATGACGGAGGTACAGGTGCTTCCCCAAGAACGAGCATAAGGCATGCAGGTCTTCCATGGGAGCTTGGTCTGGCTGAAGCTCATCAAACATTACTTCTTAACAATTTAAGAAGCAGAGTAATTGTTGAAACAGACGGAAAGCTTATGACAGGCCGTGATGTTGTTATTGCAGCACTATTAGGAGCAGAGGAATATGGTTTTGCTACTGCCCCATTGGTAGTATTAGGCTGTGTTATGATGAGGGTTTGCAACCTTGATACATGTCCTGTAGGTGTTGCAACACAAAATCCTGAGCTTAGGAAAAAATTCAAGGGTGATCCCCAGCATTTAGTAAATTTCATGCACTTTATAGCACAGGAAATGCGAGAAATTATGGCTCAATTGGGCTTTAGAACAATAAACGAGATGATCGGAAGAAGTGATATGCTTGAGATGGCCAATGCAGTAGATCACTGGAAGGCAAAAGGCGTTGATTATTCCGCTATACTATATCAGCCCGAGGTACCAGCTGATTATGGCCGCTATTGCCAGATTTCACAGGATCATGAATTAGATAAATCCCTTGATAAAAAAGTCCTTCTGGACCTTTGCAAGCCTGCCATTGAAAAGGGCGAAAAGGTTAACGCAAGCGTCCCTATTAAGAATATCAACCGTGTTGTAGGAACAATTGTGGGAAGTGAAGTAACCAGAAAGTATGGTGGAAGCGGACTTCCTGAAGATACTATAACTTTGAATTTCAAGGGTTCTGCAGGTCAAAGCTTTGGTGCATTTGTTCCAAAGGGTATGACAATGATTCTTGAGGGAGATTCAAACGACTATATCGGTAAAGGTCTTTCCGGCGGTAAACTCATTGTTTACCCTCCAAAGGAATCAACTTTTGTACCGGAAGAAAATATTATTATCGGTAACGTTGCTTTCTATGGTGCTACCAGCGGAGAAGCCTATATAAGAGGTGTGGCAGGCGAACGCTTCTGTGTTCGAAACAGCGGTGTTCATGCAGTTGTAGAAGGCGTAGGAGATCATGGGTGTGAGTATATGACCGGAGGAAGAGTTGTTATTCTTGGTCAAACAGGCCGCAACTTTGCTGCCGGTATGTCAGGCGGTGTAGCTTATGTATATGATACGGACGGCGACTTTGAATCAAAGAGATGCAACAAGGAAATGGTTGAGCTTCAGCCGGTTGTTGATACTGAAGATATCATTGAGCTTAAAACAATGATACAGAAACATGTTGAATACACCGGAAGCACACATGCCAAGAACATACTGGATGACTGGAACAATTCTCTTTCAAAGTTTGTCAAGGTAATTCCTAAGGACTATAAGCGAATGATATCCGCTATTAAAAAAGCACAGCAAAGCGGACTTACCGGTGATGAGGCTCTTATGTCCGCATTTGAAGCTAACTTCCGTGATACAGCCCGAATCGGCGGTAATTAAAGATGTTAGAAATCATATATAATTTAAAGTTGATTATATGGAGGAAATATTATGGGTAAACCTACTGGATTTATGGAATATAAGAGAGAGCTGCCCCCTGATCGCAGTCCTCTTGAAAGAATAAATGACTGGAATGAATTTCATCTTCACCTGCCGGAAGAAGCACAACGTATTCAGGGTGCAAGATGTATGGATTGTGGTATTCCTTTCTGTCATACCGGGTTACTTTTAAACGGTATGGCCTCCGGATGCCCGATAAACAACCTTATCCCTGAGTGGAACGATCTTATATACAAAGGACGTTGGAAGGATGCCTTAGCAAGATTATTAAAAACAAACAACTTCCCGGAGTTTACAGGGCGTGTATGCCCTGCTCCCTGTGAAGGGTCTTGTACTGTTGGTATAAATGATCCTCAGGTTACTATAAAAAATAACGAATGCACAATAATAGACCGTGCATTCGAGGAAGGCTGGATAGTGCCAAATCCACCTAAAAAACGCACAGGTAAAAAAGTTGCAATTGTAGGTTCGGGTCCTTCCGGGCTTGCATGTGCCGACCAACTAAACAAGGCAGGACATACTGTAACAGTTTTTGAGCGTGCTGACAGAATAGGCGGACTTTTGATGTATGGCATACCCAATATGAAGCTTGATAAAAGTGTAGTTCAACGCCGTGTAGATTTAATGGCTGCTGAAGGTATAAATTTTGTAACCAATACGGAAGTTGGTGTAAATTATCCTGCAGAAAAGCTACTAAAAGATTTTGATGCAGTTGTTTTATGCGGCGGTGCAACCAAACCTCGAGACCTTCCTGTTGAGGGCCGTAATTTAAAAGGAATTCATTTTGCAATGGAGTTTTTGCGTGCCAACACAAAAAGCCTTCTTGATTCAAAATTGGAAGACGGTAGTTATATCTCTGCCAAGGACAAAAATGTAATTATAATAGGCGGTGGCGATACCGGTA